>Ga0172373_10005778_pt1 | contig 16799 bp, 13 predicted proteins | sample Lak10m_2_FD_114546 | JGI IMG/M metagenome (GOLD analysis project Ga0172373, IMG submission 114546) | Freshwater microbial communities from Kabuno Bay, South-Kivu, Congo - kab_092012_10m | ecosystem: Environmental > Aquatic > Freshwater > Lake | place: Democratic Republic of the Congo...
ACAGCCAAGAAATAAACATTGCCATGAATGCCTACACTCCCCGCACCGACGACATGCAGTTTGTGCTGTCCCGTGTTTTGAACGCTGCTGACCAACTGCAATCCTTGCCCGCATTTGCCGAGGTCGATGCCGACCTGATGCATCAGGTGCTGGATGAATCAGGCAAATTCGTCGGTGAAGTCATCGCTCCGCTCAACCGCGACGGTGACGAAATCGGCGCGCAGTGGAAAGACGGCGCCGTCAGCATGCCTCCGGGCTTCAAGGACGCCTACCAGTCTTTCTGGAAAGCAGGCTGGCCCGCACTGTCGGCAAGTGCCGAAGACGGCGGTCAGGGTCTGCCCAGCGTGCTCGAAGCCATGCTCTATGAAATGCTGTCCGCTGCCAACCACGGCTGGACTATGGCGCCGGGCCTGTTGCACGGCGCGTACGAGTGCATCAAGCACCACGCGAGCGAAGAACTCAAAGCGCAGTACCTCGAAAAAGTGGCCACGGGTGAATGGCTGGCTACCATGTGCCTGACCGAGCCGCATGCCGGCTCCGATCTGGGCCTGTGCCGGACCAAGGCGGTGCCGCAGCCCGATGGCAGCTACCTGCTGTCAGGTACCAAGATCTTCATCTCCGGCGGCGAGCACGACCTGACCGACAACATCGTGCACCTGGTGCTCGCGCGCCTGCCCGATGCGCCGCCCGGCCCCAAGGGGCTGTCCCTATTCTTGGTGCCCAAGTTCTACGCCGATGGCACACGCAGTGCCGTGCATTGCGATCGCATCGAAGTGAAAATGGGTCTGCACGGCAGCCCCACCTGCGTCATGCGCTTTGACGAAGCGTCCAGCCAGATCGTGGGCGAGCCCGGCAAAGGCCTGAACGCGATGTTCATCATGATGAACGCGGCCCGCCTGCATGTGGCCCTGCAAGGCATAGGTCTGCTGGATGCGGCCTGGCAAAAGGCCGATGCGTATTCGCTAGAGCGTCGCCAGATGCGTGCCCCCGGCAAAGGCAAAGGCGCTGGCGAAGCGGACCTGATTGCCGAGCACCCCGCCATGCGCCGCATTCTGGACACTCAGCGTGCCTGGATCGACGGTGGCCGCGTTCTGGCCTACAAGACCGCCATCGAGCTTGACCAGATCAAGCACGGCTCACCCGAGGCACAAGCTTTTGCGCAGCGTTGGTGCGCTCTGGTCACCCCCATCATGAAAGCTGTGTTCACGCACCAGGCTTTTCATGGCGGCAGCGATTGTCTGCAGGTGTTTGGTGGTCACGGCTATGTCCGAGAATGGGGCATCGAACAGATCCTGCGCGACGCCCGCGTAGCGATGATTTACGAGGGCACCAACGAAATCCAGGCGATCGACTTGCTGGTACGCAAAGTGCTGGCTGACGGTGGCCAGGGCATGAATGCGTTGCTCGACTTCCTCGAAGCCGATATGCCCACCCTTGCACGCACACGAACAGCCGCAGCCGCCCGCATCAGCACATTACGCGCCGTGACGAAACAGATTGTGGACTCTGCTCCTAAGGAGGCGCAACTGCCTTACCGTGTAGCTGACGATTACCTGCGCGCCTGTGCGCTGGTGTTGCTGGACTGGGCCTGGCTGCGTATCGACGCTGCCGTCGACGCCGACACAGCCAACGCCGCCAGCCGATGGCAGGCTCCGGCCCAAGCCTTGCGCCAGTGGGTACTGCCCGAGTTTCAGATGCGCACCTTCATCCTGGTGCAGCAGTGCACGGCAGCCGCAGCATAATTTGTGCCCATGGTTACCACGGCTCAATCCAGTTCCAAGCACCCCACGCGCCGTCACAAGCCGGCGACAACAGGCTTGCCACAGGTCAGCGCAGTCGATCAGGTGGACACGCGTTACTTGCAAACCCTGCTGGGTTACAACGCGCGCCGCGCGGCCCTGACGATCATCGAAGGATTCCTGGAACGCATGGCCGAGTTTGGCCTGCGCCCGGTCGATTTTTCGGTGATGTCGGTCATCCAGCACAACCCCGGCGTCACCTCCCGCCAGCTGTGCGCTGCGCTGAATTTGTTGCCGCCGAACCTGGTGGGTCTCGTCCAGTCACTGGAGGCGCGCGGCCTGATCGAACGTCACCCTCACCCTGCGGACGGGCGGGCCATGGGCCTGCACCCCACCGAGCAAGGCCGAAGCCTGATGGTGCAGGCCGAACAGGCTGCCACCGATCTGGAAATCGAAAGATCAGCCCGTCTGACAGCTGCCCAGCGCAAAACGCTGCTGGATCTGTTGCAAAAGATTTACCTCTGAACTCGATCAGCGGCCACGCTCGGCCAGGAAGATGTCGATGCGACGATTGCGTGCACGACCCGCTTCGGTGGCGTTGTCGGCAATCGGCTCACGCGATCCACGACCCTCGGTGCTGATACGGCTCGATGCCACACCGCGCGAAACCAGGTAGTCGCGTGCGCTTTCAGCACGGCGCATCGACAAGGGGTTGTTGATCGCGTCACTGCCCGTGCTGTCTGTGTGGCCAACAATTTTGACTTCCATCGAGCCTTGCTGGTTCACCCCTTGCGCGAACTGATCAAGAATAGGTTTCAGGCGCGGCTGAATGTCCGACTTACCTGAAGCAAATGAAATGTCATTCGGAATGCTCAGTTTCAGCTGGTTATCGGCCGTCTGGGTCACCTCTGTGCCTGTACCCGCAGTAGCGGCTTCCATTTGGCGTTTTTTATCTTCCATCTGGCGTGACCAAACGTAACCACCCAAAGCGCCCAAAGCAGCACCGATGGCTGTTGCTTTCTTGTCCTTACCAATAACCTGGCCGGCAATGGCTCCAATAGCTGCGCCACCGCCCACACCCTGTTGCTGAGTGGTCATGGTTTCGCAACCGGTCAACACCACACTGCCCATCAAGGCCAGAGCGATCAGGGATGTCATCATTTTTTTCATGGTTTCCTCCTTTGAAAGACGTTGATGTAATGCTTTGATTGTTAATTCATTTTTTCAGCTGAAACTATTCTGGTTACTTCATGACACATTTTCATAAATATCCACATATTTATATTTGCGCAAATATAACAAGTTCATGAGGAAGGAGAATGAAAAACCAACGTCTATCCACGACCGAACAACCACTTGTGTGGGATTGATCGGGTACGGCAAAGCTGGCCATGCAGTGGCAAATGTCCGCATGGAAGATGAGCGCTGCAGCCTGCAATGGATCGTACGCAAGCACCTGGCCGAGCCCACATGCCTCACAAGGGTCAGGTCATTGGGCTCACTCGCAGACCAGGACTGGGGCCGATTGCTGGACCTGGACCCTGTCGATGCGATTGTGGATTTTCTACACCCTGATGCGGTGTTCAATTACGGCCCCGCCATGGCTGCGCGTGAGGTCATGCTGGTCAGCGCCAATTCCGCTTACGAGGCACATCACCTCAGCTTCATGACAGAACTAGGCCAGAACACCTAGGTGCTGTGCTCGCCAAACATCACTTTGGGCATCAACTTCCTGATCCTCGCAGCCAAATTGCTGCGCAACATCGCGCCTTTTGCCGAAACCCTGTAGGTGGAGGAAGATCAGTTCACTTCGATACGTCTTGGGGGCATCGTGGGTCACCACGAGTCATTTTTAGCTTCCCCTACCAGACCGTGCGGCTGATTCACTGCTCCATCAAACGCGAAGCCTTTGGCACTGACGCCGTGTTTGCATTGCACGAGCTCGAAACCTGTCCACCCGGTCTGTACAACTTTGACGAACTGCTGGAGCGACGCATGAGCCAAAGCCTGCTGCAGGAGAGCTCGGTGGCAGTGCCCGGGGCGCAGGCATAATTCCGGGCTGTTTCAACATCGAGATCTGCCATGCAAACGACACCCTCCGGACTGCAATACATCGACACCATCGTGGGCGAAGGAGCCCAAGCCCAGGCTGGCCAGGATGTGGTGGTGCACTACACCGGCTGGCTCTACAAGGATGGCGAGCAAGGCGCCAAATTTGATTCCAGCAAAGACCGTCGTGACCCCTTTGTGTTTCCCCTGGGGGCAGGCATGGTCATCAAGGGTTGGGACGAAGGCGTGGCTGGCATGAAGGTGGGCGGCGCACGCACCCTGATCATCCCGCCCGAGCTGGGCTATGGCGCCCGCGGTGCTGGTGGCGTGATTCCACCCAACGCCACCCTCAAATTTGACGTCGAGCTACTGGCCGTCGAGTAAACCCGCCCCCTTGAATTACCCAAAACCACCCCCAGATACGGGGGGAAGCCTTTGTTTTGCTGTTTTTTTAAGCACTCATGTCTGAAAACACCCCTACCCCCGACAACGCAGCACCCGAGCAGGTCGCCCCCGAAATCCAAACCGCAGAAGCCACTCAAGATGTGGCAGCACAGCTCGCCGAGCAGCAGGCCAAAAACGCAGAACTGGCTGATCTGTACCTGCGAGCCCAGGCCGATGTGCAAAACGCTCGCCGACGTGCCGACGACGAAATCGCCAAATCTCGCAAATTTGCAGTTGAAGGGTTTGCCGAAAGCCTGCTGCCTGTGATCGACAGCCTCGAAGCCGGTCTGGCCATCCCCAATGCCACCATCGAGCAGATCCGCGAAGGCTCCGAAGCCACGCTGCGCCAGCTCAAGAGCGCATTAGAGCGCAACAAGGTGCTCGAAGTGGCCCCCGCAGCTGGCACGAAGTTTGACCCCGCCCAGCACCAGGCCATCAGCATGGTGCCTGCCGAGCAGGAAGCCAACACCGTGGTGAGTGTGCTGCAAAAAGGTTACCTGATCGCCGAGCGCGTATTGCGCCCGGCACTGGTCACTGTGGCTGCACCCAAATAAGAAACAGTCATGCTCAGGACTTGAATTCCTGAGCCCTCCCCCAATATCCACATCAGTTTCAAATTTCCTCTACGGAGCACACATCATGGGAAAAATCATCGGCATTGACCTGGGCACCACCAACTCGTGCGTGGCCATCATGGAAGGCAACACCACCAAGGTGATCGAGAACGCCGAGGGCGCACGCACCACCCCGTCGATCATTGCGTATCAGGAAGACGGCGAGATCCTGGTCGGCGCCAGCGCCAAGCGCCAGGCCGTGACCAACCCCAAGAACACGCTGTACGCTGTCAAGCGCCTGATCGGCCGCAAGTTCACCGAAAAGGAAGTGCAAAAGGACATCGACCTGATGCCCTACACCATCGCCGCTGCCGACAACGGTGACGCCTGGGTGGAAGTGCGTGGCAACAAGATGGCCCCGCCCCAGATCAGCGCCGAAGTGCTTCGCAAGATGAAAAAGACCGCCGAGGACTACCTGGGCGAAGCCGTCACCGAGGCTGTGATCACCGTGCCCGCCTACTTCAACGACGCCCAGCGTCAGGCCACCAAGGACGCCGGCCGCATTGCGGGTCTGGACGTCAAGCGCATCATCAACGAGCCCACCGCAGCGGCCCTGGCCTTCGGCCTGGACAAGCAGGAAAAGGGCGACCGCAAGATCGCCGTGTACGACCTGGGTGGTGGCACGTTTGACGTGTCCATCATCGAGATCGCCGACGTCGATGGCGAAAAGCAGTTCGAAGTGCTGTCCACCAACGGCGACACCTTCCTTGGCGGCGAAGACTTTGACCAGCGCATCATCGACTTCATCATCGAAGAATTCAAGAAAGAGTCCGGCGTGAACCTCAAGCAGGACGTATTGGCCCTGCAACGCCTGAAGGAAGCTGCTGAAAAAGCCAAGATCGAGCTGTCCTCCTCTTCGGCCACCGATGTAAACCTGCCCTACATCACCGCCGATGCGACCGGTCCCAAGCATCTGAACGTCAAGCTGACCCGCGCCAAGTTCGAGTCGCTGGTGGAAGACCTGATCGAGCGCTCGATTGCCCCTTGCCGCATCGCCATCAAGGACGCCGGCATCAATGTGGCCGACATCGACGACGTGATCCTGGTGGGCGGCCAGTCCCGCATGCCCAAGGTGCAGGACAAGGTCAAGGAATTCTTCGGCAAGGAGCCTCGCAAGGACGTGAACCCCGACGAAGCTGTGGCCGTGGGCGCCGCCATCCAGGGCCAGGTGCTCTCGGGTGACCGCAAGGACGTGCTGCTGCTGGACGTGACCCCCCTGTCCCTGGGTATCGAAACCCTGGGTGGTGTCATGACCAAGATGATCACCAAGAACACCACCATTCCGACCAAGTTCGCACAGACCTTCTCGACCGCTGAAGACAACCAGCCGGCCGTGACGATCAAGGTGTTCCAGGGCGAGCGCGAGATGGCCAGTGGCAACAAGCTGCTGGGCGAGTTCAACCTCGAAGGTATTCCGCCCGCACAGCGTGGTACGCCCCAGATCGAAGTGTCGTTTGACATCGACGCCAACGGCATCTTGCACGTGGGCGCCAAGGACAAGGGAACCGGCAAGGAAAACAAGATCACCATCAAGGCCAACTCCGGCCTGTCCGAAGCCGAGATCCAGCAGATGGTCAAGGACGCCGAACTCAACGCGGCCGAAGACAAGAAGAAGCTGGAAATCGTGCAAGCCCGTAACCAGGGCGACGCTTTGGTGCACTCTACCAAGAAGAGCCTGACCGAATACGGCGACAAGCTCGAAGCCGGTGAAAAGGAAAAAATCGAGGCTGCCATCAAGGACCTGGAAGAAGCCCTGAAGGGGGAGGACAAGTCTGCGATCGACGCCAAGACCGAAGCCCTGATGACTGCCAGCCAGAAGCTGGGCGAAAAAATGTACGCCGACATGCAGGCGCAGCAAGCTGCTGGCGCTGCCGGTGGTGAACAGTCCAAGCCGGCAGACGACGATGTGGTCGACGCCGAAGTCAAGGAAGTCAAGAAAGACTGATGTCCATTCATGACTAGCAAACGTGACTTTTACGAAGTCTTGGGCGTTCCAAAGAACGCCTCGGACGACGACATCAAAAAGGCTTATCGCAAGCTGGCGATGAAGTACCACCCTGACCGCAACCAGGGTGATACAGCCAAAGAAGCCGAAGCCAAGTTCAAAGAGGTCAAGGAAGCTTATGAAATGCTTTCTGACGCTCAGAAACGCGCAGCCTACGACCAGTACGGTCATGCCGGCGTAGACCCGAATATGCGCGGTCCCGGTGGCGCAGAGGGCTTTGGCGGATTCGGCGAAGCCTTTGGCGACATCTTTGGCGATATCTTCGGCGGCGGCCGTCGCGGCGGGGGTGGACGCCAGGTCTTCCGTGGCGCTGACCTCAGCTATGCCATGGACATCACACTGGAAGAAGCTGCCAACGGCAAGGACGCGCAATTGCGTATCCCGAGCTGGGAAGAGTGTGACACCTGCCACGGTACTGGCGCCAAACCCGGCACCAGCGCCAAAACCTGCTCCACCTGTCATGGCTCGGGCTCTGTGCAAATGCGTCAGGGCTTTTTCAGCGTACAACAGACCTGCCCGCACTGCCGCGGCACCGGCAAGATCATTCCTGATCCTTGCACCAGTTGTCATGGCCAAGGCAAGGTCAAAAAACAAAAGACACTGGAAGTCAAAATTCCGTCTGGCATCGACGACGGCATGCGAATTCGTAGCGCAGGCAACGGCGAACCCGGTACCAACGGTGGCCCTCCGGGCGACCTGTACATTGAAATCCGGATCAAGAAACACGACATCTTCGAGCGCGATGGCGATGACCTCCACTGCGCCGTGCCCATCAGCATGACCCGTGCAGCACTGGGCGGTGAAATAGAAGTGCCCACATTGGGCGGTAAGGCCGTGATCGAGATTCCAGAAGGCACCCAGCACGGCAAGCAGTTCCGTTTGCGAGGCAAGGGCATCAAGGGCGTTCGCTCGAGTTACCCCGGCGACTTGTATTGCCATGTGAATGTAGAGACCCCCATCAAGCTGACCGAGCATCAGAAAAAGTTGCTCAAGGAGCTGGAGACTTCGCTCGAAAAGGGTGGCCACAAACACCAGCCCACTGGCGAGAGCTGGACGGACAAGCTCAAGAACTTCTTCGGTGCCTGACCTCTTGCAGGAGCGGCCCTAAATGAACGTACCATGGGGCCATGAGTGTTTCAATTCAATTTCTGGGTGGAGCCGACACGGTCACCGGCTCCAAATACCTCGTTCGACACCAGGATCAACAATTGCTGGTGGACTGCGGCCTGTTTCAGGGCTACAAACAGTTGCGCTTGCGCAACTGGGCTGAGCCGCCCTTTGACCTGGCTCGAATCGATGCGGTTATCCTGACCCATGCACACCTTGACCACAGTGGCTACTTACCTCTGCTGGTACGCAAGGGCTATGAAGGGGCCATTCACGCCACCTCAGCCACACGGGATTTGTGCGCCATCCTCCTGCCTGACAGCGGACACATACAGGAAGAGGATGCCCGCTTTGCCAACCGACATGGTTTCTCCAAGCATCACCCCGCTGAACCTCTGTACACACGTGCTGACGCGCTGGCCTGCATGCCGCAATTCAAGACACACGCATGGGGGCAGTGGTTTGAGCCTGTGCGAGGCTGGAAGGCCCGCTTCAGCGAAGCGGGACACATTCTGGGTGCCAGCAGCCTGTACCTGGAAGTCGCGGGTCACCGAATGCTTTTTTCGGGAGACTTGGGACGCCCCAATGACGAGCTGATGCGGGCCCCCGAGGCTCCACCAGCGGCCGATACGGTCCTGATCGAGTCCACATATGGCAATCGCCTTCATCCTGATAACAATCTGGAAACCGAGTTGCTGCCCTTGTTGAAAAAGGTGGCCGCACGTGGTGGTGTGGTCGTCATGCCCGTTTTTGCAGTAGGCCGCGCACAAATGATTTTGCACATGCTGGCGCGTTACAAAATCAGGGGAGACTTACCCCTCGGACTGCCCGTGTTTCTGGACAGTCCCATGGCCTCGCACACCACAGCGCTGTTTGCAAAACATCCTGATGCCCACAAACTCGATTACGAGGACATGCGCGCCATGGGGCATGTCGCTCGCATGATCGAAACCCCGGAAGAATCGAAGTCCCTGGCCCTACGCCATGGTCCCATGATCATTCTGGCGGCCAGCGGCATGGCCACAGGCGGCCGGGTCCTGCACCACCTGGAGCGTTACGCGCCGGATCATCGCAACCTCATTGTGCTCACTGGCCATCAGTCGGAAGGCACGCGCGGTGCCAGCCTCGCCAATGGCAGCAGCACCATCCGCCTGCATGGACAGGATGTCCCTGTACGCGCAGAGGTTGCACAGCTCGAGAGTGCTTCGGCGCATGCCGACGCCCGGGAGTTGATGGACTGGCTCTCCCGCATGCCACAAGCGCCCTCCCAAGTCTATGTGGTTCATGGCGAGCGTGAGGCTTCGGATGCTCTTCGCCAACGTATCGAGCGTGAACTACACTGGCGCGCGGTGGTACCGGAGCACGGCTCAACTTGGCCGGCCTGAGGACTTCAGCAGAGGCTCAGAATCGTAGATGCGTCTCGGCGACAATACACCCCAACTGGATTGCAGCCCATGAACGCCAAAAGACAAACACCTGCCTCCGCCACCCATCCTCTGTGGCTCTCCGTGCTGACCACGCTGTGGCTAGTCACCCTGCCCAACTGGCCACTATGGCGTCAATTGATGGCTTTGCCGGAAGTGCAAGGCGTAAGGGGCTTGTTGTTCGCGCTGGGTATGGGCGTCGCCATCTGGGCCATCACCCTGATACTCACCTTGATGCTGGGCTGGTCTCGTTTGCTCAAGCCCGTGCTGAGCTTGCTGGTGGTCAGTGCGGCTTCGGGCGCTTATTTCATGCTGAGCTATGGCATTGTGATCGATGCCACCATGATCACCAATGTGATCCAGACCGATCCGCGCGAAGCTGCTGACCTGTTCAACTGGCGCATGGTGCTGACTCTGCTGGTGTTGGCCGCCCTGCCTTTGTGGCTGATCTGGCGCACTCCATTGCGAGCATTGGGCTGGCGACGCGCCCTGATGACGCAATTGAGCGCAGCGATCGTTTCTGCCTTGATGGCTGTGCTGTGCCTGATGTTGATTTTTCAGGATTTCGCCTCCATCATGCGCAACCACACCCAGATTCGCTACCTGATCAACCCGCTCAACAGCCTGTATGCCGTGGCGTCAGTGGTGGCGCAACCTTTTCGCCGTGACGAAAAAACCTTCTTGCCCATAGGGCAAGATGCAGTGCAACAACTTCCCACCAACGCGCAGGCACCACTCATTGTTCTGGTGGTCGGTGAAACAGCGCGCATGGGCAACTTCGGCATCAACGGCTACGAACGACAAACCACTCCCAAACTCGCTCAGGAAAAAGTGGTCAGTCTACGTGGTGTGACATCTTGTGGCACCAGCACTGCTGCTTCCTTGCCTTGCATGTTTTCACACTTGGGACGTGAAAACTTCGACAGCCGAAAAAACAACTACGAAAACCTGCTGGATGTACTGCAACGTGCCGGACTGGCTGTGTTGTGGGTCGATAACCAGGCTGGGTGCAAGGGCATCTGTGACCGCGTGCACAGTGCCTCCACCACCCAACTCAAGGTCTCGCCATGGTGCGATGAGGGTGAGTGTCACGACGATATCATGCTCGACAAGCTAGGAGAACGCCTGGCCCAACTGCCTGCAGAGCAACGCGCCAAAGGCGTTGTATTGGTCATGCACCAAATGGGCAGTCATGGCCCCGCATACTACAAGCGCACGCCCAAGGCTTTCAAAAAATTCACCCCCGAATGCACCAGTAATGCCTTGCAGGAATGCGAGCGTCAGCAAGTCATCAATGCCTTTGACAACACCATTTTTTACACTGACCACTTCCTGAGTCAGACAATCGGCTGGCTCAAGCAGCAAAAACAACCCTCAGTGATGATGTATGTCTCAGACCATGGTGAGTCACTTGGCGAAAACAACATCTACCTGCACGGTCTTCCCTACCGTATCGCCCCTGAAGAGCAAAAGCGTGTTCCCTGGATCACCTGGATGTCCGACAGCTACCAGCGCCAGCAAAACCTACCCATCGATTGCCTGCGCAGCAAAGTCACGCAGCCCTTCACTCACGACGCCTATTTCCACTCGGTGCTCGGCTTGGCCAGCGTCAAGACCACGCTGTACCAAGGCGAGCTTGACCTGTACGCCAGCTGCCGCCGCCCCTGATCACATGAATCGATCCAGCAAGCGCCGGGCATGTCGATCCCAGCGCTGAGGTTCTCGAATCAGGTATTGCACGCCGTGACTGTCGCTGAGCAGCAGGACGCTGGGGCTCAAGCGGCGAATATCCTCTTCGGCTTTGAGTGTCAGCCGAGTCTGGCCACGACTGGTCTCGACCAACCACTCACTGGGCGTGGCAAAACTGCTGACACTCACTAGACGCAAAATTTCCGGTAGAAATTCGCGCTCCTGCAAAGCCTCTCGCAAGGCCTGCGCCAAGGCTTGAGGTTCATCAGCCAATCGATCGCACCACCAAAGCTCATGCCCTTCGGCATCCATCACAGCCACGCCCTCATCGGGCGCACTGACAGGGTAAGCGCGCACAACGGTAACGGGAACATGCTCTTGGCCATCAGTCAAGGCCAGGACCCAGCGTCCCCAGGCATCGTGTTGCAAAGTCACCGAGCTCATGATTGCTCCTCAAACAAGCCGTCCTCAGCCTTGCGTTGCTGGGCCTGATACAAGCGCCAATAGGCACCTTGGGCCTGCATCAAGGCTTCGTGCGTGCCCTCCTCCACCACTTCGCCCTTGTCCATGACGACCAGGCGATCTGCCTTGCGCAACGTGGACAAGCGGTGAGCAATGGCAATAGTGGTGCGGCCACGCACCAGGTTGTCCAAAGCGTTCTGAATTTCCTTTTCGGTCTCAGTGTCCACTGCAGAGGTGGCTTCGTCCAGAATCAAGATGCGTGGATTGATCAGCAAGGCACGCGCAATTGAAATGCGTTGCCGCTCTCCGCCCGACAAGCCTTGTCCGCGCTCGCCCACCAAGGAGTCGTAGCCCTGGGGCATGCGCAAAATGAATTCGTGGGCGTGCGCCGCGCGTGCGGCCGCAATGATCTGCTCGCGCGAGGCATCCGGGCGACCATAGGCAATGTTCTCGGCAATCGTGCCAAAGAACAGGAAAGGCTCTTGCAAGACCAGGCCAATCTGGCTGCGGTAGTCCGCAAGCTTCAAACGACGAATATCCACCCCATCCAGCAACACCTGTCCCTGGCTGACATCGTAGAAACGGCAAATCAGGTTGACCAACGTACTCTTGCCTGAACCGCTGTGACCTACCAGACCGATCATCTGACCAGGCTCAATGGTCAGATCCAGATTGCGGATCACCGCACGGTTGCCGTAGCGGAAATGTGCCTGACGCAAGGCAATATGCCCTTGCACCGCAGGCAGGGGCACAGGATCCACAGGCTCGGGCACGCTGGAGACATGGTCCAGGATGTCAAAGATACGCTTGGCGCCCGAGGCAGCCTTTTGAGTATGAGACACGATCCGGCTCATGGAATCAAGCCGCGTATAAAAGCGCCCGATGTAAGCCAGGAAGGCCGTCAGCACACCGACCGTGATGCGGTCATGAGAGACCAGCCAGATGCCAAAGCCCCACACCACCAGCAGACCGATTTCGGTCATCAAAGCCACTGTGGGCGCAAACAACGACCAGACCTTGTTAAGCCGGTCGTTGACTTGAAGGTTGTGGCGGTTCGCATCCTTGAAGCGCTGCGCCTCGCGTCCCTCCTGTGCGAATGCCTTCACCACCCGGATGCCCGGGATCGTGTCGGCCAGAACATTGGTCACCTCGGCCCAAACCCGATCAATTTTTTCAAAACCAGTGCGTAAGCGTTCACGCACCACATGAATCAGCCAGCCGATAAATGGTAGTGGCAACAAGGTCACCAAAGCCAGTGTGGGGTGGATGGTAAATAGAATGACCGCCGTCATCACAATCATCAAGATGTCGGTCGCAAAGTCCAGCAGGTGCAGGGACATGAATACATTGATACGGTCCGTTTCGCTGCCAATACGGGCAATCAGGTCACCCGTGCGCCTGCCCCCAAAATATTCCAGCGAGAGCTTGAGAAGATGCTCGTATGTCGTGGTGCGCAGATCGGCGCCAATGCGCTCGGACACCAGAGCCAGGATATAGGTCTTGGCCCATCCCAGTACCCAAGCCAGTAAAGCTGCCAGCAGCAAACCGCCCAGGTACAGGGCCACAAGATTCGGGTCAATTTCCTTACCGTTCTGATAAGGGATCAGCACCTCGTCCATCAAGGGCATGGTCATATAAGGTGGGACCAACGTGGCCGCAGTCGAAGCCAGTGTCAAGGCAAACCCACTAAACAGCTGCCATTTGTAATGTCGGGCAAAGCGCCAGAGTTTGAAAAGCGTCCAGGTCGAGGGGGGGATGTCTTCCGACTGGCAGGATGGGCAGACCATGGCACCATCAGGCATCGAAGCTTGGCACTGCGGACAAACCGGGCCACTGAATGGCGCCTGCGATGTTGGGTCATGTGCCCCTTGTCTGTCCAGACTCTGCCGGACTTGCTCCACCCAGCGCTGTACGGCTGGCTGCTGACCCAAGGTGTAGCGCCAACTGCCCAAACGCCCCTGACCGTTGAACAGTTCCAGGCGCCCGACCCCGGCGTGGTCAGAAATACGCCAGCTCAAGCCAGGCTCGATTACCCATTGTTGCCACTTTTTTTCATCTTGATGACACGCCAGAAGCCGACGTTCGGTCAAAATGAGCACTGTTCTGGCAAACACAAGCTCACCGTCGAGGTCCAACTCAAGACCGGACAAAGGTGATTCGTCTGGCAGCAGCTCCAAAGGAACGCGGCTCAACCAGGCTTGGGCGATGCCTGAACGCAACACAGAGGGCAATGTCGGAGTCATGTTAAATCACAGCAAAACGCCAGGCCAGCCGGATGCACAAAGCATTCGCAGGCTTGCATCTGCATGGTTTGCCATGCGCCAACTTGCCTTTTGTGCATCCCTCGCTGCCGACCCGTGCGGCGGGCCATTGTATGCCGCGGCACACACCCATGAGTAACAAAAAGATCGATTTCCTACGCATGACCCACCTGCGGGGCCCCAGTATCTGGACTTACCGTCCTGTGATGGAAGTATTGGTGGACATTGGTGAGTTTGAAGATTTCCCCTCTAATTTGTTGCCCGGCTTCAACGAGCGACTCTCGACATGGCTGCCGGGACTGATTGAACACCGCTGTAGCCCCGGCGTGCGCGGCGGTTTTCTCAAACGGCTGCAAGACGGCACCTGGATCGGACACATCCTTGAACACGTTTCTCTGGAACTGCTCACCCTGGCTGGCCTGCCCGATGGCTACGGACGCGCACGCGAGGCTGGTCCACGAGGCGTGTACAAAGTCATCATCAGCGCGGCCCACCCCGTGGTGGCCAAGCGTGCTTTGCACATGGCCCGTGAATTGATCTTGGCTGCCGTCGAAGACCGCCCTTTCAACGTCGCCACCCATGTGCAGGAGCTGACAGATTTGGTCGATGACCTGCTGGTCGGCCCAAGCACACGCGCCATTGTGGACGCCGCTTGGAACCAGCGACGCATTCCGCACATTCGCCTCAATGCAGGCAACTTGGTGCAACTGGGCTATGGCAGCGCGCAACACCCCATCTGGACAGCAGAGACCGATCGGACCAGCGCCATCGCCGAGGGCATCTCCAAAGACAAGGACATGACCAAGCAGCTTCTTGCTGCCTGTGGTGTGCCTGTCCCCGAAGGCCAGGTCGTGGAAAGCCCGCAGCAAGCCTGGGAAGCTGCGCAAGACATTGGTCTGCCCGTCTGCGTCAAACCTGGTGATGGCAACCGTGCACGCGGTGTGTCGCTCGAATTGACACAAGAAGCAGACATTCGGGCCGCCTATGAGATCGCTCTGCAGCAAGGCAGCGAAGTCATCGTTGAGCAATTCATTACTGGACTGGAGCATCGCCTTCTGGTGGTAGGCGGCCGCCTGGTTGCAGCCAGTCGTGGAGAAACAGCCAACGTCACCGGCGACGGCCAGCATACTGTGCAGCAACTGGTGGACATGCAAATCAATGCCGACCCACGACGTGGCAGTGATGGCAGCCTGCCACTGGAAAGTGTTCGCCTGCGCGAAAACAGCCCTGAAGTGCTGGAATTAAAACGCCAAGGTATGACCCCCGACTCGGTCCCTGAAAAAGGCCGCAGCGTTCTGGTCAAGCGCACCGGCAACATGACCACCGACATCACCGACATTGTTCATCCCGAAGTCGCTTATATGGCCTGCCTGGCGGCCAAGGTGGTGGGGCTAGACATCGCTGGCGTGGACGTGGTCACCCCCGACATCACACAGACCCTGCACAAAGTGGGCGGAGTGGTGGTGGAGGTCAATGCCGGCCCTAGCTTGCTGATGCACCTCAACCCGGCACAAGGCAACCGGCGTGATGTGGGCCAAGCCATCGTGCAACACCTTTTTCCTGAAAAGGAAAGCGCACGCATCCCCGTGGTTGGCCTGATGGGCGATGGTGACACCAGCCTCAAGGCCCAGCTGATCGCCTGGCTGCTGCATCTCAAGGGCTGGGCCACCGGCCTGGCCTGCAGCGATGGCTTGTACCTGAACCAGCGATGTCTGCAGTCCACCGGCGGCATGGACTTTGAAAATGCCCAACGCCTGCTGATCAATCGCAATGTGGATGCTGCAGTCTTCGAAACCGATGTGCGTCACTTGATGACAGAGGGTCTGCCCTATGACCGCTGCCACGTCGGAATCGTCACCCGCATGCCATCCACGCAGAACCTGCAGGATTTGTTCGCAGGAGAAGACGATCGTATGCCAGGCCACATCCGCACTCAGATTGATGTTGTGTTGCCCGTGGGCACCAGCGTTCTCAATGCTGACATTGACGCTGTGGCTGAACTGGCCCAATACAGTGACGGCGCTGTGACCTTGTACGCACAAGTCGGAACGCACACGCGTCTGGTCGCTCACCGCGCTGAAGGCGGGCGTACCGCATTCTGGCGTGACGACGTACTCGTCCTGGCCCAAGGCGAGCATGAGACCGAAGTTCTCAGCACACAGCGCCCCGCTGTCGCGCGGCTACTCAAGGACGGCAGCCTCAGCCAGGAAGATATCCTTGTGGCCGCCTGTGCTGCCTGGGCGCTGGAAACATCCCCTGATCTGATCCGCGCAGGCATCAAGAGCTTTGGACAGAATGCCCACTCCCACTGACCTACAGACACATCTCTGAGCTATGCAAGTTTCTCGCATCCGTGCCCTAAGGGGACCCAATCTGTGGAGTCGCCACACTGCTGTTGAAGCCATCGTCAGTTGTAACGCTGCCGACATGCTGGTGGCAAGTCTGGAACAACAACTTCGCCGCACTTTTCCCGCCATTGGCCAGATACGCGCAAGCTCGCCCGAGCAGACCTTATGCCTGGCCCATGCATTGGAAAAAATCACACTGGCTTTGCAGATTCAGGCTGGCTGCCCCGTCACTTTCAGCCGCACCACACCCACCCAGGAAGAAGGCACCTACCAGGTGACAGTTCAATACTCGGAGGAAGCCGTGGGTCGCAGGGCTTTGGCCTTGGCCCAAGATTTGTGCCTGGCGGCCCAGAATGGCAACGTTTTCGATGTTGAAGCTGCGTTGGCCGAATTACGTGAACTTGATGAAGACGAGCGTCTGGGGCCCTCTACCGGCTGTATTGTCGATGCCGCTGTCGCCCGTGGCATCCCGTTCAAGCGCATGACGCGTGGCAGCATGGTTCAGTTGGGCTGGGGCTCCCGTCAACGCCGCATTCAGGCTGCTGAGACTGACACCACCAGTGCGATCGCAGAGTCCATAGCACAAGACAAGGATTTGACGAAAGCTGTGCTGCACGCTGCAGGTGTGCCCGTACCGCTGGGTCGCCCAGTCGAAAA
>Ga0172373_10005779_pt1 | contig 16798 bp, 12 predicted proteins | sample Lak10m_2_FD_114546 | JGI IMG/M metagenome (GOLD analysis project Ga0172373, IMG submission 114546) | Freshwater microbial communities from Kabuno Bay, South-Kivu, Congo - kab_092012_10m | ecosystem: Environmental > Aquatic > Freshwater > Lake | place: Democratic Republic of the Congo...
CAATCCAAACAGTCCCGTCACGGTCGGCACAGATCGCACGCACGTGATCCCCAGGAAGTCCGTCCTTCAGTTTGAAATTGCGGAAGGTCTGGTTGACCGGGTCGAACCGGGAGAGTCCTCTCAACGTGCCCACCCAGAGCAAGCCTTTGCCGTCAAAGGCCATTGCACTGACGTCGTTATCCACGAGCCCTGCCAGCGTGTCGAACGTCTGTGATTCGCGACTGTTGAACCTGCAAAACCCCGAGCCGGCTCCGCCCGCCCACAGCACGCCCTGCTGGTCCACCGCCAGCGCCTGAACAATTTCCACCGGCACGTTGGCGATCGCCTCGTTGGACATCCATTTGTGATCGGGAGCTGGTTCAACCATCAGCTCCCCATCGGGTACCCTCACATCACCCGTCCCGACGGTTAAGGTGGGCTGGCGCACCACATTCCAGCCGTCTGGAAGCAGAACCTCGACCTGATAACGGCCTGGCAAGATGGGATTGAGATTAAACTCCCCGTGATCAGCGGCCAGCGCTGTTTCCTGTTCAAGGATTGCGCTGATCGGTGAACCAGTGTCGGGATCCGCCGGCGATTTAATGGCCTCCGCGACATGCACCAGGTTGGTTCCCCCCAGGACTTCGAACGGTTCGCCCTGGCGTGCCCAGTTCAGGATCATGCCGCCCGAACTCAGATTATTTGCCCATCGAACTTCGATCGGGTGATCACCCGCCTTCAGGGACACTGCGTTGGTGGTGGAAAGGAGCGACGGCGCGTAGTTGTAGCCGGCCTCCACGACGATCTGGCCGTCAATCCAGACGGCAGCATCGTCATCCGCTCGAAGTTCAAAATTGTAGGTTCCATCCACCGGAACCCTGATCAGGCCGGTCCACTGTGCATTCGCCGGTTGGTAGAGGGCGGTGCCTTGCAACGGCTGGGCCAAACCAAAAGCCATCGCCGTATCTATCCTGCGTTGAACAAGACTGACCGGCCAGTTTGTGAAGGAGGTTGCCGCAGTGGAAAACCTGCGCGCGTAAAACTCCGCCTTCAAGCCGGGTTGAAGCCGCCCGGCAGCTCGCACGGACTGCAGAGGGATCCCAGGCAGAAACTGCTGCACTGGTGCCGGACCCTGCCTGTCGAGCCGGACGGCCCGCACCGTGACACCCGCCAACCCCGAACCATCCCGACCCACGACCTTTCCACTGATGCTCGAAACCGGTGCCAGCCGGAGGTTCAGATCATTGGTCTCGCCACGTCGAAACCGGAGGTTCGTCATCTGGCTGACAGCCATGACCACTGAAGTCGCGTTCGAACGGCCGCTCGCAGTTAAGGTAAACGAACGGTCCAGATCCACACCCGCCGGAAGCACGATGGCAAACGTCTTGCGAAAATCCTGTCCATGCTCTATGGCCCGGGTGATCCCCTCCTGCTCCAGCAACACATCCCACAACGGCAGCGCGTTGCCTTCCTTGTCAAAAATTGTGCCATGCAGAAGTGTCCGGTCGCGCAACGGGGCACTATTGGAAACCGGTTCCCGAACCACACGCGCCTGGCCAACCAGACGACCATGATGCCCGGCGGGTGAAGCGTCCTCGGCCGCTTCCGACTCGAAATTCCAAAGCGCTACAAGGCCCGGCTCACGTCCGGTCAACCGTTGGTTCATCGAGAACCGGATCTCTTCAATCGTCCGGACCGTTCGCCAGACTCTGACCTCGTCGATCATTCCGGCGAAATCTTCCTCCCCCCAACGAGTGCGGCGGACGGAGCGGCCGAGATAGGTGTGGTAAGGCTGAACCGAATTTGCAGACGGCGCTCGCAGGAGTCCGGTCACCTTGTGTTGCGCTACCAGTTCCCCATTAAGGAAAATCTGCATCCCGTTGGTGCCCGTGACCGCAGCGTAATGATACCAGGTATTCACCGTCAGAACGGGTTTGGGCTCGCTCTGGGAGATTTCGTGACAGGGTCCGTCCTGCAGACAAACCGCCAGAAAGGCACGGCGCGAAGCGGCTTCAGTACCGATGAGCAAATGGCTTTCCCGGTCGCCTGAGCTGAACCAGTGGCTCTGGTTGCCCAGTCGATCCCATCGCACCCACGCTTCGAATGTGGTCTGGGGCAGGTCCCTGAGGAGATTCCCGGGAAGCTCAACGAAACTTCCGTCTCCATCCAACTGCAGCACGTGATTGTTTGGATCCTCCAAACCTTGCGCCTGAATGTTTTGATATCCCCAGATCAACAGGCCCAGCTCCAGAAGGAGCATCAATCCAGACGCCATCCATCGGGCCACCCTGACCGGTGACGAGGACCGGGATACGTTGTCAAGACCCGATGAGGAGGCGTTCCGGAGTGTCTCTGGACGCACGCTCGCACCCGTGACACCCGTGACATCGGTGTCGTGGCGTAGTTTTTCAATCCAAACTTGCGACATGGCAGAACCCGTATGCAGCCAGGATGCCATCCATCCCTCATGGCGTAACAATTCGCGATAACGGGTTCGGAAGGGAACTCTGTCAGAACCTAGAGTGCTTTGGTAGTCTCTTCCAATTCAACGCATTCCAACGGTCTTGAAGTGGGCTTTGAGGACCTGCGAAAAAGCGCCACACAAAACCCACCGAAAAAATTCGGGCAGTATCCAGTCAAAATCATCAGGTAATCAATGGTCCCAAGGCTGGTTCTACTCAAAATCTACTCAAGCATCCCAAGCCTGCTGCTAAACCACAACGATGGGACCGCATGCCCTCGCCTCGCCCAATCGCCTCCCCCAACCCAGCCGTCAGCAAGGACGTTGCGCCCTCGCCATCGTCAAGCCCCGGTTCTTGGCCCCAGTGCGCGAGGTTTTGGCTTCGAGGCGATCCACTCCTACTCCCACTAATCCCGACTTTCCCACTTTAGTTCACCGGACTCCCATCCGATACATAGGGTGCAGCGCGAATCGCACCCACCAACACTCAACCCGGCGCAAATCATGAGTATCGCAACCCCCGAAGTCACCAAATCCACCACCTCAGCCTCCTCGGCCGCTGCCTGCAAATACCTCACCTTCGCGCTCGGCCGCGAATCCTATGGCATCCAAGTGCTCAAAATCCGCGAGATCATCCGTTTCCTCGATATCACCGCCGTTCCCCGGATGCCGCAATACGTCAAAGGGGTCATCAATCTGCGCGGTAAAGTGATCCCTGTCCTCGACCTCCGACTCCGATTCGGCCTAGCCGAAACCGAAACCACCGAACGTACCTGCATCATCGTCGTTCAGGTAGGTGCCGCAGCCGGTGCCCGCACCCTGGCCGGCCTCATCGTGGACGCCGTCGAAGAAGTGCTCACCATCCCCACCGCCGACATCGAAGACGCACCCGATTTCGGTGCCAACCTGTCCCTCGAATACATCCTCGGCATGGCCAAGGTCAAAGGGAATGTCAAAACCCTGCTCGACATCGAGCAGGTCCTCGATCATCAAACCGTCGGGGGCTTTTAGCCCCCAAAAAACGACGATGGAACCGCGTGAAGATTGATCAAGGCCTCAATGAGAAAGGTCTGAAGAAGCACGCGCCTTCGCGTTAAAACTCTGCTGAATTGTTACGGCTAAGGCTTAGTCAACCGCGCCTCACGCCAATGCTTATCAGCTCGATCCGCTGCGCGTTGAAACGGCTTGCCTCCTAGCTCAACGTGGATCTTCTCAACTTGCCCTTCAAACATCGTCCCCAAATACCGCGCAATCTCGTCGTCCTTACGAATCACCGCCTTCAACGCATCGATCGATTCTTTCACCTCCACCGCTGTCTTCCCCGCCGCATGAAGCTTCCGAATCTCGTTCCTTAGCGTGACAAAGTATCGAAGCTGCTGATCCAACACCTCAGGCCCTCCCATCGGCCCATGTCCCGGACACACCAGCCGGGGTTTAAGTTTCCTCACCGCTTCCAAAGTCCGAATCCATTGGTCCACATTGCCATCCCCAACATAGTTATAAGGCCCGTTGACACAGGCATCCCCGCTGAAAAGGATCCGCTCCTTCGGCAACCAAGCCCATCCATCCCCTCGGGTGTGCGCCACCCCGAAATACAATAGTTCCACCCGCTGCGTCTTGTCCTCGAAAAAGAGTTCGTTCCGAAATAACAGCGACGGCGGATGCAGCTTCGTGTCCGCTACGTCCTTCCGGTTCTTAGCCAAATCCTCCCATCGACCCGGCCGATCTCCAAAATATCCCGTCTCGTTGGACTTCATCTCGTCCAAAACCCCTTCATGCGCCACCGCCACAGCCCCCGCTTCATGCCAAATCCGGTTCCCGTAGGCATGATCCCCGTGAGCATGGGTGTTGAACGCAAACCGGATCGGCTTATCCGTCATCGCACGGATCTTCGGTATCACCTCGTTCGCGCCCGACGGAAAATTGCCGTCCACCACCAAAACGTAATCCGAAAAGATGATCCACCCGTTGTTGCAATGGCCCTTACGCCCGATGTCCCCTTCGTGAAAGTAAACCCCTTCCCCAACCTTCTCCGCCTTGTTCACCTCGGCTCTCCCTAACGAAAATTCCAGTGAAGAGCACAATGCAGCAGCCCAAATCAGCGCGCGGAGTTTCATTTCAAAACCTTACCCAAAACCCGCGCGCGCCGTCAATGTCCCCAGCGAAGCAAAAAGCAGTCCATCGGAGTCCTCCCCGACGACTGCGCCAGCTCACTTACGCTCCACTTGTTCCGCGTAGATACGAGCCTCCATCTCCGTGATCCGACCATCCCGATTGGTGTCGCAGTGTGACACGGATTCATTGAAGAACACACTTTCTCCCACCACCACCTTACGCTTGTGGTCAAAAACGATTGGAATGTCGACCCGCGTCGTCGTCTCGCGCTTTCGCCGCTTCGCCACATCCTTGTTCATTGCTTCATAAAACACCCGCCCCGCCCCATCGCTCTCAAACTCCACCTTCGCCCGTTCCACATCTTTGTAGACCGTTTCTTCGTGGGTGATGCAGCCGCTGATCAACACAGCCACCGCTCCCAACATCATGCCTTGCTTCCATACAGTGCTCATAAGTCGTCAAAATCTCCATCCACCCATTTGCTTCTTACCGTCCCTGATATGACTGCAATCGCAGCCCGTCCATTCATCAAGCCGAAAATCTCAACCCTCTCGTCCCACCCGTCCCATTCGTCGAACCCCCAACTACAGGCTTGGCCCCCGCAAATTTGCCTCTAAGATAGCCTCGCAGTCAGAAGATCAACCTCATCCTCTCCTCGCTCATGACATCTGCGTCGCATCTCCTATCCTTCCCGACCTCCACCCGCAAAGCCTTCACCCTCATCGAGCTGCTCGTCGTCATCGCCATCATCGCCATTCTCGCAGGCATGCTCCTCCCGGCTCTCACACGGGCCAAACTCAAGGCCCAAGAAATCAAGTGCACCAGCAATCTCAAACAAATGGGCCTCGCATTTTTCATGTATGTAAACGACCAAGGCAAAGCCCTGCCCTATACCCAAGAACGGGATCTCTGGATGGCCATTCTCATCCGTAATCAAGCTCAAGTTCATCAAATCCGTTACTGCCCCTCCGCCCCGCAACCCGCCAAACGGATCAGCCGTCACCCCCTCAATCCCGATTACGGCACCGCCGACGAAACCTGGATCTGGAAAACCAACGGGGTCCAAGGCTACCAAGGGAGCTACTCGTTCAATGGCTGGATGTACTCCAACATTGATGGCTTCAACCAATCCAAATTGTTCATGACCGAAGGAGGGATCGAATCCCCTTCACGAACGCCTGTCTTCGGCGATGCCATGTGGGTCGATGCTTGGCCCGAGGCCACCGATAAACCCGCCCGCAATCTCTACCTCGGCGATGGCCCCGCCGGCGGCTTAACCCGCTATATGGTCGCACGCCACGGCGGCGCCAGCCCCAAATCCGCCCCGCGCGACGTCCCCGCTGGAAATCGCCTCCCAGGCTCCATCAGCCTCGCCTGTGCCGACGGCCATGTCGAATCCTCCAAACTCGAGAATTTGTGGAATTATCAGTGGAACAAAACCTACCAGATCCCAGTCACTCGCCCTAAGTAACCCAGCGCCATCCCTCCGCTCTCCACTCAGAACCCCTATCCTAACCCTCCCTCCGGGCCTTGATCCGTGACGCCTCGGCCTTCACATAGTGCAAGACCACGGGTGCCAAGATCATCCCAGGGATGCCGATCAGTTTCTCTCCGATCACCAACCCCAGCAAAGTTAACCACACCGGAGTCCGAATCCGGTCCCCGATGATTTTGCTGTTCAGCAGGTATTCCAACTTGTGGATCACCACTAAAAACACCAAGGCCGCTAGAGCCGTCTTCGGGGATATCGTAAATGCCAATCCCACAATGATCGTGTTGCTGATCAAATTGCCAATCACCGGCAGTAGCCCGCAGAGAAACGTCACCCCCACCACGACCATCACGTGAGGTAACCCGATCGAAAACAGAAAAATCGAGGTCAAGGTCGTGTTGATCGTAGAGATGATGATCTGGGCCCCAATCACCGTCACGAAGCTCGAGTAAAAATTCTCAAACCGCTCGCTAATGCTCTCACAGCAGTGCTCATAGAGATTTCCAGGCACCGCGTGCGAACCACGATCCAGATCCAGCTGGTTGTTCAAAAAGAGACTCACAGCCACCACGATCCCGATGATCACCAAGACCAACTGCGTCGTCAAAATCCGTGCGATGTTCGCAAAGTTTCCCAGGTAATGCGCCTGCTCCTTGACTGTGTCCAAGGCCAATGACTTCAAACTCTGAAAGTCCGTAAACGGCAACTCCACCCCGTGGGACTCTGCCCACGCGATCACACTCGGAATCGAGCTGTCCGCAATGTTCGGTAACGCCTTAACCGCCGCATGGGTGAAATGGATCGCCGTGTAGATCAGGGCCGACGCCGTAATCAAAAAAAGCGAAATCGCCACCAACTTGTGGTTCCCAAAATGGAACTTGTTCAGCAGGAATAAACAGAACATCACCGCCAGTAAAGGGGTCGCTAATTTCAACACCGCAACCAGAACCAAAACCGCGAGGATAACCCCATACGAGACCTTCGTGGTGGTGGACTTCCGAATATCAAACGCTTCAGCCATGCACCAACCTATTCAATCCCCTCCCATTCATCAACCTTCGTCGCAAATCTCCCATCACAACAAATCATCCGTCCCCCAGTCCTATCCTGCCCATGAAGCGACGTGCAATCCGCTTCTAAATAACCCAAGACGATGCTTCCAGATGCCGGGGACAGACCCCGAAGCGTCCGTCAGCAAGGTAGGGATGTCCCGCTGGGACGTCCGCGTCCGGCGCCAGCCGGACGCTCCGAGGCCAAATGTCTCGCTGCCCTCCGAGGCTACCATGCGCCTGGACGCAAAGCCCCTTCCGTCCCGCTTTCGCGGGACGGGGACGGCGCAGCGCACCGTCCCTACCTGCCAGAACTCCTTGCCCAACCGCCATCGTCAAGACCGCAGCTCATGAACCCAGCGCCCAAGGTTCCAGCCTCAAACCAATCTTCGAAACCTTCTCCTCGCGCTTCCCATCGCCGCTCAAAACACGATGGCACTCCCCGCAAGATACCGCTTGCCCACAACCCTCACCTCAGTTCAGTTTGTTGTCAGTATCACCTCCACCATGAATATCCGAAATCGAACGTTGGCCCGCGCCATCATGGTCGTGGGAGGCTCGGTGGCTGCGTTCATGGTCGCCCGATGGTTGGCACGTAGCGGTGCCTTCGTCCCCTTCATCCTCATCCTCGCCGTGATCGGAACCCTCGTCTGGAGTGTCCGAAATACCAGATCCTCCAAAGGCTTCAGAAAAGGTCTTTCCTGGTTCCTCCTGATCGCCTTCATGCTCCTACTCGGGACGTTCATCAAAGCCACCCAACAGCAGCGCTCCTGGCAACATCGCGACGACCGAATGCGAACCGCTCTCGCTTCAAATCCTCTCGAAGGCCAGGAAACCAGCGAGTTCTCTTCCAATCTGCCCGTCATCATCCTCGAAACCGACGGCCGCTCCATCTCCAAAGAACCTCCCACCCTCGCTCGCGCCTCCGTCTTTGAACCGCAAAACGGCCGCGCCTCCATCCGCAACAAACCCGATCACACGGGCCTCGTCAGCGTCAACCTCCGAGGCTATAGCACCATCCGCCTCCCCAAACACTCCCTCACCCTCCATACCCTCGATGCCCAAACCAACCAGGTCAAAATCCCCCTGCTGGGCCTGCCTCCCGAAGAGGATTGGGTCCTCTATGCCCCGTTCGAAGACAAATCCTTGATCCGCGATGTGCTCGCCTTCCAACTCGCTCGCTCCATGGGCCGCTATGCCCCTCGCACCCGCTATGTCGAACTCTTCATCAAATCCAACAAAGGCCCGCTTCGCTCACGCGATTACGTCGGCGTCTACGTGCTCACTGAAAAAATAAAACGTGGCAAAGACCGTGTCCCCATCCAAAAACTTAACCCTTCCCACCGCGCAGAACCCGAAATCTCCGGCGGCTACATCATCCGCCGCGATCACAACGACCGTAACGAAGCCCGCTTCCACACCAAACGCGGTGGACCCTACTTTTTCGTCTACCCCAAAGCCGAAGCCATCACCCCCGAACAGCGTGCTTGGCTCACCGGCTATCTCAACGCCTTCGAATCCGCCCTCCAAGGCCCCGATTTCCAAGACCCCCAAAAGGGCTACGCCGCTTTCCTTGATGTCGATTCCTTCATCGATGCCCATTGGCTGATCGAACTCGGAAAAAATGTCGATGGCTTCCGCTACAGCGCCTATCTCTCCAAAGATCGCGATGGTAAAATCCGCCCCGAACCCCCCTGGGATTGGAATCGTTCCTTTGGTAATGCCAACTACTACGACGGTTGGCGCGAACAAGGCTGGTACTGGCCTCGACTGCGTCCTCGGGAAATCTCTTGGTACCGCCGACTCCGCGAGGATCCTGCCTTCGCCAAAAAGGCCGCCGATCGATGGACCGAACTCCGCGCCTCCGCTTTCTCTCGCGAAAAAATTCAGTCCTTAATCGATCAGTCCGCCGCCGAATTGCAAGAAGCCCAAGCTCGCAACTTCAAACGCTGGCCCATCCTGGGCATGCCCGTCACCTGCAATTATTACGTCGGCGACTCGTTCCACGACGAAGTCGAATGGCTCAAATCGTGGGTCGACGGTCGTCTCAAATGGATCGATGCCCAAGTCGCCGCCGAACGTTCATCCAAAGCCCCCTCCCGAGTCGAGGACCCCGAAGAATAACTCCATACACCAACCCGTCACCTCTACACTCCACGGAGATACGTTCAGTTTCTCTGCGCCTCCATCCCTCCGCGCCTTCGCGTTAAAACCCCTCCGAACTGCTCACGACGAGGTTCTGCATCCCATCGTCAGAAGCACGTTGCCCCACAAGGCCTGGTCCGCAGTCTGAATGGTGAGCACATGGTCAGGCGACGCCACGGCTTGGTAAAAATCCCACTTCTGAATCGGCTCCAACTGGAGCTTCGATCCTGCCTCCTCCAAGATGCGTCGATACTCCGCCCAAACCGGAGGATCGCCCGCCTGCGCATACGGATCGTCCGCCGGAATCCCCATCGTGTTGATTCGATCCACCGGGATCGCCGTCAGCAACGCCCGCAACACCTGCGAACACGTAACCACCCCCGGCGAAAGGTTCAGCGAGACTAACTCCGCGTTCGGCCCCTTCTTGTTCCACGCCGGATAGTTCCCATCGGCAATCAAGATCATCGAATGATGCCCGGCTCGCCCCAAAATCTCGTTGATCTTCGGGTGCGTCAGTTGATGTTTCAGCATAAGTCCCACACTGCCGAATCCCCACACAAACCTCAACCCGGAAAAGTCCCTGAGCCCGGCGGCATCCCCACTCGCCTTCGCAAGGCCCTAGGATGAGCGCCGGCACCCCTCCCGGCTTGGAAAGCCCCAGGACCGCGGCGTTCACGCCGCTTCACCGTTCTTCAATCCAACGCTTCCACCTTCTCGAGACACCCTCGAACGTCTCACACCGAAGCGGCATCAAGGCCCCCCTGGGACCGCCGGCACGCCTGCCGACCTCGCAAGGTCCATCGCCCCCCCCAACCAACGCCCTCACCGTGCCGTCTCAAAGACCGAAGCATCCACCGCTCGATGGAGCTCGGGATCAATCGCCGAATCCGGTAACTCCTTGAGCTCAGAGCGTTGATTAAACAGCACCGCCCACGACAGCCCATCCCACCGCCTCACCAACAGCGAATACGTCCCGGGCAAGCTCCCATTGTGCCACTGGTTCATTCCCCTGCCCCGTCCAACTCTTCGCACCATCCACCCACACCCATAATAAACCTCGGCAGCCGACCCGTCCGATCGATGGCCCGCCGGTCCTGGCGGCGGCTCAAACATGAGTTTCAGCGTGTCCGACCGAAACAACCTGCCCCCAGCCTCCCCTTGGTCTTCATCAAACAATGATGCAAATCGAACCAGATCAGATGCCGTCGCAATCCATCCCCCATGGGAGTCCATCGCTTCCAAACAAAAAGCTCCATACGGCCAAGGCACGCGCGGCGCGCCCGAACCGAAAAGGCTCTCCCCCATGGACTTGTCCCGAGTGTAGTATCGTGTCTCTCCCGAATATCGCCCCGCTTCCAGACTCGCCCCTAATCGCATACGCCTCACCCCAATCGGACTCAACAGCTCCCGCCGCACAAACCGCTCATAGGCGCAACCACTAACGCTCTCAATCACTCGTCCCAACACGCAGTATCCGAAGTTCGAATAGGCAAACCGAGTCCCAGGCTCGAAATCCAACGGCCGTCCCCACATGTATTGCATCACCTCACGCGCCTTCGCCGGACCCGCCCGACCCACCGCTCGGGCTATCTCTCTCGATCGAAACATCGGGTCCCCCTCCACACCCTGCTCCCGATCCCATCCCGCCGTGTGCTGCAACAAATGTCGAATCGTGATCTTCGCCAATCGCGGATCCTCAACTCCCCATCCCCCAATGCCGGCCCATCCATCCCGCCCCAACACGTCCAGCATCCGCGCATCCAGCTCCAGTCGGCCTTCCTGCACCAATCGCATCACCGCCGCCGCCGTCACCGGCTTCGAAAGGCTTGCGATACGAAATCGTGTGCGGTTCCCAACCGGAATCCGCCGCTCTCGATCCGCCCACCCAAAGCCGCGCGCATAAACAAGCCGACCCTTCCTCGAAACCGCCAAGGAACCTCCCGGAATCCCCCGCTCACTCATGAATCGTCGCATCATCTCGTCCAACGGTGCCACCGACTCCTTCCCTTCCTCAGCCCGCTCCGTCCGTGTGCTCTCCGCAAAGGCCGACGCAACCCCTGCCGCAAGCGCCGCCAAAAACATCCGACGATTCATCCCCCAATCCCAATCCGATTCATTCATGTTGTCACGAACGAACCGCCATACCCGCGCTCCAGCCCCCACTGCTTCCAAACCCCTGGGACCTGCGGCACCCCTGCCGGCTCCCCTGAGCTGCCTCTTGCACTCCCCGCTCGCCGCTGTAGGCCGTGTGCCCCCACACGGCGCTGCCCCCCTGGGAGCGCCGGCACCCTTGCCGGCCCTCGGGAAGCCCCAAGTCAACCAGCCCCAACCCCAGGACCGCGGCGTTCACGCCGCTTCACCGTCCGACAACCCCACGCGTCCCCATTCTCGAGCCCCCCCTCGCACAACGCACACCGAAGCCGCATCAACGCCGCTCCATCGCCCCAGATCAAAAAAAGAAGTGCACGAATCAACCCCATCTCACACCCTGCTCCCATGAACCCCGTCCTGTGCCTCCTCATGCTGGTGTGTGTGCTCGGCACATCCATCCTCCAAGCCGATTTCCCCGTCCCCTACAACTCCGAACCAAACACCAATTCCTCCCCCCTCCACGCCATCGAAGCCGCCGCTTCCTTTCGAACGCCTCCAGGCTTCCACGTACGCGTCGCCGCTTCCGAACCCGACGTGCAAAACCCCATCGCCATGGCCTGGGATGCTCAAGGCCGACTCTGGATCGTCGAGAATTATACCTACGCCGAACGCGCTAAACGTTTCGACCTCCACCTGCGCGATCGCATCCTCGTCTTCGATTCCCAAGATGATCAAGGTCGGTTCCGCTCCCGAAAGATCTTCACCGACGAACTCCAAGCCGCCACCAGCGTCGAGGTCGGCCACGGCGGTGTATGGATCATGTGCCCACCACAGTTACTGTTCGTTCCGGACTCAAATCACGATGCCGCTCCCGATGGTCCAGCCCAGGTCGTCCTCGATGGCTTCACCATCCCATCCGAGAATTACCACGGATTCGCAAACGGCCTCCGCTTCGGACCCGACGGCTGGCTCTACGGTCGATGCGGCGCGTCCGCTCCCGCCGAAGTCGGAAAGCCCGGTGCCTCAAAGTCCGATCGCATCCCTGTCCGTGGCACCCTTTGGCGCTACCACCCTCAACGGAAACTCTTCGAAACGCTCAGCAGCGGAACCACCAATCCGTGGGGCCACGACTGGAATGAGTTCGGCGAACTGTTCTTTATCAACACCGTCAATGGCCACCTTTGGCACGGAATCACCGGAGCTCATTACGCACGTCCGCACACCATCGACCCCAATCCATACACTTACCAAATGATCGATATGCACGCCGATCATTGGCATTTTGATACCGCCTCCGACTGGACCAAGTCCCGCGATGGGGCCGCAAATTCATTCGGTGGAGGTCACGCCCATATCGGAATGATGATCTACCAGGGCGACAACTGGCCCACGTCCTTCCAAGGCCACCTGTTCACCTGGAACATGCATGGTCGTCGCGCTAATCAGGAAATCCTCACCCGCACCGGCTCCGGGTACACCGCTCACCACGGCCAAGATGTATTCCTCGCCAAAGACTCGTGGTTCCGCGGCATGGACCTCAGCACCGGCCCCGACGGATCCGTGTTCGCCATCGACTGGAGCGACACCGGCGAATGCCACGATCATACCGGTGTCCATCGCCGCTCCGGTCGTATCTTCCAAATCACACACGGCACGCCCATCCAACGTCCACCCACCGATCTCACCCAGCTGGCCCCCAAAACCCTCGCCGCTCTCCACACCGAGACCAACAACTGGTGGCCAAATCAAGCTCGACTCGAATTAGCACGCCGTGCCGCCCTCAAAGCGGATCTCACCGCAGCCGTCCAAACGCTCCAAGGCCTCTTCGACACCCACCCCAACCCGGCCTACCGATTACGTGCGCTCTGGACCTTACATGCCATCGGTGCCCTGAGCTCCGATTTCCTCACTCAACAACTCACCCACCCCAACGAACACGTCCGCACATGGGCCATCCGGTTGCTCACGGACTCCTGGCCGCTCGACACCCCGCTCAGCTCCAGACCTCCCGCATCCTCCCATTTCATTGCTCCCGAAAAGATCCTCTCCGCCCTGACCCTCAGCGCTCGTGTCGATGCTTCCGCCCTCGTTCGTCTCACGCTCTGTTCTACGCTCCAACGCCTACCCAAACCACAACGCACCGAACTCGCCATAGCCTTAGGCTCACATGCCCAGGACGCCTCCGATCATAATCTCCCCCTCATGCTGTGGTACGGCTTGATCCCTATCGCCGAAACCCACCTCTCCTCGCTCGCAACCATCGGCTCGCTCTGCGAACTCCCCCTCACTCGCGAACTCATCGCACGTCGCCTCGCCGAAGACATCGATTCCCGTCCCGACCCGTTGAACGCCCTTCTTCAATCAGCCCTCACCAACTCCCCAGCCTTCCAAGCCGATATTCTCAAGGGCATCGCCTCCGCGCTCACTGGCCGACGCAAGGCGCCAAAGCCCGCTCCCTGGGATCTCCTCGCCTCCACCCTCTCCCACCATCCCAATTCTACCACTCGCGACCAAGCCCGCAGCCTCAGCGTTCTCTTCGGCGACGGCCGCGCTCTCGAGGACGTCAAACGGGTGGCTCTCGATGCCTCTGCCGACCTCACCTCTCGAAAAGTAGCCCTCCAGACCTTGATCGAAAACGCACCCCCCGATCTCCGTAGCCTCTGTGAACGACTCATCGACACTCGCTTCCTCAATACCATCGCCATCCGCGGCCTATCGCAATTCAATGATCCGACCATCGGCGAACGTCTCGCGCGCAGTTTCAACTCGTTCCACCCCTCCGAACGTTCCGCAGTGCTCGATGCCCTCGTGTCCAGGCCCTCGTTCGCTCAAGCCCTGCTGACCGCTGTCGGCTCCGGCAAGATCCCCCGAAATCAAATATCCGCCTTCCACGCACGTCAGATCCGCAGCCTCAATGACGCCAGCCTCACCCGCCAACTGGAAGCCGCTTGGGGCCAACTCCGTGATGCCGACGCCGACAAACAACAACGCATCGCCGCGCTCAAACGCCAACTCACCCCCGACGCCCTCGCCAAAGCCAATCTCTCCCAAGGCCGTTCCCTCTTCGTCACCGCCTGCTCTGCGTGCCATACGCTCTTCGGCCATGGAGGAAGTCTCGGGCCCGACCTCACCGGAGCCGGCCGAGACGATCTCGACTACATCCTGCATAACGTCGTAGACCCCTCCGCTGTCGTCAGCGCCGATTTCCGCATGTCGGTCGCAACGCTCAAAGATGGTCGCGTGCTCAATGGCATCGTCGAATCCCGCTCCCCACGCACGCTCCGACTCCGCACCCTGACCGAATCAATCACCATCGAACTCACCGAGCTCTCCAGTCTCGAGGAATCCAAACTCTCTATCATGCCCGAAGGCCTGCTTGACGGACTAACCCCATCCCAAATCCTCGACCTCGTCGGCTACCTCCAATCGCCATCCCAAATTCCTCTCCCAACCCAATAGAGCGCCGGCTCCATCCCGATAGAGCCCGAACTCCATCCACCTCAGCACGCCTTGCTCCTCGCGCTACCTCGGCAGCGCTCCAATCCAGAAGTGCTTGCTTCGATCGAGGTTCTAAACTCATCGAATGTTTTTTATAACAGACTGATAAAGAACGTATTAAGGTCCAACGTTCTCACGTTTATCCCCCAAACAGCCACGCCTTCGCAGCATTCAGTTCTGTGACCTTTCGAGCTGGCCCGAGCCCGTAAAATGGCCTGGCATGGTTCGCGCTAAGCCACGCCCAGAATGAAAACCCTGCCGCTACTCGGACACGCCGAATCGTGCCGGCCAAGTCGCAGAAGGTTTCTCTAAATCCAACCCTCCATATTGACTCGAATAGCAAACCTATGAAACTCATCGCATCGCTCCCCCTCCGCCTCGCCTCATTGCTCGTCGCCGTATCCTCCGCGCACGCGGGGCTCGTCAATGGCAGCTTCGAAAGCCCAGATGTCACAGGGGATGCTCCTGACATCAACAACAACAACTACGTTTACCGCTTTGTTTCCGGAACCGACGTGACCGGCTGGACGCTTCAGGGTACCGGCACCCCCTCTTTGTATACCGGTGAAGTCTACGGCGTAACGCCGCACTCAGGAAACCAAGCCCTTTACCTCGGAGGCGTGAACGCAGGACTCAACGGCGGCAACTCGATATTCCAGACCTTCGCAACCATACCCAGCACCGTTTACACCGTCAGCTACAACGCCGCCGTCATGGGAGCTCCCTATAATCAGTTCATGGAAACCACGGCCTACGACGGCACCGGAATCGGAGGCACAACCATCGCCACCTCGGGTTCCATCGAAATCCAAGAGCTCAGCCACCAATGGCAGGAAAAAACCCTCTCCTTCACGGCCAGTTCCGCGCTCTCCACCATCGAGTTCAAGAACCTCGGTGGCTTCGGATATACCGACTCGGCTCTCACCCTCGACTCCGTCAGCATCTCCGCAGTGCCTGAACCCTCCGCCTACGCCGGTCTCTTCGCCGGTGGCCTCGGTGCGTTCGGCTTTTATCGACGCACCCAAGCACGCCGTTCCAAAGCGCTCGCTCACCCCTCCACAGCCGCTTAACTCTCACTGCGGGAACCCGAGGTCGCTCAAGAGTCGACCTCATCCAAGTTCCTCGCTCCGGCCGGACACTCGTGCTCGTCACGAGCCGTCCGGCCATTCTCTTTTCCTTCTCAAGGTCCCTCGACCGGTAAGGCGCGTCCACTCCCCTTCAACTCTCTAATCCACCGGCTTGATCCGATTGTGCCGCAGGAAATCCATGAACCGCGTATAGTCCGAATCCCGAAGCCCAAATAACTCCAAAGCCTTTTTATAACTTCCACCCGAACGTCCCAACCCCGCCGCCACCACCGCCCGCGCCTGACTTCGGTTGATCTCACGGTCCAAGTAGGGTGTCTGCACCACATCCCAAAAAGTTCCCCCTCCCTCCATCATGTGCGTCAACGCCTGGTGCGCAAACGTTGACTCGTCATCCCTCATCCCTTTCTCCACCCGATCCACCGGGCGCATCCCCAAGGAGCGATCCAAATGTTCCTCCCGCAACGCCCCTCCTCCCGCCTCAATCATCGCCCGCATCAATACATTCCTAAGTTGTCGGATATTGCCCGGAAACGGATGGGCCTTCAGCCGAGCCAACGCCCCCGCTTCGATGGTGGGAGTCGGCAATCCATACTCTGTCGCCAAAAGCTTCAGAAAATGGTGCGCCAGCAGAGGGATGTCCTCCCCTCGCGCCCGCAGCGGCGGTGAAACCACCGTGAACTCCGCCACTCGATAATACAAATCCTCCCGAAACGTGCCCTTCTCAATCTTCGAAGCAAGATCCTGGTGCGTCGCGCCAATGACTCGCACGTTGACCTCCTTACGCTCGTTCGACCCCACCGGAACGACAATCCCATCCTCTAACACGCGCAACAGCTTCGCCTGAACCGATAACGGCATGTCCCCGATCTCATCCAAAAAC
>Ga0172373_10005780_pt1 | contig 16795 bp, 28 predicted proteins | sample Lak10m_2_FD_114546 | JGI IMG/M metagenome (GOLD analysis project Ga0172373, IMG submission 114546) | Freshwater microbial communities from Kabuno Bay, South-Kivu, Congo - kab_092012_10m | ecosystem: Environmental > Aquatic > Freshwater > Lake | place: Democratic Republic of the Congo...
AATTATGGCCAACTTCCAATCCTTCTGGTAATGAGGTTATATTTATTCTTGATAAATTCAAATCACCTTTAACATTTAAATCTTCTTCTATTATTGGCTGATTAAATATTATCTTCCATCTAAAAGAACCTTTGTCTTTATGGGTTTTTCCTTCCTTCTCTTCAAGGAAATCAAATATTCTTTTTAGTGTTTCTTCTTTCATTCTCTATATATTTTTCCGCTTATAAATCCAGGTTTAATCATTTCTCTTAATTCATCATCTGTGTATTTTGTTAATGATGTTTCCCATATATATAAATCACGAACTTTCAATCCTTTTGGCAATGATTCTATAGATGAATACCTTAAATCCAAATAACCTCTAACTTTCAATCCTTCTGGCAATGAGGCTAATTTTGAACCAAATAAATCCAAATCACCCCTAACATTTAATCCTTCTGGTAATAATTCTATATCTGAATATGTTAAATCCAAATCACCTTCAAAATTTAAGTCTTTTTCTGTTAATGGTATTTCATTTTTCCATTTCCATAAGAATGGTGCATTATGCTCTCCCTTCTCTTCAAGAAACTCAAATATTCTTTTTAATGCTTCTTTTTTCATGACCTCCTATATATTTTTCCTTTTATAAATCCAGATTTTATCATTCCTCTTAATTCTTTATTTGTGTATTTTTTTAATGGTGTGATATCTATATGCAAATCACCACCAACTTTCAAGTCTTCTGGTAATGAAGTTATTTTTGAATAAAATAAATCCAAATCACCACCAACTTCCAAGCCTTTTGGTAATGAGGTTATACTAGAATATGCTAAATTCAAATTGCCTTTAACTTTTAATCCTTTTGGCAATGAGGTTATTTTTGTATTAAAAAGATTCAAATCACCTTCAAAATTTAAGTCTTTTTCTGTTAATGGTATTTCATTTTTCCATTTCCATAAGAATGGTGCATTATGCTCTCCCTTCTCTTCAAGGAACTCAAATATTCTTTTTAATGCTTCTTTTTTCATTATTTTCTATTTGTTTTCTCACTCTCTATTTTTATAGATATTTTTGGTTTATAACCTTTTGGTAATCTATTATCTATTCCAACAAACTCCCCCATTTCATTATCCATTCTAATGGTAATTTCTTTCTTATCCAAATTCATCATTATCTGCCCCACAGTCTGCATATTATACATATTCTTCATCCTATAAGGGTTTAAGAACTTATTTTTCTTATATTGTTCTTTCATCTTATCAATAACATCTTGATCCTTTTGAGCATCTTGCAAATGCTTTTTGGCCAACTCCAGTCTTGAATGGGATGACTTCTTTTTTATTCCATAAATATAACCTGTTTTTTTATGAACTATGCCATGATTGGTTCTTACCTCAACCTTATCATCACCCATCTTTGTTATGACCGGAGTGTCCTTGCTTGTGAGTTCAATGATATAAATGTTCTTTGGGCTTCCAACAATTGTCTGACCCTTAATTCCAACATTCTTTGGATCATCTGCATCATAAGATATGATTGATTTAATCACATCTTTCAAATTCTTAAAACTTAATGCTCTGCATATTTTCTTGCCATCATTTGAATTCTTGACCTTCTTGGATTTGAATACTTTATTGCTTTCCTTTTCATCTTGTCTAACCAATAAACTTGAATTAACTATTCCAATACCATATTCATTCATTCCTTCGGACCAATCTGTCTCCACATCCCTCCAATACATAACCTCCACATCATCTACAATCTCATGGACAATTTCCATTTTTGCCAAATAACCCCTATCTCTATTTTTGGCTATAACATTCCCATCATCTAATTTAACAGCAGCAATTGTGCATTCTTGAATTAATTGCTCATTTAATAAAACATCAACTTGACTTTCAGTAAGCAAAATGAATTTATTATCTTTCATTTTTTTTACTATAAATATATCAAGATAATGATTTTATAATGTTCATTAACTTTTCATCAATATATAATCCATTCAATTCTTCATAGGTGAAATAACCACATTCTGTGTGTTCATCACCATCCATTGCATTCTCCAAATCTGGAATTAATTTATTGTCCAGACTATCTAATAAATAAACATTAAACTTCCCATTTATTCTGCTGCCATCTCTTGAATACCTATCAATAACATCAACTGGTGTTAGTTTTTTATTTGTTATACAGATATTAGTTTCCTCATAAAACTCCCTTTTAGCACCCTCATGGGTTGTTTCAAATGTTTCCAATTTTCCAGCAGGTATTGACCACATTCCAGGCAAACTATTGCTCTTTGGGCTTCTTTTGCAAAGTAGAAATTCTTTATTGTGTCTTACCAAAACACCAACATATTTCCTCATATTATTATTTTTTTACTAAATGATAAGCATTTTTATCCCCAGTGTCAATAAAGACCAATTCAGCATCATCATATTTTTTAATTGTCTTTTCATCCAAATGGGTATGACCAACTATTTGATTATATCCTGAAACATAATCATTTGTTAACTCTTTCATTCCAGCCCAGAATACACCAGAAAAAGGATCAATACCACCCCTCTCTTCACCAATATAGAAAAGACTTTTGCAACTAATTTTAAATAGGAAATTTAATTTGTCAGAAACATCATTATGCTCAAGTGAATCACCCCAACCTAAATCCAATGCTGTTAAATAATCATTATGTGTTGATTCAACCAGTTTATTTGTAATTCCAGCATGAGAAACAATGGTATTGCCATACATAAATGTTGCTTGGAACAAATCTTTGTTCTTCTTGAACAAATTGTTCACATCAAACATAATGCTATAATCAAACCCAGTACCCCTATAAGCAGAATTCAAATAATAATAATGAATATCGTGATTTCCCAAAAGCAACTTAACCTTATCTGGATAAGTTTCTTTCAATTTAATGATTTTCCTAAAATTATCTAAAATCTTTTTTGATCCAATGGAATATGAATCAAAGTAGTCTCCTACAAATACAATGTAATCTTCATCCATATGCTCCTTAACAATGGATTTCCAGAAGTCTTGACCATGAATATCACCAATTACTAACATTTTTTTTGTGTTTTGTTTTGCAAATATAAAATTAATTTTAATTAAAACCTATTTATTATTAAATAATAATTATGAAACTTAAAATAAATGATATCACTTTTGAAGCAAAGTTGGCCATAACTCGTGAAGAGAAAGAAAAAGGAATGATGAATAAGAGATTTGATAATACATTCAATGCTATGTTATTCCTTATGGATGAACCCAGATCCTGTTTCTGGATGAAGAATTGCATTATACCTCTGGACATCATAATGATTGATAACAATGTAATTACAAAAATACATCACAATTGTCCCCCATGTACAACTGGAAGATGTAAAAGATATTGTGGTGATGGGAATATGGTGTTAGAGGTGATGGGGGGCTTTTGTGATAAAGCAAACATTAAAGAAGGAGATTTGCTTATTTCTAATAGTTAGTGATTTCAGTTTCTAATTTGTCTTTAATCTTGCTTGCAATAGTTTTCATTAACCCTAAATATTCAGTTTCTGTATCTTTTTTATCACTATATGATTTAACATATTTTGGTCTTGGCTCTGTTGATTTTGGTTTTGGTTCTGGTGGTCTTTTGCCTCTTCCTATAAAACTCAAACCTGAAATATTTGTGATACTTGGATGTCCTCCACTATTTGCTTGAATTAAATCCCAAGCATTTAATGCAACACAATCCAACTTTTTCTTTTCATTTTCTGTTAAGTCACTAAATAATTTATCCATAATTGATTTGAATTCAGCATTTGTTTTTGGTGCACCAGGTTTTGTATAATACTTGTCTCCATATGTTGCAAAAAAATCATTAAATGTGAAACCAACACTATCTTCTTTTGTCTTTGATTCATTAACCCATTTTATTGTTGATAGTAGTATTAATTCATCTTCCAACATTGGTTTGAATTGTTCCATTACTTTTTGGGCTAACTCACCTAAATGAAGTGTCTTGTATTTTGGATTATCTTTAAATGGGTTCTTTGAAACTTGAATCAACCCCAATGGCCAATAAATAATTAAGAAGTTTGCATCTGGATTATTCTTAAATGCAACATATCTATCATAAGATCCTGTGCCAGTTAATTTGCCCATACCATATTGATAAATAATTCCATCCTCATATACAGTACTTGGACTATCCTTCATTGATTCAATATATTTCTGTGCATTTACTTGCAAATCTTCAGGCAATTCATCAGTATTGTCTTTCATCCATTTCTTAATGTTATTTAGTATAGATAATATAGATGGATTTGAATTCATTACAAGATACTCAAGAAATCCTTTTTTGTTCTTAAATGCCAATAATAATTTGTTTGCTACAAGACCCATCAATAACTTATTCTCCCTCATTGATTTGGATTTATCATACTTATACAAGTAATTGATAACATTGTCTGGGGTTAATCCTTGTCTAACAAAATCTGCTGAATCAACTGTATTAATTATCAAAATATCTGTATCACTAAACAAATCACTTTTTGAAATAACTTGTGAAATGGTTTCAGCATTTGACCTTGCTTTCTTAAATTGTCCTGATGTATTTTTTGTTACACCAATCTGGCTATCATGGTGATCCGTGTGTATCTTGAACATAGGTTTTCCATGAGCAAAATCTACTAACACTGGCATAACATTCCCTGATGCATCTGGTTTTTTAACAGCAAATTCCATTTCACCATATTGAATCACTTCACAGTCAATGACTTTAATACCATTATTCTCTAAATATTTTTTCATAGCTAAAGCCGAGGCAACACCATCAAGATCTTGATGAAAATATATTTTAGCTTTTGAATATCTTTTTGAAAGAGCATTTATTTCTCTAATACCTGTTTCAATTAGTAATTTACTTTTCAATTTAATTAAGAGTTAATAAATATTTTAGTTTATTGACTTCTGCCAAAATTTCATCTCTGATATTTAACAAATCAGTGTCCTCACCTTCTGTTAATTTTTCTGATAAACTCATCAAGAAATCTGTGAATTCATCCAGATATTCTTGCATAGAGAATCCATTTATGTCTTTAAATTCCAATGTAAAATCACCCCCAAATTCAGGACGACCATGTTTGCCCATACAAACCTCAACATACTTGTCAATTAAATCATCCATATTTTCATAAAAAGCACCATAAGCCTGGTGCTTTGCATATGATTTTGTTTGCCAATGCAAGAATCTAAATTGTGTTTGTGTGTTAACTAACTCTAATATGATTTCTTCATTCATACTATTATTTTAATATTAAATATCTGTTATTGACAATTTATTTATCTTAAACTCAAGATACTTTATTGCTTTTTTTAAATCTTCTATTTCCTTGTCTGGATTTTTCTTGCCGCATCTTGCAACATACTTAACAACATTAAATAGATAAGCATCTTTATCCAATCCCCAAGCCTCACATACTTTATATACCTCATATGTATCATCATCCCCAAATTGGTAATGGTCTGGGTGTGAAACCATTTCTTTGTTTATTATCATAGTTTATTAATATTTTTAAAGATTATTTTACGTTTTGCAATTGGTATTATAGTTTCTCTTACTGGGAATTCTTGTGTTGATGTTATTTCATAAACTTGTTTGGTTATGTCACATTTATTATCTTTTAGTTTATCAAAAACCTTAATCATAGATATTTTATTATCATAATCTCCACAATAAATTTCATTAAATACACTATTTGAACTATATTTTCCATCCTCCAATTCAATATCATATGAATAAATATACAATAATTTTTTTGATTTGTCAAAATAATAAAAATACCCAGATGAACTGCTAGCAGCCTTATTCTTTTTTAATTTTACATCAATATTATCAAATGCCAAACTCCAAATTGATTTTGCAAAATTAAATAAGTCCAAGAATTTTGGATATGTAAAATTGATAGTTCTGCTAACTTCGCTCTTATCTTTGTTAATTAAGTCTGGAATTTGATCATATTTAAAATCTCCAATGACAATCTCATCATCATACTCATTTAATTGCCTGGTTAATGTTATGGTTTTATTTTCTTTGCTTATTGATGCTATGTTAATTAAATTTATTGTTATATCATGCAAATCTGGATATATTTTCAAATCATTCAATCTACCTTCTGAACTCTTTATATAGTTCAAAGCAACATATTTATTATACTCAAAATCAATGGGGTGGCGGAATAACCACTCTGGGGTAAGTTTAACATTCATCATCATCTTCTTTTCTAAATCACAAATTTTAAATATCCTTTATTATTTTAATAAATATCTATATATTTATATATAAATATAAAATTATGGGATGTGGTTGTAAATCTAAAACAAATGAAAGTGCGCAATCTTCTGCATCTTCTGCTCAAGTTCAAGAAAACTTGAAAGATAAGATAAAGAAAACGGTTGAAAAATACTACACAGCACAAAAGACAAAAGGTTAATTTATGAAAAAAGGGGTATTTTGCTCCTTTTTTTATTTATTATGCAAATTATTCTTTATATGTTTAACAAAAAATTAATATGAACATTGAAAAGAAAACTATAATTTGCAATTTATTTTCTGATTTTATTCTTGAAAAGATTGGCCTTGACACCAACACAAGAATCCAGGTCACAGATTGCTCAAATTTCTACACCATAAATGGTGACACTAATATCATAGAACTTCTAAATATAAATGAAACTGTTGATGAGTTTAATTTAAAATTCAAGGAATTCTTGGGTGATGATAAAATATCAAGAACAATTGACCTAATTAATTATAATGCAAAACTAACCCCCACCCAAAAATTAAAATATAAATTCTATAATACAGATAATTGTCTATACCCAAAAGATGAAATTAATGACACCATAAAATCCTATATAACCACATCTACATTCCCCCACGGGCATTCTTTCCTTCAAGGTAGGAGTTTGCTATACAAACTTAAAAACATTGCTTATAATGTCTTCAAATTAGGTTACATTAACTGGATTGATATTGAAATTGATTGCAATAAAGTGGAAGATGATATCATCAATATCAACCATAATCTTTCTCCATTAAAATATGATTATATAAAATCAGCAATATTAGATGTGTTTGATATTGAGAATATTGGTGATATGGATATTAATAAATATGACATATTCAATGAATCCTTAAAACATAAAAGGGAATCACCTAAAATCAAAAAGTTATGCCAGGACTTTATTGTGTTGTGACAAAAATGGGGGATTATTTGTCCCCCACTCTTATTATAGAATTGTTTTCTTTACTAAATGCAGAGCTTCAAAGATTGTTTCATATTCTTTTGTTGGCGCAAAAAAATGTGTTTTCTCTTTTGGTGAATTTGCATCTGTAATTAACATAACTGATGGGACAAATTCAGTTTTTGTTATCTTGCTATACATATCATATTCCTCATGATATTTATCAATGTCTCGATCATGATAAGCAATATTCTCCTCATCTAATAATTTCTTAAATTCTGTACAATGAGAGCACCCCTCCATTGTGTAAATAACTAATTCATAATTCATAACTTTTTGTTTAAACTATTTATGTAAAACTTTACCTCATCAAATTGTGATGGTTTGAAGTAAATTGTTACAGTATATTTATCTTCAAAATAATTCATCATATGAATGATAAATCCATTTTTTGTTAAATAAACAATTTCTCCTGGATTATCAATTAGTTTTTCTACTGCACTTATATATAATATCTCACCACTAAAACTATTTCTTTTGTGAATATTACTTAATGTTATCTTGGATAAATCATATCCTATTTTTTCTACATATTTTTTTATTACTTCCATAATGATTTTTTTAAAAATTAAAATACCCCCACCTAAAAAGATGGGGGTTTATTATCACACCACTAAATACTCCTCTGCAATTTCCCATAACTGGGTATTCAATTTGTTGTCATTGATGAAGTTGGCAATTGGTTTTGACCTTCTGTTGGAGTTTTGAAATCTAACCCCACCTTTGATTACCTTCTCTTGAACCACATTGAAAATTGTCCAGAGGTCGTTGCTTTTATCCTCTTCTCTATAAGGCATTAGTATATCCTCTACATTGACATTTTTGGCAGACTTCTCAAATCTAAGGTTCACAGCTCTATGTGCAAATTCCTCAATCTCTCTTTGACCTAATTTTCTATCCTGCATTTCCCCCATTCTATTGAAAATTGTTGGGATTTTAGTAAAGAAATCATTTGTCATAATTTCAGTAAAGTTTGTGGATAAATCCACGTGCTTCATTGAAATGCTATTTGCTACTGATGCTGGAACAACCAATCCATTTGAGCAAACTAATCTAAAAATACCCATTGATATGTCCATCTTGGAAGTTCCATTGTGGGAGTTATTGAACATAATTTGTGGCAGAACATCACCCACATTATTGAAATCATTGTGTCTCAGAATAACTTGGTGTGCAGAGTATTGTGATTCTCCAACCTGTTTTGCTGAATTTATCTGCCAGCCACTATCTACCAGATTTTCCAAGATTTCTCTTGAGTTGGCAAAGTTGTATCTATTGGACATTCTTGGATCCGGACCTTCAGCAAAGATGGCAGGAACTTTTGTCTTTAATACTTCAAGATTTAGTGATGTGTTCATATTTTTTGTTTTTGCTTTTGATTAATTTGATGATGCAAAGATAAACCACTTTAATTTAATTTCCAAATCTAATTCAAATTTATTTTTCCAAATGGTCCATCAAAATATTTGACACTAGAATAAGGGTCATGTCCCTTATTTACCAAAACACATATATCAATGATTTGTTGTCTGGTTAAGACATAATCTTCACCTTTTGCAAAGTTAAAATAACTTGTCTTGCGCAATTTATCAAAAAATAATTGTTTTTTTGTTATTTCAACCAATTTCTTTAACTCCAATTCATTTTTCTCAAAAAAAGAAATAATTTCAGATAAATAAATTTCAACATTAACATTTGACATAAAATCCATTTTAAATTGACAATTATATAATGATACATATCATTAAAAGAAAAAAATGTTAAATCTAAAAAAATGCAACAACTGCAAATCAAAGAAAATTTCATATGAAACACCAATAACCATCATAAGTTTATATCTGCTTGGATCTGGAATATATGTGACAATTTTGTTAATAAAATATCTTATTGCTTTAATTTAAACTTAACTTCTAGTTTAACATAGAAGTCACCCCCAAGATAACCTTTATCTTTTATTCTTAATGGTTTGCTTGTATCAAAAACATCAGATGCTTTTATTGATAAATCTCCATTAGGATGTGGGATAATGTATTTATCTGCACATATCTCCTCATCATTCAAATAATGTGTATAAACCAAGTCATTCCCCATCTTTGCAAATCCATCAGCCGGTTCAACCTCAACTCTTAAAACCAAATCCCCAAAATCATATTTATCAAAATCTCCCAATCTATGCATTTTCAAGAATTGACCATTATCAGCAGTTTTTGGTATTTCTATGGTAATTGTATTCATTTCACCCTTAACGCTATTGCCATTACATTTGTGGCATCTATCAATAATTATTTGACCAGTTCCAGAACAAGATGGACAATTCATTTGCACTTGTTGAACAAAAAAACCTGATCCAAATCTATTTATAATAAAACCAGAACCATTACAAGTATCACAAGTCTTTTTTGAACCACCTGTTCCCCTACAACCATCACAAGGAACATTTCTATTATAAACAATATCTTTAACCACACCATTATATATTTCGGTTGGGGTTAACTTTAAATTTATAATTTTGTCTGGTGATTTTGGTCTTCTATTCTGCTGATTGAAAAAACTTGCAAAAAAATCATCCATACCACCACCTTGCCTCTGCATATCATATTGCCTTCTTTTATTTGGATCAGATAATGTATCATATGCTTCACTAATATCTTTGAACATTTCACTACCACTTGGATTTACATCTGGATGATATTTCTTGGAAAGTTCTCTATATTTTTTTTTTAATAAATCTTCTGTGAAATTCTCTTCAATTTCTAAAATTTTATAATAATCTTTTAACATTATGAATTATTTTATTGTATTATTTAAAGATAAACAAAAAAAAAGAATTATCAAGAAATTCATCACAAAGAGAAATGCTCTCTTAGCATATAATAAAATGATGGATAAATCAAATAATGTTTTTTTTGATAGGAAAATTCAAAATGCTAAAGAATGTAATTTTGAATTAGGATTGGTATCAACAATAAAGGAGTCTGATATACCAATGTATTTGAAAGATGATTTGGGCAGGAATCAAAGGGTTTATATTGATAATGATAGTAATATGACTTTTGTTGCAATAAATAGATACAAAATTGAGGAGAAGATATTTGACATTCAGCAAAACAAAAAAATATCTATGGATGAACTAGATAAAACCTACTTGTCTATTCCTGGATTTAAAGTTATTTGTGTTTTAAATCATAAAATTGTTGTACAAAATGATACAAAATTTGACTTGTTCTCATTAAAAGATGAAAATGAGGCTTTAAGGTTTTTGGATGGCTTAACTAAATACTTAACACATACAAATAATTTATCTTGTATGATTTTAAAAAGTACCACTTTAACTCAAAAGAAATATTTATATGATTTACTGGTTGAATATGGGTTTGATAAGGCTATGTTATATAGAAGAGTAACTACTCAGCCCCCTCACAAACAAAATGGAAATTAATTCCAGATATATCAACAGTAATTCTACCATTATCACTCAAAAATATTTTATCAGATTTTGTATTTAATTTTCTAAAAAGGTCATCAAATTCTTTTTTTCCCAATTCAAAAGCAACAAGTATTTTTGAATTAGGCGCAAATTGCTCTAATGCTTCAGTTATCAAAGCCAATTTCTCTATTTCTCCCATAATAATAGTTTTATTTTATCAAAAAATCCCAATTTTTTAATCTTGGGTTTGACAATATCATCCTTTTTTAGTTTAGTTAATTCATTAATTAACTTCATCTTCTGACGTTCCAATTCCACGTAATCCCTGTTTCTTTCTGCCTCTAATATTTTCAGCATTTTCTCCTTTTCCATCTTTCAATTCATTTTTTGGGAGTAAAAATTCTAATTTATTTAAATCATCAAGTTTATTTTGATTGAAAAGAACTTTTAATATATCAATATTCTTGTTAAGTAAAATGCTTTTCTGTTCAATCTCTTTGTTATCTCTAATTATCTTAAATATTTTATCAAGAGCAATATTAAACTTGTCTTCATTTGCCTCAATCACAAAGGTAATTCCTATATTATCATTATTATTCTTAATTGCAAAAGTTACAACAAACTTATCTGTCATATATGCTTGGGGTATCAACCAAGTCTTGGGTAAAACTAAATCAATGAATATGAAATTCTCTGCAACTCTAATAGATGATAGATATGAATCAAATTCTTGTATATTTTTAAATAAAGTCATTTTTATGAAAATTTAATAAAAGTTAATATAAAACTTAAAGAAATGGCAAAATAAAATTTATCATATGTTGTGAGTTTATTCTTCTCAATATATGAAGCATCACCAAAAAACAAAAGTGCTATTCTAGTAGCAAAACTAATTACTACCAGAATAGAAAATATAAACAAAAAATAAAATATTGGCAAATAATTATTCACTTTCTTTTGTTTTTCTTTGTTTAACTATATCAAGTCTAGTTTCTTGCAAAAGCGCTTTAATCTCTTGTGCTGTCTTCCTTGCTCTTGTTCCTGCACTCTTATTCCCCTTGCGATAGAATCTATCAGCATCAGAATAAAATAAATCCATTAATTGTTTGATTTTTTGAATCATCTCCATTTTATTTAAATTTTATTTTATGATTAGATTGTTATCTAATAGTTTATATATTTCAGTTAATATTTGCAAATCAGCCTTGCTATATGATCCTTCAATATTAAATAATTCTTTTATGAAAGATTTAATGGCCAAGTGATTGATTCCATCAACCTTATTATAAAAAATATCAAAATAGAAAATCTTTAAATACTTATAATGATCTCCTGTTTTACTTAAAATGATATTTTCTTTTTTAAAAGAATCAATAGTTTTTACCCAACACCAATCAAAATGTTTTTCCTTATCTTCATCTGAATAATTAACAGATAAAGAAGAGTCATCACTATCACCAAGATAAGTTTTTGTTATTGTGTTATTTAAAGAAATTAACACATCAGAAAATAAATCAACTTTCTCCCTATTAATATTATTCATATTAAAATAAGTTTCCAGTTCATTTTTTGGTATTGGCACAGCCAGCCACTTAAAAAAATTCTCCATAAAATAACATCTATGGAGAATTTTAATATAAAAAAAATATAATTGTATATATAATGTTATAAATTATTGCGTTATTTTGTTATAACTAATCAATTTTTTCATTTTGTTAAATTCTTCTGCTAAAACTGGGTTGCTTTTTGTGCTTTCTTTCAATTTTTTAATAAAGTCTGGTCTTTCATCTACATCTTGTACTATATGCACATCTTGAGATTTCTGATATGCTCTTTTCTTTTCCCCTGCAAAATAATTATTCTTTCTTTTTTTATTTACATTATCATTAATTTCACTTTTTTCAGCATTTGCCCATTTTGGGTTATTCCCTGTTCTTGAACTTCCTTTAATATTATCTGTTAACCAATCCTCATTTGGACTAACTTCATCATATGACAAATTCTCCATACCTGGTCCACGACCCAAATTATCAAGATATTCTTCTTCCGCATCATCCATACGATAAGCCTTAACATCAGATTTCTTTAACTGCCCATTTGTTTTTGGAAATGTATCTGGATTTTCAATATACTTACCATTTGACCCATACTTAATATACTCGGTCATTTTCTTGCCAACATCCTTTAAATTCTTCTCATTTTCACTTTTTGATTTTCTCAATAATGATTCAACATCTGTTAAACTCTTTGGTTTTTTTGAAAATGTGTCACCTTCTGCTTCGTTGACAATGTCCTTTATGAATGAAACCAACTCATCTTCTGTCATTGAAACTACATTATTGCCTACTTTAATTTCACCAGACTCATTGATAATATTTTCAATAAAAGAAACCAATTCTTCTTCTGTCATCTTGACGCTTTTCTTACCTTTTTTCAATAACTTGAAATCTTCTGCATCAATTTTGCCATTCTTGTTCTTATCAATCTTATGTTGTTTGCCAACCAATTTTTCCTTAACTTCTTTCTTACCTTTCTTCAATAGTTTGAAGTCTTCAGCATCAATTTTGCCATTCTTGTTCTTATCAATCTTATGTTGTTTACCAACCAATTTCTCATCTATATCTTTCTTCACTTTCTTCTCAAATAATAAGTTTGACCTTTTGTTAAATTCTTCATTTAACACCTTATTAACAACTGAATCAATATTAATTTTATTCATAATAACTTTTCTATATAAATACTATGATTTATGATTTGTGATGATTCTTTTCACATCAGATTCTTTAATATTCCATTTTTTAGCAACATTTTCTACAATCTTGTTAAACCTATTAGGGTTATTTATTACTTCTTGAATTCCCCCAATATCAATTGTTTCAAATCCTTTTAACTTATCAAATGCTGGATTTTGCTCAATTGGGTCTTTCTTTGCTTGTTTCATAACATCCCAGGTAGATGGCTTCATTTTCATATGATTAATAACCAAATACTCAATAACATCAACATTTGCTCCCTCAAATGATTCAATCCAATCAGCATACTGTTTCACATATTCACCAGATTTTGCATCATGACCATATGCTGTTGGTTCACCTGTCTTGGGATTTATGGCATATGTATCCATCTTGCCCAAATCATGGAATAAAGCAGCCATAATCATATTTGGGTCATCCCCATACTTGTTGTATGCCCTCCTTAATACCAATATAATGTGCTTTAATGAATTCCCTTCTGGATGCCATTTTTTTGATTGTTTTGCTCCCCATTGGTCAAAGAATAATTTCTTTAAATCTTGTGGCAAAGACCTAATAAGTTCTTGTGGTGTGCTTGGAATTTCTCTCTTGTTCATATTTTGTTCAGTTAGTTTTAACGCACCAATATCACCCTGATTACAGTAGGGGAATTTCAAACATTTCTTTTTTACTTGCACAAATTGTCCTCCTGGTATTTGTGTCTTGCTCTTTCCCCTCCAATCTTTTTTCTTCATAGATTTTGCCCACATTCCAGGAACCTCATACGACCCCGTAGATGCAGTTGTTGTTGCTTCCTTAGCTTCTACCTTCCCTTCATTAAATATAGGCTTAAAATTGACTTCTGTCCACTTATTCTCTTTTATTGGAACACAATTTGGGACCATTTTTCCATTCTTCATTTTTCCACCAACTCTCTTATATCCTTTCCAACAAGCCTCACTAACATTCTCAAGGTTGGGGAACAAAGGGGCAACATATCCACCAGCAGATGATGCTCCGGTGGCTTCTTTAGTTTCCATTTTTGTTAATTTAATATAATATTTAGGATCCTCCATAAGATGATCCTTTGCAATTTGCCTAGCAATTTTAATATTATTAGTATGTTCTTTCTCAATATTAGTACCTTTTTTTAGTTGTTTTTCCAAGAAAGCAATATACTCTGATGAATCTTTTGTTTTATTGTGTTTTCTTTCAATATCTGGTAAAGATATTTCTCTTTTTTTTAATTCCATTTTATCATCTTCTTTAATTTCACCATCATTAACCATTCTAATATATTTGAATTGCTCGGGGTATGATTTTGGGCTCTTTGAGAATTCATTTGCTATGGTGTTTGCAAAAAGTTTACTTGAATCTTCCATTATTATGCATTTTTTAATTTCGGCTCCCAATAACTCCTATTCTGCCACATAAACTGATAGAACTCTCTAAACATCTTGACTGTAATATCTTTCACCTCACCTTCAAATTTACCCCTCCTAAACTCCTTTTGAAGTTTTTCAATCAATTTGTTTTCATACTGGGACAAGGTACTACTTTCAAAGAAATCTTTTATTTCTTTTCTAATTATAGTTTCAATCTCCTTCTTTTCAGATTGTGTTAATGCCATTACTTAAATATTATAGAATATGTAAATCCAAATATGGCTAAACCTATTAGGATTTGATTTATTGTGTTTTTTGATTTCTCTTTCTTTAATAAAATATTGTTATTAACATAAGAAGTGTTAAGCACATCATATTTTTCATTCTGAATTTTAATTATTTCCTTATACTTCTGTTCTTTTTCTATGTAAGAGAATAATAAAGAATCTTTTAAAAATAATTTCTTATTATTTTCAATAGCAATATTATTAACAATCAATAATTCATTTTTAACAGAATCATAACGAACCAAATCTTTTGCTATTTCCTTAACAATTGCTATTGGAAATGTTTTAGTTTGGATTGAAACTGTATCTGCTTGTGAAAAAACTATCAATGGCAGCCATATTAAAGGTATCAATAGATATAACTTTTTCATAATAATATCTTCTAACTATTTCTTTTTTGTTATTTATATCTTTTATATTTTTATCAATCTCATTAATTTCCAAAAAATATTTATCAATTTTATCTTCTAAAAGTTTTTGATTTCCCTCAATTCTTTTATTTGATTCTTCTAATTCAACTATTTTCTTATTTGTTTTATCATCCAATTTTACCTTTGGTTCTGTGGATCTATATATCCATATGCCAATAAATATAAGAAATATTATTAAGATAAGTTTTAATATAGCATTTAAAAAATTATTAAAACCACCACTTAATTTGGTGTCTTCTTTCTGATTGCTAACATTTTTGACCATTTTGATTTAAATTTTTGATAATACTGTTCTAATTTTGTTATAATATTTAAAAAATCTTCATCTATTTTTACAATATCTGCACTAATGTACACACCACCATTCTCTCCAATTGTATAAAGGAATGTAATATTGTCATCTATCAATTTACCTCCCCACTCAACACTATTCTTATATAAATGAAGTTCATCAAAATCAACCAAGTCAGATACCTCCTCAACAAATTCATCCATTGTTTCCTGGAATGATGTTTTATCATCCGTTGTAATATTATCAACCTCTGATCTTGAGTCACCATGTAAAACAAAAATCCCACCAGATATTTTATATTTCTGTTGCTTACTTGAACTCTTTTTTGTTGGCATATCTTCACCTTCATTTTCATCTTCACCACCAACAATAGCATCACTAGAAACACTGCTACGTATTTTGTTTGAAATACTATCTGCTGTATTTAACCTACCCATATCTGAATATTGCTCAAATATTAGTTTAGATTTCTTTAAGAGATTCTTCATCTCATCATAACTATTTTCTGTCATCTTCTAAAAGTTTTTCAAAAAGTTTTATATCAAAAGATGGTGACACATCAGTATATGTCTTATATATGTTACTTCTACTTAATATCCCATTAAATTTCATATTAATGTCTGTCTTTGTGTTATGTCCTATGAACTTTTTATTTATCTTTAACTTATCACAAATTTCAGAGCATAGTGAAGCCAAACTTTTCATTTGTGCTTCTGTATAAATATCCCAGAAGTCATAATCCCTCCATTTCTTATAATAAGGCTCACCCATATAAATATCAGCAATCCAGTTAATCTTCAACCCCCCATCTTTATTTTTTTCTAACCATCCCAAATTTTCCAAAACAACCACTATCCCATTTCTATTTGTTGATAAATTTTCAAAAAAATATGAATACTTTTTATCTCCCAAAAAATTAAACACTTTACCTTCTTTGGTAATTAAATAATGTGGGATTTTAGG
>Ga0172373_10005781_pt1 | contig 16794 bp, 19 predicted proteins | sample Lak10m_2_FD_114546 | JGI IMG/M metagenome (GOLD analysis project Ga0172373, IMG submission 114546) | Freshwater microbial communities from Kabuno Bay, South-Kivu, Congo - kab_092012_10m | ecosystem: Environmental > Aquatic > Freshwater > Lake | place: Democratic Republic of the Congo...
CCGACAGCCATGAAAAGACTGGCGCTTTATCAGGAATGCCGAATATGAAAATGAATTTTAAAAAACTCCTACGGAAAACCGAACGAGGACAAGCCATTATCCTTATTGCTTTTGCGTTCGTCGGTCTGGTTGCCATGGTGGGACTGGTGACAGACACGGGAATTTTGCTGATCGAATACGGCAAGCTCAAGCGCAGTGTGGATGCAGCCGCCATCGCCGCTGCGCAGGAATACCGCCCCAGAGTGGATACAGCCCAACTGGACCTTGCCCGCCTGCAGAACGCCGCCATCGCCATTCTCCAGCTCAACCAGGTCCAGAACGTGAACAATATTCAGATCCATACGTGTGAACCTACCGACCCCGCCCGCCCGGTTCTCTGCAACCCAGACCCTGTTGGGCACCCCATGGCGAACCGAAAACTGGTGGGGGTATCCGCATCTTCCAATGTGGTATTTGGCTTCCTGCGGGTAATCGGCATCAACAGTGTTAATCTGACCGCCTCTTCCATCGGTGAAGCCACCACCATTGACCTCGTTCTGATCATGGACACATCCGCCTCCATGGCTTTTGAAACGGGCAATGAAACCTATGACCCGGCAAATAATATCAACACAAATCTACGCTCTGACGCAGACGACGACCCGAGCGTGTGTAATAATTCGAATACATGTGAACCAATGCGGGCAGTGAAAACTGTGGCTTGGGATTTCGTAAGCCGTTTATATTTCCCCTATGACCGGGTCGCAGTGATAGCCATGACCAGCCAAAACCCCGGCGGCATGCGCCCTCCTGAGGAAGTGATCCCGTTGACATCCACCCGCGATGTAGTGCAAGGCCAGATCGAAGGGATCAATGTGTTCGAGCCCCGCGTTTGTGACGGTTCGGATACAGAAGGAGCCTGCCTGCAATACGATGGCGCGGGCAACTTCGGAGGAACCGTTTGTCAGATTTATGAACTTCACTCGAGTGAGGCGATCCGTGATCCATCCTCCTGCCCTTCCAGTAATATTGGCGGTACACTCAGGCTTGCCCGAAGAGCATTACAAGGCAGCGGCGACCCCAGCACCATGCGTCCGAGTGCCTTTTGGGTGGTAGTGGGGCTATTTGGCGGTCCCGCCAACGCCACGGACAACGATCCTGCCAATGGCTTTCCAAACGGCTATTGCCCGCCAAACACCTGGCTCCAGGGTGCACCCTACTTTCAGGGTCCTGCCTGCCGCGACCCCTTACCAAGCACAAGGCACGCGGACAGCGACACGATTTTCTACACCAATCCAATGAGCGGTCAATCCGCGACCATCTCGCGATACGACGCAGAAGATTATGCGCGTGACATGGCAGACGATTTAGCCACCCTAACAACGGGAAGTGGCGTTACAATATACACTATTGGCTTGGGAGCACAGATTCAAACTCCTGCAAAAGATGGTCAGCAAAATGAAATCTTGGGCGAGCCGCCTCCTGCTGAATTCCTGCTTCAATACATTGCGGAACAAGCCGGCGGTTCAAGCATTGATCACGGTCAATATTTTTATGCCACCAACAGCACAGCTCTTTCCAGCATTTTTGAAAAGATCTCTCAGAATATAGCTACAAAAATTTCTCAATAGTCCTTTTTATTTTTCGGAGAACGCCTATGAATTCACATCCAATCCCAAAAAAGAGAGATGGCCGTCCCGGCAAAAGGCGCGCGCAATCCATGGTTGAATTTGCGCTTGTCCTGCCGGTGCTGATGCTTGTGCTGGTTGGGCTTTTGGAATTTGGCCGCCTGTTTTTCGCATGGATGGTACTTGAAAACTCCACCCGCTTCGGCATCCGCTACGCTACAGCGGGCACCTATAACCCCGCCTATTGCACCAGTTCCACGCCCTGCTCCGGCGCGAACGAACAGGATGAGATCATGGCGGCACGCCTGCCCTCCATTGAAGATGAAACCAGACGCTTGCTCGTAGGCTTCTTTTACAACGAGGGGCTGGCTTATACCCAGAACGAATATCTCAACATCACCGTCTGCTCGGACGAGACTCAGTTTCACCGCCCCAAAATGGGCAGCACCGTACAATCCGACTATGGCCATTGTGACGTTGCAGAAAACGCAGGTCAGCCGGATGCGCGGGTATTCGTAGCCGCCGATTACAACTTCACCTTTATCGTTCTGCCGGCTTTGGGCATTCAACCCAATATGATCCATCTCGCTTCGTACCGCTCCGGCGTGAACGAAGCCTTCAAAGTGGTTGAGATCGTTCAAGGCGCCGAGCCCCCCAACCCGGGCGGAGGCGGTTTCGTGAACTATTCACCCACCCCAACCCGCACACCGACCAATACGCCGACACAAACGTACACACCGACAAAGACGAATACGCCGACCATGACGTTTACTCCGACGCCTTCCAAGACACCCACGTTGACAAAGACGCCGACAATTACCCTCACACCGACGATCACAAAGACGCCGTCCAACACACCGACGCCCACCGTCACGCCTGTGCCGTCCTGTTCCAATATCAATATCAATCGCACCCGCTTCAACGGTAAAAACTTTGAAGCCCGTGTGAGGAACAAAAATTTTGCTCCTGCCTATTTGACAAGCTCCACGCTGACCTTTTCACCGTCCCCGCTCTCCGGCAGGTACTTTGACTACGCATCCTTTGGGACCACCTACTACAATCCTTCGGTCACCAACATTATCAACTCACCGATCAACACCTCAGCCGCAGTCCCTGACCTTCCCATTGATGGAAGCGGCACTCAGGTATCCTGGATCGCAAGATTCAGCAATTCAACATGGAGCGGCGTCTGGGATATCAGCCTGACCTTCACCTTCCCCAACTGGGGCAACTGCACAGTGAGAGGCAGCATCAATAACTTTACCGCCACACCCACCGCCACCTACACGCCTTCGAGGACACCGACTCCGACCAATACACCGACGGTCACCTTCACACCTTCGAAGACAGCGACGCCGACAATTACCTTCACACCCTCGAAGACGCCGACTGCTTCCAACACGCCGACGAAGACGCTGACCCCGACGAAGACGCTGACCCCGACGAAGACGCTCACGCCGACAAACACTCCGATCTACACACCGACGAGCACTCCGACCGCCACGTTCACGCCGTCCAAGACGCCGACGCGAACCCCGACGAAGACGCTCACGCCGACGCCGTCCTTTACACCGACACCGTCCTTCACACCGTCGCCGACCAATACACCGATCTGCTCGGACTGCTAAGCAAGTAAAAAAATTACCCGCCATACGGCGGGTAATTTTTTTACACATAAAATCAGCGATAATTTTTACGGTATAATCCCGCCAACCTAAAAAACGGAGGTGACACGAACAAACAACCGGGAAAGACAGCGCATGGACTTTGGCAAAAAAAGACCGCCAAAGTTGACGAGGATAAGGGTTCTCCATTGCAAAATGGAGCCAATCCACGCGGTGGTTGAGTAGCCCGAAGGGCGTATCGAAACCACCGCGTGGAGAAAATCGAACGATCAGCGGAAGCCCTTCGGGTGCGCCACACCCGTCATTCTTTCCCTCCAAAGACAACTCTGCCAACAACACCTCGCGAGCGATCACGCGGTCAATAGGCAGGGAATGGCAAAAACAAAACGCAAGGGACTCTTCGTCCTGAGCGGAGCCGCATGTACTTTGCGGCGTAGTCGAAGGACGGGGTTGAAGTAAAGCCCAACGCGCTTCGACTGCGCTCGGACAGAGAGCATGTCCTCACTCCGCTCAGCGAGAAGTTCGGCGCAATGACGAAATCAAAAATCGGAGGATCTCAACTATGTGTGGAATCGTAGGTTATGTCGGGCCGCGTGATGCGACACCGATCATACTCAATGGCCTGAAGAGGCTTGAATACCGCGGCTATGACTCAGCCGGGGTAGCTGTCATTAATGGCAACCAGATCGAAGTCAGGAGGGATGCGGGCAAGTTATCCCAATTGGTGGACTTGGTCGCCAAGTCCCCGCTCAACGGCGCGCCGGGCATTGGTCACACGCGCTGGGCAACTCACGGGGCGCCGTCCGCCCGCAACGCGCATCCGCACCTCGGGCAGACGGGCCGCATGGTGGTAGTACATAACGGCATCGCAGAAAATTTCCTTGAGATCAAAGATGAACTCGGTGCAGAAGGCGTGACCTTCCTGTCCGACACGGACACGGAAACCATCGTACATCTCGCGGAACATCATCAGGCGACTGGAATTTCGTTCGTGGAAGCCGCTCGCAAGACCTTCAAGGGCATTGACGGTGCGAACGTGGTGCTTCTCCTCTCTGCGGATGAACCCGACAAGATCGTGACCGCGCGTATTGGCAATGCAGGCGGTGTGGTGATCGGACTCGGGGATGGTGAAAACTTTATCGCGTCTGATATCCCAGCCATTCTCGAACACACCCGCAAAGTCATCTTCCTCGAATCAAGGCAGATGGCGATCGTGACCAAAGACAGCGTACGCATCGAAACATTGGACGGCGTGGAAGTGAAGCCTGAGATCCACACCATTGCCTGGGATGCGGTTGCTGCTGAAAAAGGCGAATACCGTCATTTCATGCAGAAAGAGATCCACGAGCAGGTGCGCGCATTGACCGACACCCTTGCAGGACGTGTGGACTTTAAAGAAGGCCGCATCCGTCTGCCTGAACTGAATCTCACTCCCGAACTGGCGAAACGCATCCAGCGCATCTACATCACCGCCTGCGGTACTGCCGCGTATGCGGGCATGGTCGGCAAATACCTCATCGAAAAGATCGCACGCATCCCTGTAGAAGTTGTCATCGGCTCCGAGTTCCGCTACAGTGACCCGATCGTGGATGAAAACACCGTGGTGCTGGCCATCTCGCAGTCTGGTGAAACAGCGGATACCCTCGCCGCGATGGAAGAGGGACGCAAAAAAGGCGGCATCATCTGGAGCATTGTCAATGCCATTGGCTCACAAGCCATGCGCGTTTCAGATGGATTTGTTGCCATGCAGACAGGTCCTGAAATCGGCGTGGCATCCACAAAGGCCTTCACCGCTCCACTCGTGGATCAATACATGCTCGCCATTCTGCTGGCAGACCTGCGCGGCGTGATCGATGACAAAACCCGCAAGGAACTCGTTTCCGACCTGCGCCTCATCCCCGATCTCGCTGGGCGCGTGCTCGATACGGAACCCGAGATCGAAAAAGTTGCCCATGCCCTCAAGGACATCACAGGCTGCTTGTATCTTGGGCGCGGCATCAACATGCCCATCGCTTATGAGGGCGCGCTGAAGCTGAAGGAGATTTCCTACATCCACGCCGAGGGCTACCCTGCAGGTGAGATGAAACACGGCCCCATTGCGCTGGTGGATGAAGAAATGCCCGTCTTGTGCATCGCCCCCAAGGACCCGTGGCACGAGAAAATGATCTCGCAGATCCAGCAAGCCAAGGCACGTGACGGCATCGTCATTGCCGTGGCAACCGAAGGCGATGAGCTGATAAAAGGCATGGCAGACCATGTACTCTGGGTTCCAGAAGCCCCGTGGATGCTTTCCCCGATCATCACCGTCTTCCCGCTGCAAATGCTCGCCTATCACATCGCCACCATCCGCGGGCTGGATGTTGACCAGCCGCGCAATCTCGCAAAGAGTGTGACAGTGGAATAAGAGAAACAACATCGTCATTGCGAGGGCGGTGTTCGTCCGCCCGACACTTGCGCTGCACGCCAGTGCAGTGAGCAATCTCCAACATCAACACGGAGATTGCTTCGCCGCCAAAGAGCCAGTACGGCGGCTCGCAATGACGGATGAACGAGGTTATCATGCGCCCCGATTGGGATTCCTACTTCATGAAGATCGCTTACGCCGTTTCCGAGCGCAGCACCTGTGACCGCGCCTTCGTTGGCTGCGTGCTGGTGCTGGAAAAACGCATCCTCACCACGGGCTTCAACGGCTCCCCTGCCGGGCAGGAACATTGCGATGAGATCGGCCATCTGATGGTGGACGGACATTGCGTCCGCACCATTCATGCCGAGACCAACGCCATCATTCAGGCCGCGCTGCATGGCGTCTCCACCAAGGGCGCCACCTGCTATGTCACTCATCTGCCGTGCATTAACTGCACCAAGGCGCTCATCAACGCGGGCATCGTCAAGATCGTCTACAGCACTGCCTACCGCACCGACGAAAACGCATTGAACTTCCTCAAGGCAGCCAATATCGAAGTGGAACAAAAGGAATTCAAGATATAAAAAAAGACCTCCGAAATTTTTGAAGTTTCGGAGGTCTTTTCAATTTAGGTCAATCTTTCAAAGGACATGATTAGCTCGATCTGCCCGACCTTGCAATAATAAATACGGAACGTCGAACCCTCGGGAAACGTGCGGTTCATTTCATCGGGGAAGCTAAAGCGTTGTTTGCCAAAATACACATAATACGATCTAAGCCCTGAGTTCGAAGAATAATCTGAGCCATGTGAAATAATCCCTTCTGCAGAAAGCAGCGGCGCCACTTCCCATTTGGCGGCTCGTCTATATGAAAAGAAAATGCTTATGGAATAGATTGTCAGACCAGCAACTACGGCAAAGCACAACGCTGCCACCGTTTGCAAGCCTACAATTTGAAAGTTTCGAGAATCCCTAGCACTCAGAGTTACAGCTCCCGTAATACACGTCCCAAGAGCCAAAAAAAAGAGCATAAACCATAATCCGCTTATTGAACTGCGGCGAATGCTGTACGCCATGGCTTTCAGCACTTGTTTTTGCTTCTCACTAAGAAGTCCTTTCTTGTTTAGCTGCAATTCCTCATCCGTAAAATCAAATTTCATCATGCACTCCTCAACCTATTTGAAATAAAAAGGGACATTGTCCCCGCGCACCTGCCTCATTCTTTTGCAATTGGGTCACGGGCCGACCCAGCGCGTTCGCCAGCAAGGCTGTGTCCATTTTACATAGTTCGGGATGTTTCTCAATCACCTGTGAGTACGGGCAGCGGCCGGGCAGCACACGGGGTCCCTCCGCGCCCGCCTCCCAATGAGCCTGATAATGCATCTCATTTAATTTTCCGACTAAAAGTTCGAGCCGTTTGATAATAGGAAGGTTCGCAAATTGACCCGCATCCAAAATGCGGCCCGCCACCGCTTCCATACTTAATCTCGAACCTGATTCTGTCAAAAGGGCATTCACCAACACCGACAAATTATCCCCCAACGCTGCCTGCGAAAGGGAATATAACTTCTCGGGTCTTCCGCGTCCCTCGCGGTTGTTGACCGCTGTAAATTCCACCCGTCCATCCGAGCACAACACCGATAAATGATGCCGCACATTCGGCGCGGACATTTTCAACGCGCGTGCAATTTCCCGCGCCGAAGCAGAGCGGGTCTTTTTCAGGTGAGCAAGAACTTTTTGTCTGGCAGTGATCATGGGAGTCTCCAACACGAAAAAGTACCGCAAGATCTATCTTGCACGTAGAATTCGCAACATGAATGTTGCGGTACAGAATCAAGCATCAGCTAAGAAAGAGGCGAGGGCATGTCATTCATTCAGCGTGATTATACTCACTTCTTTATTTTTGCAAATAAATATTTGCATAATTCAATTGACTTATCCCACCTCCCTGCTATAATCCAGACTTGTGAAGAAAACCATTTATTTTATCTTTGCGTTTTTGGGGTTGGTTCTCCCATATTATTTTCTGCTTTCCTTTCTCAAGGAACACGGCCTGGATTTCCCAATTTTAATTCAAGAACTTTTTGCGAATAAAATCTCCACCTTTTTTGCAGTTGACCTGATGATTTCGATCATCGTTTTTTGGTTCTATCTCTATTGCGAAGCAACAACAAGAAAAATGAAAAACTGGTGGCTGTACATTCTGGCTTCCTTAACAGTCGGTCTATCCTTCGCGTTACCGCTTTTTCTTTATTTCCCAGAACGGCAAATTGAAAACAACAAATGAATTTGAACTGGGAAGCCACGTATGCCATTGCAATGGAACTTCGCCGCCAGCATAAAGATGTGAATATCGACGAAGTTTCGTTGCAGCAGATCTACAAATGGACTCTTGCACTTTCGGAATTTGAGGATGACCCCGCTCTTGCGAACGATGACATCCTTTACGCAATCTATCAAGACTGGTTCGAGGAGAACATTCATGGAAAATGAAAAATTAAGTTTACCGAACTACAGCATCCCCGAAGATATACAAAATGTTGTAGCCATCACAACGCTCGACCGCCTATATAACTGGGGTCGCCGCTCCTCTGTGTGGCCGCTGATGTTCGGCCTGGCTTGCTGCGCCATCGAAATGATCGCCGCACAAACCGCCCGCTACGACATGGCCCGCTTCGGCATGGAAGTGATGCGCCCCACACCGCGCCAGGCAGACATGATGCTCGTGTCCGGAACGGTCACCAAAAAGATGCTGCCCTCCATCATCCGCTTGTATAACCAAATGCCCGAGCCAAAATATGTTGTGGCAATGGGCGCTTGCGCTTCAAGCGGTGGACCTTTCAAGGAAGGCTACAACGTGGTCGCAGGCATCGATAAATTCCTGCCCGTGGATGTATACATCCCCGGCTGCCCTCCAACCCCACAGGCTTTGATCGCTGGCCTCATCAAGCTGCAGGAAAAAATCGACAAGCAATCCATCAAGACCGTCACCTGGTACAACAAGGAAAAGAAAGACGGCAACTATGTGCCGATGCCGATCCTTGGACCGGATTTGATCGATGTGCGCCGCAATGCGGACATTAAACAAGCCGCCGCAGCTTCACAAAAGGAAGGTGCATAATGGCCGCCCCCGCTTCAACCCAAACCGTTGACTTGGTTGCAAAATTCCCAGACAGCGTCACCGCTGACGCACGCCCCGGCTATACCGGCTTCATCGTCAAAAAAGAAAATCTCGTGGAAGTGGCAACCGCCATCCGCGATGAATTTGGTTACGACCTGCTTACCGCCGCCACCGGCGTAGACTACATTGCCGAAAACAAAATGGAAATGGTCTACCATGCCTACAAAACAACAGGCGGTGCGGGCTTAATTTTCAGAGTTCAAGTGGATCGCGTTGACCCTGTTGAAATCCCTTCGCTCGTGAGTGTTTGGGCTGGCGTCGATTTTCAGGAACGCGAAGCCTATGACCTGCTCGGCATTCGCTTCACCAATCATCCTGACTTGCGCCGAATTTTGATGTGGGAAGGCTACGAAGGTCATCCACTCCGCAAGGATTGGAAGGAACCTTTCTTTGAAGAGGAAGCCAAGCCGTTCAAGAGCCGCTGGCCCGATGGGCAGCACACCTTCGCCGAGAATAAGAATCCTTTCCGAGACAACTTGAATTTTCCCGAAGGCTTTGACCCTGAAGCTTACAAACCCGAAAATGAAGATGATCTGTATGCATCGCTGGAGCGCTTCCGCTCGAAGGGCGATGACGACCGATTGAAGACCGATCACATCGTCGTGAACATGGGGCCGCATCACCCGTCCACACACGGTGTGTTGCGTGTGGCTGTCACATTAGACGGCGAAACCATCACCGGCCTCAAGCCCGTCATGGGCTATCTACACCGCAATCACGACAAGATCGGCGAGCGCAACACCTACCTGCAGATCATCCCCTACACTGACCGCCTTGATTACTTCAACTCGATGAGCAACAACTTCGGGTATGTGACCACGATCGAAAAATTGATGAACATCAAAGTGGCTGAACGCGCTGAATATATCCGCGTGATCATGGCGGAACTGAGCCGTGTTCAGAACCATCTTATTTTCATCGGTATGTTGATGAACGATCTCGGTACCATGTACACACCATCCCTTTACGCCTTTGAAGAACGCGAATTGATCCTTGATATCTTCGAAGCCGTCTCTGGTGCACGCATGATGTGCAATTACTTCCGCTTTGGCGGTGTGGTACGCGACCTCCCTGATTTTGCTTTGCAGAAGATCAAAGACCTCGTATTGGAACGTCTGCCCGCCAAGACCGACGAAATGGAACGCTTCCTGAACGAGAACGAAGTGTTGGTTGCGCGCTTGAAGGGCATTCATGTCCTCAACGCGGAAGATGCGATCAAATATTCTGTTACCGGTCCCGTCCTCCGTGCCGCCGGCGTGCCATACGATCTGCGCCGCGCTGACCCATATTCCATTTATGACCGCTTTGACTTTGACGTAGCCGTCCGCCACAATGGCGACATGATGGATAACTACCTCATTCGCTTTGATGAGATACGCCAGTCCCTGCGAATTTTGGAGCAGGCTCTCAAACAGATACCCGAAGGGCCGTTTAACTCACAGAAACCGGCCTACCAGGTCCGGGTCCCGGCGGGTGAAGCGTATGGACGCATCGAGTCGCCCAAAGGTGAACTCGGCTTCTACGTCATATCCAACGGCAAACCGAATCCATATCGCTATCACGTGCGCCCCGCTTCCTTTGTCAATCTTCAGGCAGTCGAAAGCATGTGCATTGGTACAAAAATCGCGGACTTCGTAGCGCTCCTTGCAATGTTCGATATTGTGATGGGCGAGCTGGATCGCTAACAGGAGAATTGACACATGTATGGTAAAGGCATTCTTAGGATTAAGCGTCACCTGGAAGCGATTCTGGGAAACGTACACAGATGATATTTCCTGGATGGTGCGCGGCAAGAAACGCTACAACTCACCCGAAGGCATTGCACACCGTTCCAGCAAGGACACCAAAGGCATCTTCACGATCCAATATCCTGAAGAACAATTGCTTCAGCCCGAGGAGTTCCGCTATGTTCCATTCCTCGTTTACGATGAAGGCGAAGAAGGCAAGAAGGAAGTCCGCTGCACCTCGTGCGGGATTTGCGCGAAGGTCTGCCCGCCGCAATGCATTTGGATCGTGCGAACGAACGATCCTTCCACGGGCCGGCCGGTTCCAGTCCCGACCGACTTTTACATCGACATGGACATCTGCATGAACTGCGGTTTCTGTGCAGAATATTGCCCCTTCGACGCGATCAAGATGGATCACGATTTCGACATTGCTTCCTACGAACGCAACGTGTACAACTTGAATAAATTGCTTAAGCCAGCTTCCTATTACAACAGCATTCGCCCTGAGAATGCTGCCCGTGAAGACGAAGCCCGCCGTGCAAAAGAAGCATTGAAAGCCGCCAAGGCCGAAGCAAAGCCTGCAGCAGCATAAAACAGACTCGTCATTGCGAGGAAGGCTTCCCTGGCATCGCCTGTCAGGGCCGGCGTATCCTGATGAAGCAAACTCGTCTCAATAATTGAGATTGCTTCGAACGGAAAAACACCGTCCTCGCAATGACGTAATATTTTTAATAGGTAAAACACAATGACAATTACAAAAGAAGCCGTGCTCGCCGCTTTAGGCAAAGTGCAGGAACCTGACCTTGGTCAAGACCTTGTTACGTTGAATATGATCCGCAATCTTGAGATCGCTGGGGACAAAGTATCTTTCGCGATCATGCTCACCACTCCCGCCTGTCCCTTCCGTGGGAAGATCGAAAAAGATGCAAAAGCCGCAGTTGCAGCCATTGCAGGTGTAAAAACCATCGAAGTAAAAATGGACTCGGATGTGCCAAACGATGGACGCATGCGCGGACTTGTCAACATGCCTATCCGCAACGCGATCGCCATCGGCTCAGGCAAAGGCGGCGTTGGGAAATCCACCGTCTCTGTGAACATAGCTGTTGCTCTGGCAATGGTTGGCGCGCGCGTCGGTTTGCTGGACGCGGACATCTACGGTCCGAACACCCCTACCATGCTCGGCGTTGATAAACTCCCCCCTCCCAATGGACAGCGCCTCATCCCTGCGGAAGCGCATGGCTTGAAGATGATCTCGATGGGCTTGCTCGTCAAACCTGGACAGCCACTTATTTGGCGCGGACCCATGCTCAATTCAGCCATTCGTCAATTTCTTGGCGATGTGGAATGGGGCGAGCTGGATTACCTCATCGTTGATCTTCCGCCTGGCACGGGCGATGCGGCGCTTTCACTCGCTCAAGCGTTGCCGTTGAGTGGCGCTGTGGTCGTGACCTTGCCCCAGATCGTTTCCCTCGAAGACGCAAGCCGTGGGTTGAACATGTTCAAACAGTTGGAAGTTCCCATTCTCGGTGTGGTCGAGAATATGTCCTATCTTGAGCTTCCCGATGGAACTCGCATGGATTTATTTGGTTCAGGCGGCGGCGAAAACCTTGCCGAAGCCACCAAGACTCCCTTCCTCGGGAAAGTGCCGATAGACCAGAACGTCCGCATTGGCGGCGACACGGGCAAACCGATCGTCGTCAGTTACCCTGACTCCGTCGTGGCAAAAGCCTTCACAGAGATCTCACAGAAGATCGCTTCGAAAGTCTCAGTAGCGGCGCTCGGCGCAAGTAACGCCCTGCCGATCAATATCGTGGAATAAACTCAAAGCCCCGACAATCTCAAAAGTCGGGGCTTTTTTCGCTCCTTTCCTCTTACTTCTTTCCTCCCTACGGTATAATTGCCATTATGAACCCAACTATTATCGGTGTCCGTTTTACTAAAATCGGCAAGATCTATCACTTCAACTCTAACGCTGTGCCCGATGTGGGCGTTGGCGAGCACGTCATTGTAGACACTTCACGCGGCAAACATCTCGGCGAAGTGGTACAGCGAGTGCAGGAAACGCCTCCGCAACCCGAAGGCGGCTGGAAATCTGTAGAGAGGCGCGCCACCCCGCGCGATCTGCTCCTCCAGCAATCATGGCAGAACAAACAGACCGAAGCCATGATCAACTGCCGCGCCCGCGCCTCCGAGATCGGATTGAGCGACGTGAAGATCGTTTCCGCCGAATACAATTATGATGGCTCACGCCTTGCCTTCCTGTTCAGCACGGAGAGCGAAGACAAGGTTGACCTGAAATCGCTCAAGAAGGATATGCACGAGCTGTATCCGAACACGCATGTGGAGATGCGCCAGATCGGTCCGCGTGACGTGGCGAAACTGCTCGGCGGCATGGGCTCCTGCGGAATTGAAACCCGCTGCTGCTCCAAATTCCTGACAGACTTCTCCCCCATTTCCATCAAGATGGCAAAAGAACAGGGCATCTCGCTCACGCCGAATGAGATCACCGGCATGTGCGGACGTTTGCGCTGTTGCCTTATCTACGAGTATGAGCAATATGTGGAAGCGCGCAAGACCCTGCCAAAGCGCAACAAACGTGTAGTCACACCCAAAGGCGAAGGCAAAGTCATTGACATCCTGCCGATGAGCGACAAGATCATGGTCCTCATCGAAAGCGGCACAGACCGTCCACAACAGATGACCTTCTCCCGCGAAGAAGTGGAACCGTGGGACGAACTCGAAGCTCTGCGTAGAAAATCTCAGGCTCCCTGTGACCGCCACGAAGGCGGCGGCTGCACCTGCGGCAAAGCCAAAAATAACAAAAACTAAATGATTTACACCACAGCGAGGAGGAAAATATTCCCTCCTCGCTGTAACATAAAAAATCCCATGACCCTACAACCTGAAAACTGGACTTCCCCCCAAAACGTATTGGTAATCCTTGCTCATCCGGATGACCCCGAATTCTTTTGCGGCGCAACCCTCGCACGCTGGGCACGCGACGGACACAGCATCACGTATGTTCTCCTCACCTGCGGGGACAAGGGATTTAATCCCACTACACACCCGGACATGACCCCGGAAAACCTGTGCGGGATTCGACACGCCGAACAAGCCAACGCCGCCAAAGTGATCGGCGCAAACCCGCCTCACTTCATGGACCTGGCAGATGGATACGTTGTCCCAAGCCTTGACCTCCGCCGCGACGTTGTCCGCGAAATTCGTAGACACAAGCCTAACATCCTCGTCACCTGTGACCCGCAAAATCTCTTTGCACTTTACGGCATCAACCATCCCGACCATCGCGCCTGCGGACAAGTAGTCTTAGATGCCGTGTTCCCCGCTGCGGACAACATCGCCTATTTCCCTGAATTGCTCGCGCAAGGCTTCCAGCCGCACATGCCCAAGGAAGTCTGGTGTTCGCTCACGAACCAGCCCAACACCACCATTGATGTGACCGAAACATGGGATATCAAACTCAACGCCATTCTTGAGCACAAGACTCAAGTGCAGGATGTTGAGAAACTCATTGAGCGTTTCAAGTCCCGCCGTGCAGAAGACAGTACGGAAGAAAATCCGCGATACGAAGAGAAGTTCAGAGTAGTGAAGTACGGATAATCAAAAAGTCAAAGGTCGAAGGTCAAAAATCATGCAACCTTCGACCTTTGACTTTCAACCTTTGACTAGATAAAAATGAACATCATCAACGTAGGTTACCAGTCCACAAATTATTACGCAATAGACATCAAGGGCGGGAAGTTACTCGTTGACTGCGGCTGGCCGGGGACACTCGCGCAATTTTCAGGGGAACTCAAACGAAAAGGGATTTCGATCCAGGATATCAAATATCTGCTCGTCACTCACTTTCACCCAGACCATGCAGGAATGACCCAGGAATTAAAAAAACTTGGGATCAAACATATTCTTTTGGATGTACAGGCAGATTTCGTTCCTCAGATGACAGATTTCTTTGCGGGCAAGAAAAACTATCCCTACGTACCCATTTCAACGAATGACAGTATCCACCTGCAGGTAGGAGAGAGCCGCAAATTCCTCGCGGGGATCGGCCTTGCAGGAGAGATCATCCACACGCCGGGTCATAGTGATGACAGCATTACGTTGATCCTTGATGAAGGGTATGCGTTCACAGGGGATTTATATCCAGCCTTTATTGCGGCTGAAGATGACATCGTTACAAAAGCAAGTTGGGATACAATCCATAGCCGCAAGGTCAAAACCATATTTCCAGGACATGGAAAATAAAACAGGAGACAACATGACAGACTTTTTGAAAAAAGCACAAGAGCTATTCCCGTACACACAGGCCATGCGCCGCGATTTCCACATTCATCCCGAACTTGGTTTTAAAGAAATTCGCACAGGCGGGATCGTTGCGAAAGAACTTGAGGCGCTTGGCATTGAAGTGACCAAAGGTGTTGGAAAAACCGGCGTAGTCGGATTCCTTGAGGGCGCGAAGCCCGGCCCAACGGTTTTGCTGCGCTTCGATATGGATGCGCTTCCGATCACCGAAGATACGAATGCGGAATACTCTTCTGAAAATGCGGGTGTGATGCACGCCTGCGGACACGACGGCCACACCGCCATGGGATTGACCGTTGCAAAAATCTTGAACGAATACAAAAACGAATTGGCTGGCAATGTAAAGTTTTGCTTCCAACCATCTGAAGAAGGCTTCAATGGCGAAGAATGCGGCGGCGCTGAAATGATGATGCGTGATGGTGTGCTCGATTCTCCCAAAGTGGACATGACCCTCTCGATGCACCTCTGGAATGAGAAACCGCTTGGTTGGGTCAATGTGGCATCTGGTCCCGTCATGGCTGGCGCCGAAGAATTTCACATCAAACTCACAGGCAAGGGCGGACACGGCGCCGCGCCGCACACCACCATCGACCCCGTTACTGCGGCCATGCAAATTATCAACGCACTGCAAACCATCGTCTCGCGCAATGTCTCTCCGCTCGATACAGCTGTCGTCAGTGTTACCAGTGTGGACATTGGCACAGCATTCAATGTCATCCCTCAGGAAGCAAAGTTTGGCGGCACCATTCGCACCTTTGACCTCAACGTTCGTAAGTTGGTGATCGAACGCATTGAGAAAATTGCATACGGCATTGCCGAAGCAATGGGCTGCAAGGCTGAAGTGAAAATCGTGCGTGTGACACCCGCCGTTGCCAATAACGCGGCCGTTACAGAAAAGGTCCAAGCCACTGCGCGCAAAACCCTGCCAAATGCCCATCTCGACACATCTGGTTATCTCACCATGGGCGCCGAAGATATGGCCTTCATGCAGGAAAAAGTGGACGGCTGCTATTTCTTCATCGGTTCGAATAACAAGGAAAAGAATTTGGATTACAGCCACCACCACCCCAAATTTGATTTTGATGAACAGGCTCTGGTCAACGGCGCAGCATTGATGGCTTCCGCCGCTGCGGACTTGTTGAAATAAAAAGCATCGCTTCCTACTTAACAAATAGCTGCCTGCGTTTCAATTGATATTCTCCACGCTGGATCAGTGAATAATTAAAGCATGAAACACAAACGGAATTGGGCTATCGGAATCGTTTTATCTGCGGCGGCGGCGTTTGCCGCACTGCAAAATGTATCCGCACCAACACACGAAACTGAAACACCCGCGACTGTCATCACGATAACTGTTGAACCATCTTCAACAGTTATCGTGGATGGGTATGGCAGTTGCGGATATCAATGGGCATATCAAGATGACCCCAGGTTGACAGCAAAAATTGATGAAGCCATACGCCAGCTTGACCCAAACGCCAAAGCAAATGCCCAACTATTCGGCGAAGACTGTGTTTACGCAGACGGGCACTCCACATTCAGCGCGCTGGAGACTGATTTTTATATCCACCGCCCCATTGAGGATCTGACAAACAACGAAGAACTCGGAAATTGGATGGCGCAGGCGATGACACTCATCACACAAATTCCACCCGATGAGTTGAAGGGAAATAATTACGGCTTTGTGGAATTTCGGTTCAACAAAAGTGAGACGGAACATTTGGTTGTACGTGTGCCTATTCAAAAATATTTAGATGAAGGGCAAGGAAAAACTGGAAACGAATTTCTCCAGTTGTTTATCGAAACTCCCTAATATTACAACGCAAGGTTGGTAACGAAAATTAGTCTATTAAAAGAAGGCATGGTATCTTTCTCCAATCACCGCCAAGTGAAAAGGAGAGGAAGACCACCATGCCGAAAGAAATTGTAAC
>Ga0172373_10005783_pt1 | contig 16792 bp, 16 predicted proteins | sample Lak10m_2_FD_114546 | JGI IMG/M metagenome (GOLD analysis project Ga0172373, IMG submission 114546) | Freshwater microbial communities from Kabuno Bay, South-Kivu, Congo - kab_092012_10m | ecosystem: Environmental > Aquatic > Freshwater > Lake | place: Democratic Republic of the Congo...
CCTAAAGTACGCGCCCATCCCGCTCAAAAAACACCACGCCCACCCGCTGAATGTGCGCCTCAAGCTCGGGGTGCTGAAGTTTTGAAAACACCGACAGGTCAATGCTGTAGGGCAGCAGCAAATCATCCAGCGCCTCGGCAATGCTGTCGCAAAGCCTTTGAGTGAGGCCTGTGCCGTGGAGGGTCAGGTCAATGTCAGAGCTGGGTTTGAAATTTCCTTTGGCGCGTGAGCCGTACAACACGGCGCGTTCAACCGCAGGGTATTGCGCCAGCACGGCGCAGATTTGATCCACTGTGCGCTTTGGCAGTCCGTATTTCATGTGTCGGGATCGGCCTGGGTGCAGAGGGCCGAGAAAGTCTGCGCCATGACGCTCAAGGCCGGGTAGAAACGTGTCAGGATATCGCTGGCGATGTTGGATGCAATTTCAGTGTTGTAGGTGTGCGATGTCAGGTTGCGGGCCTTGATCATGTCCATCCACGCATCGCCGTCCTGGATGAGGGCATCTTTAAATGCCTGGCGGGTGGCGTTTTTGGAGCCGATCAGCCCCACAAAACCCTGTGCGTCCAGGTAGTCCTTCAACACATTCCAGGCAAGCTCGTGGGTGAATTCAAACCCCTGAATCAGGCCTTGCTGCTCCAGTTTGGTCAGCGGGCGTTGCCCAGCAAGTTCCACCGCCTCGGTAAGCGTTTGCAAGGCGTTGAGGTAATTGTTGAAACGCTGCTTCCATCGGATGTCTTCGGTCATAGGGTCACCTGTTTAGGGTGAGTTTACCCATCCGCAATCCGTTAAAACTTCCTGACCTCAATCCCGTTTTTTTGCAGCGCGTAGCCCATCTGGCGCGGTGAAATTTTGAGCAACCGGGCCGCCTTGGCCTGCACCCAGCCGCAGCGTTCCATGGCCCAGATCAGGCGCTCGCGTTCACCTTCGGGCTTGCCGTCGGCGCGTTGCGCGCTGCTGGCTGAGTCGGGCTGTGTTGCGGCATCTGCAAGCTCGTCATCAAGCGCGACAGGTTGCGGCGCAGGCGCAGGAGGTGCCATCGGCACTTCGGCGATCGGGATATCGGACAGACGGGTCGGGCGTACAGCGTCTTCACGTTCAAGGTGGTGCAGCACCTGGGTCAGGCAGCGGTTCTCCTTGCACGGGAAGGCCAGGTCGGTGATGACATCATCGTGCGTCATGGTGGCGGTGCGTTCCACGCAGTTTTCCAGCTCTCGCACGTTGCCGGGCCAGTAGCAACTGGTCAGCACCCGCATAGCACTTGAGCTAAAGCGCAGTGAGCGCGCGTTTTCGTGGTTGAAGCGATCCAGAAAAAGCTGCGCCATGGCGGGAATATCGTCACGGCGTTCGCGCAGCGGTGGTAACTGGATACTGACGACGTTGATACGGTAATACAAGTCAGCGCGGAACTCACCGGACTGCACCATGCGTTCCAGATTGCGGTTGGTGGCCAGAATCAGCCGCACATCAACTTTGACCACAGACGAGCCGCCGACGCGCTCAAACTCGCGCTCTTGCAACACCCGCAGCAGTTTGGCCTGGAACGACGCCGAGATGTCGCCAATCTCGTCAAGGAACAATGTACCGCCATGAGACATCTCAAAGCGCCCCTTGCGCTGATTCTGGGCACCAGTGAAAGCACCCTTTTCGTGCCCGAAAAGTTCGCTTTCCAGCAACGATTCGGTCAATGCGGCGCAATTGACACGCACAAAGGCCTCGGTCTTGCGCGGCGACAGGTTATGGATGGCGCGCGCGATCACCTCCTTACCGGTGCCGCTCTCGCCACGCAGCAGCACCGTCGTGCGTGTCGGGGCCACTTGGTGCACCTGATTGAACACCACTTGCATGGGTTTTGAAATGCCAATCACCTGATCTATCTGGTGCTTAGGCTTGAGCACTTTTTCCATGCGACGCACTTCATCTTGCAAGCTGTTGTGCGCGGCACTCACGCTTCGGTGCAGCAACAGGGCCTGCCCCATCAGGGTAGAGACCATCTTGAGCAACTGCAAGTCGTTGGAGAAGGCCCGACTTTCGTCGGGGTTCAGGCAATCGATCGTCAATACCCCAACGGTGCGGCGGTCGGCTTGAATGGGCGTGACAAGCATGGCGACCGGTACCCCCGGTGTCTGGTCGGCGCCTCCGGTGCGGTTCAAAAACAGTGCCTCTGAGCGCACATCTGGAACGATGACCTGAATGCCATTGACCCAGACCCGGCCCACGATACCCTCGCCACTTCGAAATTGCAGGCGTTGCTGCTCCTCCCGGGTCAGACCCACGGCGCATAGGCCGCGCAAGTAGCCGTCTGATTCGGCCAGCACCACAAAGGCGCGCCGCCAGTCAAAAGCGTGCAGCAAGTAGTTGAGCGCTTCGCGGAACGTCTTGGCCACGTCAAGCGAGGTCGCCAGCGTCTTGCTGACTTCATAAATTGCGTTAAGTTCACGCCGGGATTCAATTGTTCTGGTATTCATCCTGTCAACCTCCGCTAACGTGGGTAGATGCCAACTCATCAATCACGGTAAAGCGATATGCAAGAAACATACCCTGAATTTTTCAGGGCCGCTTGTTGCACCCTTGAGGTCCGACTTTTCCCGACAAACGAGACATCACACACCGGTGCGCAGAACGAATCCGCCAAACAAAAACAACAATCTGTCCATTGAATGCGCGGTTTTTTGTCAAATACGCATGGCATTGAAATTGCAAAACAGCAGGTGTCCACCTATTTCAGGAGCCCGCCATGCCACAAATCAGTCGCGACAAGGCCACCGTTCAGCCGGTCTACCTTGATTACGCGGCCACCACGCCGGTAGACCGCCGGGTCGCGGGCAAGATGCTGCCCTACCTGACAGAAATTTATGGCAACCCGGCCAGCCGCTCACATGCATTTGGCTGGGCCGCGGACGAAGCGGTGGAACTGTCGCGCGAGCAGGTTTGCGCCCTGATCAATGCCGACCCACGTGAAATTGCCTGGACCTCCGGGGCCACCGAATCGAACAACCTGGCCATCAAAGGCGCGGCCCACTTTCACCAGGGCAAAGGCAAACACCTGATCACCGTGGCCACAGAACACAAAGCCGTGCTCGACAGCATGCGCGAGCTCGAGCGTGAGGGCTTTGAAGTGACCGTGTTGCCGGTTCTGCCCAGCGGTTTGCTCGATCACGCGGTGTTTGAAGCGGCACTACGCACCGATACGGTGCTGGCCTCGGTGATGATGGTCAACAACGAAACCGGTGTGATTCAGGATGTCGCCGCGTTGGGCGCCATCTGCCGCACCAAAGGTGTGCTGTTCCATGTGGATGCCGCACAGGCCGCAGGCAAGGTGGCGATTGATCTGGACAAACTGCCGATTGACCTGATGTCGCTCTCGGCCCACAAAATCTACGGCCCCAAAGGCATTGGTGCGCTGTATGTACGGCGCAAACCCCGGGTGCGCATTGAGGCGCAGATGCACGGCGGCGGCCATGAGCGTGGCATGCGCTCGGGCACCTTGCCCACGCACCAGATCGTCGGCATGGGCGAGGCCTTCTGGCTGGCCCGTGAGCACATGGCGGCCGACAACGCCCGCATCCAAACCCTGCGTGACCGGCTCTGGGCTGGTTTTGAGAAGATGGAAGCCGTGGCGCTCAATGGCGACGCCCGGCACCGCGCCGCGCAGTACCTGAATGTGAGCTTCAATTACGTCGAAGGCGAGTCGCTGCTGATGGGCATCAAAGGTGTGGCGGTGTCGTCCGGTTCGGCCTGCACGTCGGCTTCTCTGGAGCCCAGCTACGTGCTGCGTGCCATGGGCCGCAGTGACGAGCTGGCGCACAGCTCGGTGCGCTTTTCCATTGGCCGCTTCACCACCGAGCAGGACATTGATTTCACCATCGAGCAAGTCACGCAAGTGGTGACCAAACTGCGTGCCATGAGCCCGCTGTGGGACATGGTGCAGGCCGGTATTGATCTCAATTCCATCCAGTGGTCTGAACACTGATTCCTTTCCTTTTTTGACCCACGGAGAACATTCATGGCCTACAGCGAAAAAGTGGTTGACCACTACGAAAACCCCCGCAACGTGGGCGCATTTGAGGCGGGTGACGACAGCATTGGCACCGGCATGGTGGGCGCACCAGCTTGCGGCGATGTGATGCGGCTGCAAATCCGCGTCAACGCCCAGGGTGTGATTGAAGATGCCAAGTTCAAAACCTATGGCTGTGGCTCGGCCATTGCATCAAGCTCACTGGTCACCGAATGGGTGCGCGGGCGCACGCTGGACGAAGCGCTGGCCATCAAAAACGCCGACATTGCCGAAGAGCTGGCCTTGCCGCCGGTGAAGATTCACTGCTCGATCCTGGCCGAAGATGCCATCAAAGCGGCCGTGGCCGACTTTCGCTCACGCCATCCGGCGGGCGCGGCCACGCTGGTGTCCGAACAACCGGCCTGCGCCTCCAGCACGCGCTGATTCCTCCGTTTAATTTCACCCAAGGAGTTCTCATGCAAGCAGCTCTGACAACCGACAACACCAGCCAACCCGGCCTGATGCCCAGCCCGCTCGAATTCACCCCAGCCGCCGCCGCCAAGGTGGCCGAGCTGATTGTGGAAGAGGGCAACCCTGAGCTGAAGTTGCGCCTGTACGTCACCGGTGGTGGCTGCTCGGGTTTCTCTTACGGTTTTGCCTTTGATGACCAGATGGCCGAAGACGACACCCAGACCGTCACCGCCGGGGTGGCGCTGGTGGTCGATGCCATGAGCCTGCAATACGTGCTGGGCGCCCGGGTCGATTTTGAAGACGGACTGGAAGGCTCGCGCTTTGTCATCCACAACCCCAATGCCCAGACCACCTGCGGCTGTGGCAGTTCGTTTTCGGTTTAAGCAAGAGGTGTTGCCATGTCTGTTTCTCTCACCCCGGCGGCCGCACGTCACGTGGCCAAATCCCTGAGCAAACGCGGCAGCGGCATCGGCCTGCGCCTGGCCGTCAAAACCAGCGGCTGCAACGGTTTTGCCTATGCCCTTGAATTTGTCGATGCCACCAACGCGGACGACGAATGCTTCGAGACCCATGGCGTGAAAGTCATCGTCGACCCGCGCAGCCTAGGCATGCTGGCAGGCACCGAACTGGACTTTGTGCGCGAAGGCCTGAACGAAGGCTTCAAGTTCAACAACCCCAACGCCAAGGCCAATTGCGGTTGTGGTGAGAGCTTCGCTGTCTAGCCCATGGCCCTGCTGCAAATTTCTGAACCCGGCCAAAGCGCCGCGCCGCACCAGCACCGGCTGGCCGCGGGCATTGACCTGGGCACCACCAACTCGCTGATTGCCACCGTGCAAAGCGCCGTGGCGCGGGCCTTGCCCGATGAAGAGGGGGCCTTGCTGCTGCCGTCGGTGGTGCGTTATTTACCCGGCAACGGCATGGTGGTCGGGCGTGAGGCGCAAGACAGCCAGTCGGAAGACCCGCAAAACACCATCGTCTCGGTCAAGCGCTTCATGGGCCGCAGCCTGGCCGACGTGAAAGAAGCTGCGGGCCTGCCCTACCGCTTCACCGACGCGCCGGGCATGGTCGGCATTCAGACGGTTTGTGGCGAACGCTCGCCGGTGCAGGTGTCGGCCGACATCCTGACCGCGCTGCGCGAACGCGCTGAATACACCCTGGGCGGCCCGCTGGCTGGCGTGGTGATCACCGTGCCCGCCTACTTTGACGATGCCCAGCGCCAGGCCACCAAAGACGCCGCCCGCCTGGCCGGCTTGACGGTGCTGCGCCTGCTCAACGAACCCACGGCAGCAGCCATTGCCTACGGGCTGGACAAGGCGGCAGAGGGCACGTTTGCCATCTACGACCTCGGCGGCGGCACGTTTGACATCTCGATCCTGCGCCTGTCCAAAGGCGTGTTTGAGGTGCTGGCCACCGGCGGCGACTCGGCCCTGGGTGGTGATGACTTTGACCATGCTATTGCCCAGTGGTTTTGCACCCAACACGGCATCACGGGCTTGTCGGCCTTGGCCCCCGGCGCTCAGCGCAGCCTGCTGGCCGCAGCGCGTGCCGCCAAGGAAGCGTTGTCGGCGCATGAAACCGCTGCACTGTCTTTGAGCGGTGAAGACGGCAGCACCCAGCAAGCCATCCTGTCACGCGCCCAGTTTGCCGAACTCGGCGCGGGTTTGATCGCCCGCACCCTGCACGCCACCAAGCGGGCACTGCGCGACGCGCTGCTTTCCATTGACGACATCACCGGCGTGGTGCTGGTCGGTGGCTCGACCCGCATGCCGATGGCCCGCGACGCGGTGCGCCAGTTTTTTGACCAGGAGCCGCTGGCCGACATCGACCCCGATCAGGTGGTGGCCATTGGCGCGGCCCTGCAAGCCAATGTGCTGGCAGGCAACGGCAGCGGTGGGGACGACTGGCTGCTGCTGGACGTGTGCCCGCTGTCGCTCGGCATCGAGACCATGGGCGGTTTGGTGGAAAAAATCATCCCGCGCAACTCCACCTTGCCGGTGGCCCGGGCGCAAGAGTTCACCACCTTCAAAGACGGCCAGACCGCCATGTCGCTGCACGTGGTGCAGGGTGAGCGCGAGAGCGTGGCGCATTGCCGATCATTGGCGCGGTTTGAGCTGCGCGGCATTCCCCCAGCGGTGGCAGGCTCGGTGCACATCCGGGTGAGTTTCCAGATTGATGCCGACGGGTTGCTGTCGGTCACCGCGCGCGAGCAGGTGAGCGGCATTGAGGCCCACATCGAAGTCAAACCCACCTACGGCCTGGCTGACACCCACATCTCGGCCATGCTGAGCGATGCCATTGGCGCCGCCAAAGACGACATGCTGCTGCGCTCCCTGCGTGAGGCCCAAGTGGACGCCCGGCGCTTGCTCGACGCCACGCAAACCGCGCTGGGAACCGACGCCGCGCTGTTGTCACCCGAAGAAATCTCCGCCATCGAACAGGCCATGTTCAAAGTGGCCGACATGCTGGAAACCCAAGCAGCCCTTCCCGCGCTGCGCGCCGCCACCACGGCACTGAGCACAGCCACCGACGAGTTTGCCGCCCGGCGCATGAATGCCTCCATCAGCAAGGCCCTGGCCGGTCAAACCATGGACAGCCTGGCCTGAGCCGCAACAACGCACACCGCTGCCCCATGCCCAAAGTCCGCCTGCTGCCCCACCCCGACCTGTGCCCCGAGGGGCGCGAGCTTGAGGTCAAACCCGGCGCCTCGCTGTGCCAGTGTTTGCTCAAGGCCGGCGTGGCCATCGAGCACGCCTGCGAGATGGTGGCGGCCTGCGCCACTTGCCATGTCTACGTGCGCGCAGGTGGCGCATCCCTGGCCGCGCCGGATGACAATGAAAACGACCAGCTCGACAACGCCTGGGGCCTGCAAGCCCAGTCACGGCTGGCCTGCTGCGTCAAGCTCAAGGACAGCGACATCACCATCGAGTTTCCACGGCACACCCGCAACCACGCGCGCGAACACTGATTGGCAGCCCGATTCCTGGCGTTGGTTCCGGTAGGACGACTGTCGGCGGTCTGGGTGCGATTGCAGCCAATGGAAGACCCGGAGTCGACCCAAAGCGGAAATCCATGAGGTCGAATTGAAAGTCCCAAAGCAGACCTACGCTTGCCTCACGGCTTCCCCTCTCAGACGACAAAAAATGCAACAGTAGGCCATGTATGCCTTTGCTGAAATCAAAAGCGATCTAGATGTTTGATTTTGGTACTGCATGCATCATCCTTTCTTGAGTTACCCCACTTCGAAGTTCCAGCAATACTTCCCAAGCATTTTTCAGGAGAGGATGCTCAGTTCTATTGAGCGCACCCTGCGCATATGAATATTGCTCATCAAAGAGTTGACGTCCTCGTGGTGTGTCGGCAAGAAGTCGGAGCAACGACCAAGCAGGAAGGATGAGTCGCTCCAACGTGCCCGAAGGTAAAGAATTCGCGATAACCAGCCCGGCAGGATCAAAGTCAACAAATGCCCAGATTGGTTCGGATCTTGTCTGGAGAAACAGAGCGACGTCGCCCGTTGAAAGATCGGTGTCACCGCGGTAGATCACCATCACGCTCTTGTTAGAAAAATCGATCCATGTGTATTGTTCTAGATGCCGAAATGTCTCAAGGTTCTCGATCAGCATCAATCTATCGCAAGTGATGTGCTGACCGATTTCTGGCGTAACTACCAAATAGCTGCTGGGAGGCGTAACGAGTGGCGTGGAGTCCAGAAGACAATTCCCTAAGCACTTGATCGCAATCGATCCAGAATGTGGTGCGGCACTTAGAGACTTTTCTGAAAGTCCACCAAATTTCGCTGAATCTGCACGCAATGCCCTCGCACTCGGCTTGTTCACAGGAAGATCATGAGCCTGCAGCAGTGACAAGGCCATACGGTGGTGTTCGGAGCGATATTCAATGAAGCGACCGACGTGCTGGCCCAAACTGAAGTGCTCACTGAAATGCTTCGCCACGACGCCAGCAGCCCGTTGTGTCGGAAGTCCCTCAACCAATCGCTGAAGAAAGAGAATTTGACGTGTATCAAAAGCCATCAGGCAGATTCTGTCAATGGACGACGAGCAAGGACATCATGGAAAGTCTCGTTGATTGGAAACGGGTCTAGGTCCGTGTTGCTCACGAACTCGAGCTGCATGCCCCCGGCTTTGAGCTGCATGCTGCAGAAGACCAACCACGCCTCATTGTCCAGTTCGGTGAGTTCTTGGCGGCCACCCTTCCATTCAAGAAGAGAGACGGGCTCGCTTGAACTCCGAATTGAATTGGCCAGAGCACTAAGCGCTCGCTGAACAGGGTCTTCGGGCTCATCTATCGCTTCGTCATCCTCAATCAAGACTTGCGGTGCTTCTACAGGAGGCGGGGTTTTAAGTGTGGGCTTTTCTGGCAGCCTGCTAACAGCAATTAGCAGGTTGTTCCACACTACGGGATCGGTGTCGGTGACATCAGGCTGGAGCCTAAGCTCAATGCGTTCCGGCCGGAAAAGTGATGGATTCGCAGACTCATCCACTGCGAGATCCCATCCGTCAGCCGTCCTGTGCCGCGTTAGCCAGAGGGAGAAGCGAGACAAGCGTTTAAGACGAGTCTCCATCAGCTTGGCTTCAAAGAGTCGCTTGCTGATGACGGATTGCGCGTCTTTGATCTGCGACGTCCAGTTGAGACATCGAGCTCCGAGACGCCTAGTCACCAATTGCCTGACGGTGGGCATGCCTGATGCGATCGCCTCCTCGGCGACACGTTCAGCAAAGGCGTCAACGCCTTCAACATCACGCAGAAACTGAACGACCTGGCGGGCGTAATAGCGGTTCTGCCGGAGTTTGGAATTCAGGTCATCAACGTTGCCATACTGCGTCGAAAGTAACGAGTGCAACATGCTCAGGTTATGTTCAATGGAGTACGCGATCTCAACGATGGAGTCATCCAGTGCCGCGTACAACCGAAGCGCATCCCTGGTCGCACCCGTGGCCTTCAACTGACGTAATTCACGCCATTGCTCCTGCGCCTGCTGCATGGTTCCGAAAACCCGTCGCAGTGCCTGGAAGGCGTGGTAGCTGGAGAAATGGTCGGCTAAAAATTCTCGCAACCGCGGGGTCAGGCGATAGGAGTCTTCGTCATAGGGCTTGAGCACTCCAAGCCCAAACAGGGCCTCAACTGCAGCGTTGCGCTGGCGGTCGCCTCCATGCACCGATCCCTCAAACGCCTCGGCGACGAGGTCCGAGTGCTTGGAAAGCGCAGCAAGCAACTTTTGGACTTGATCGCCACTCTCTGTCATGAGGCCGCCCCGTCATCGGATTGCGCTGCATCGACGATATCTGGGGCGCCCTCAGCCTCGCGATCGTCGACTTCTGCATCCGGGATGACCTTGTTCTCATCCAGAAACTGGAGGACGGCATAGAGCTGTTCGATCTTTCCGGTGATCTGATAGGTGCCAGAGTCCTTGTTGACCAAGACTGCGTAGCCATCCTTGACAAGCTGTTCCAGCAGACGCCTCAAGTTTTCATGGTTGGAGTTACGCTGTGCTGCATTGCTGATGACACTAAGTAGCCCTTTGAGCTGCGTTTCCAACATTGTTGAATGCGAGACAGCCCCTTCGAGTTCGTACAGTGTGATGTGCTCGCCAGGGCTCATGGTGAATCGCCCAACATCAGTCTGTCGAATGAAATCCAGAAGTAGTACCGCAGGGCCGTATTCATCCCGGAACTTCAACAGTTCATTCTTTACCTGGGTGATTTCCTTCTGCCCGATATAGGAAGGCGCCATAAAGAATGCGCCGCTATCACCCAAACGTGCAAGACGCATATTCAAGGGCGAAAGCCAATTTGTGACCGCCTCTTGCTCTTCGTCATCATCAAAAAATGCGTATTCGTCACGGTAGCGAATGGAGCAAATGTATTCGCCTGCGAGTAGCAGTTTCAATGCAGCGGCATTCATGGCAGGACCTCCGCATCAGGCGACGATGAACTTCCGTTAAGAACTGGTTCCAGTGGCCGGTACTCCCGTATGCGACCCCGATCCTCAAACATGTACCGTTTGGCGAACATAGCCTGCTGGGCCGGACCAAGTTCAGGTGACGCTGTGACAACGTCAATGCGGTTGTCTTTGAGTCTTTGCATAAGTGCTTTGAAGTTTGTTGGGTCAAACTTGCCGACCTCGTCGGTGACCCAAGGCACATGTACCGGCTCGGCCCCGCGGATCGTGTTCAAAAGTGCGGTCATCAAGGTTATGAGAATCAACGAGGTCAAACCTTCAGAAGAAATTTCCTGGAGCTCATTGGCACGACGAAACTCCTTCAGTCGTCCGTTGTCCACGACGCTACCTTTCAGCGTGATGTGCTGGGAAAGGTTTACTTCTACATTGCCGTCACTTCCCAGGACGCTCATGAAGTCACCCAGAGCGCGTGCAGTTTCGTCTGGTGGCAAATCTCGGGTGTAATCTTTGCCGACTTCATTTGCATGCTGGCGAACAACGTCTTCCATCCGGCTCAGCTTCTTGTAGAAGCCAAGGTCCTCAAATTTCGTCACAATGTCCAAGCGCAAATCCTTGACCCGCTCAAAACATTGAACGCCAGAAAGTCCAGCCTTCAGTCGATCATTGAAGTCCGAAACTTGCTTTTCGAAAGATTTGATGGCCTTATGAAAGGCCCCAATGTTGGCCAGCAGTGTCTTCAACGTGAGATTCACATCGTTGGCCACTTGCGGCCCTATTTGCTTAAAGCAAATGGAGAGCGCTGACGCGCGTCCAATGACATCGGTGGTGACCGCGGCATCCACGTCAGTACCAATGCTGGCTTCAACAAAATCTTTGACCGCGCTGTTCTTGGCAGTAAGTGCCTGCCGGAGTGTCGAGGACCTCCTATTGATGGTCTCCTCCAGCATTCTCAATTCATGCTGAACCGAGTGAACTGCTGATCGCAGCTCCTTGGCGCTTGTATCTGGGCCAACCGTAGCCATGCCGACAGCAAGGTAGTCGCCAAACTCCCCGTCGAGGTCAGCAAGAATTTTGAGGTCACGCTCAACGTCGGAATGACGGTCTTCCAATTTCTTGAAGTCAGCTTTGTACTGGTTTTCGAGTAGTTCTGCCGCTTGATTGAACGCAGTCAGCTTGCCGGCTGCAATGCCCACATCAGTGGCTGCTTTAGCGCTTGCTGATTTCAAGGTCTCTAGACGTGTCGGTCCACCAGCCTGCAACCAACGATTCCAACTTGCAACCAATGCCTGACGGTCTTCAAGGGTTTGGGCATTCGCCTTGAGCGAGCTCAAGCGTTCTTGTAGCTTTTCAAGGCGATCGACATCTATGCCGGCGTTGCTGAGGTGCGCATTCATCTGATCTTTCAGAGACTTCAAGGTGCGCTGCAGGTCGGACTTTATGGATTCGATATGAACATCAACGGCCCGGATGGCGTCGTCGCAAAGTGTCTTGGCAGCATCTCGCTGCAATTGATGTGCTGTGCGGACTTTTTGTCGATCGGCTTTCAGATCTACTTGAAGCGAATCACGCTGCCTTTTCAGTTCCCCAATAGAGGATCGGATCTTTGATGCCTCAGCGCCGGCCTGCTCTGCAAAAAGGCGTTTTTCGTTTGCGACACGCTGGTTGGCTGCATCGAGCTGATTCGTGACATCCGCAGTCTGCTGACGCAATACGTTAAGTTGGGCCTCGGCCGAATTAAACGTCGTGCTTGTTTCATCTCTGAGTTGGCCGCATCGCTCGAGCAACTGAACTTGGGTGTTCAGGTGAGCCTGCGCTTTTGCCTCTTTCTCCATCGCCAAATCTAGGGTTTGTCGTGCGGAGGAGTCGTCCGTCCAATCGGGTGCGTTGATCAGGCCAACGTTGAACTGCCATCCGTAGGCGGTCGCAGAAGCATCTTCAATGAATGCTGGTTCAAGGTCGTCGCGACTGAGAAGCTCTGGATTGATGAGTTTGGCGAGATTGCGCTTCCAGTCGTCGGACAAATTGGAGCGCAAGGCCGCAAGCAGTGTTCCGTCAGGAGGGGAGAATCTTTCTTGTGCCTGTTCGCGTTCAGATTGTGCGCTGGCCACATCCGATCTGGCTTTGCGAATCTCAAGCTCTTGCTGTGCAAATGCGTGTTGTGTGGCCTGGGTCTCTTCTTTTGCCTTAGCGGCAGCCTCTTGCGCCTTGAGGAGACTGGCACCATGTTTGGCTTGGCGCTCGTTTGCATCCTGTAGAGCCTGCAGGGCATCGTCGGAGGCGGTGGGGTTCGCTCGTCGGTTGTCCCACGTGCCCTGCGATTCCTGCAAAGGTCCCAATGCCTCATCTATTTCTACACGGCGCGCTTCAATCACGGCATTGCTTGCCTCTAGAGCATCTTCCTCTGCTTTTGCAATGTCCGAAAGAGTATTGGAATGGCGGAGTCGATGTGGTTCTTTTCCACCTTCTTGGGTAAGGCATAGATCTGACGCCTTTGTCTTGGCCTCAGAAGCTAACCTTTCGTATTCGGCTGTCGCAACACCTTGAACCGTCTCTGCAGCAGAGATTTGACCTTCCAGGGCCGTGATTTGAGCGCGAATAGTAGGAAGCTCTTGGATCTTCTGTTCCCAGTGCGCTGCTTTTTCATTTTCGAAGCGCCGGGCCTCCTCACTGGCTTCATTGAACGCCGAACGAGAACTCGCCGCAATTTGTTCTGCCGAACGGGCAGTCTCTGTCAGCGATGCTCGCTTTCCCTTTTCTTCTTCCAGCACGGTTTCTCGGGAAGCCGCCATAGCTTCAAGCTTGTTCTGAATCGTGGAGGATTCTTGCTTTCGTGCCTGTATCAGCGAGGCGACATCAGCGCGGCATGCCCGAAATCGGGCTTCTGTATTGCGGTGGTCTCGAAGTTCAGACTCAAGCTCCGCAAATGTTGGAGCCAGTTTGAAGGCTGCAACGCATGCATCGCGGTTGTTCAACCAACGCTCGATTGGCCCACGTCCCTGTTTGAACGTCAGTTTTGCGCGCTCCGCGCCTAACCCGAGATCGTGTTGCACCAAGCCGACGGCAACCTGAATGATGTCAGCAAAATTGATGTGCTTCTTGACCATGGCAGCCACAACACGGTCCAGATTGTCGAGTTGCTTTGGCCCAAATGACCATTCCAGTGCATAGCGTCGAAGCTTGTCTTTGTCTTTCGAGCTTGCTGGTGTTCGCAGAATGACCGATCGATATTCGGCTGTGGTCAGCTTGCTTGTTGTTTGAATTTCGAGTCCTGTGGCTTTGACCTGTGTTTCGTCATCGCTCAGAAACCGTCCGTCGCTGACAAAAATTTCTTTACGAAATCCACTGCGATAGAGGCGATAAAAAGGTACGTCAGGGTCCTCGGCGCGTCTGCGAATGACGGCAAGGCGAAGGTCATCGTCCGAATCCGAACCGCGTTGATACTCAAAAACGATAGCGCTGGCATCTGTTGGAAGGATGAACCTCACCATTGCCTCATTCCCATGTCCGGCGGCAACGATTTGGCTTGGCAGGTGCCCAAAAAACAGGGGGAGAATTCGGAGTGTGGTGGTTTTCCCAACACCGTTGTCACCGAGAACAGCGGCACCGCCACGTGGGTCAATCGCTGTGATCCTTGCGCTGGCGACATGCTTGTTTGTCCCGGCGTTTATAAGAAACATTCGGCACAACTGGTACTTTCTAGTCTCGTCTCCCATATTTTCCCCTGTTTTTGAATGGCCCGCGATTGGTGTGCGTTCCCGGGCTTAGAGGTTGATGTTATTCGGAAATGTTCATCCTGCGCATCAATGACTGTTTGCCAAAAGGGCCTACTGAGCCGCACCTGAACTAGGACATGCCCTCCCCTAGTCGGAAGCTGGTTGTGGCGAAAAGACTAGCGGAAGCACCAAATAATAAGCTCCAAAGCTGGCATTGGTAAGTGACTGCAGTTGGCCCCAAGCGGCCCCTCATTCAGCACGAAATATCAAGAATTCACGGGCAGGTAGGACGCGATATTCGCAATCGCACGGTCAACGTATAGTTCCTTTTCGCCTACCGGGGCAACGTAGTGCATCGCAGACTTGGCTGCGTCAAGCCCCTCAAAGCGTGCAATGACCCAGGCGGCCAAATACTGAGAAGACAGGCAACCGCCAGCCGTCGCGACATTGCCATCAGCGTAGAAAGGCTGGTTCAGGACATCAACCCCTGCTTCCTGTACCCACGGCTTCGTCAGCAGATCGGTGCAGGCGGGAATCGATTTCAAAAACCCAAGTTTGGCCAGCATCAGCGTGCCGGAGCATTGGGCACCAATAAGCTGCCTTGACGGGTCCAACTTCAACTGCCCCATGACGCTTTGGTCATTGACGATCTCGCGGGTTTTCATGCCACTACCAAAAAGCACGGCGTCGGCGTCACAGGCTTCTGCCAGCGTGGACTGAGCGTGCAAAGTAACATATGTGTTACCATGAAGCATGGCAATCAAAGTTGAAGAGTACATCCGTGAGGATGCATCCAACCCGTACAAGCAATGGTTCGACAGTCTGTCATCGCAAGCTGCAGCCAAGGTGACCGTTGCCAAACTTCGCATGGAACTGGGCAATACGTCCAGCATCAAGTGGTTTGACGGCATGGGTGAATACGTCATCGACTGGGGTCCAGGTTACCGAATCTACCTCGCCAAGGATGGCGACACGCTGATCGTTCTGTTTGGTGGCGGCACCAAGCGCGGCCAGCAACGGGACATCGATAGAGCCAAGGAACTGTTGGCCGAGTACAAGGCCCGCAAAAAGATGATGTCGGTTAAATCAAGCAGCAAGCAAAAGGGGTAACAAAAATGGCATTGACCAGAAATTTCAAAGAAACCGTCATTCAGCGTGTCCAAAGCGACGCGTCATTTGCGCAGTCCCTATTGGACGAGGCTGCGACACTATTTCTCAATGGCGAACCCGAAACCGCCCGCCTGATTCTGCGTGACCTGGTAAATGCCACCATCGGTTTCGAGCAACTTGCCACGCTGACTGCTAAACCCAGCAAAAGTCTGCACAGGATGTTGTCGCCAACCGGCAATCCCAGTATGGACAACTTGGCAGCCATCTTCCGGGCGGTGCGCGAACGGCTGCAAGTCAACCTGTCTGCGCACTCGGTCGTGGCGTAAAGCGATTGGCAATTCAAATTTCGGTCGGCTCTGCCATTTCCAGGGCGTCATCAATCTCCATGCCCGGTCGCTTACGGTGCCCATTGCTGTCAAAAGCGGTAGGGATGTAATCGGCTCCTGTGCAGCGATTGCTTGTGACGCGTAGACGGACACCCCCGGCAGTTAACCGGGTGTGCGCCAACAGCCACGCCGCCCTGTACGAAACAACACAATCCCGACAAGGGTGCCCGTTACTCAGGCTGCAGGCGGGCGATAGACCCGACAAATCTGCCTCAAGGCCGGGGAATGGGTCTTGCAAACCAGGCAAAAACAGGTGGCACGCACTTTGCAATGGAAAAGCTGCAAAGGACAGCACACCATGCCAAACGACCTCATCATCAACGACACCACGTTACGCGATGGCGAGCAAACCGCCGGAGTCGCCTTCACGGTGGAAGAGAAATGCGCCATTGCCTGCGCCCTGTCGGCGGCGGGTGTGCCAGAGATGGAAATCGGCATCCCCGCCATGGGCGAGGAAGAGATTGACTGCATCAACGCCATTGCCGCACTGGAGCTGCCCGCGGCGTTGATGGTCTGGGGCCGCCTGACCGATGCCGATCTGGCCAGTGCCCTGCGCTGCCAGGCGGACATTGTTCACCTGTCGATTCCGGTGTCAGACATCCACCTGCAGCACAAGCTGCGCCAGTCGCGCGAATGGGTGCTGACGCAGGTCACCCGGGTGATCGAAAAAGCCGTGGCCAGTGGCCGCAAGATTTCACTGGGTGCAGAAGACGCGTCCCGCGCCGACGCCGGTTTTCTGGCGCTGGTGGCGCGCCGGGCCCAGGCCTGCGGGGCCAGCCGCATCCGTTTCGCCGACACCTTGGGGGTACTCGATCCGTTCACCACCTATGAGGCCGTGGCGCGACTGCGCGACGCGGTCGACCTTGAGATCGAAATCCACGCCCACAACGACCTCGGGCTGGCCACCGCCAACACGCTGGCCGCGTTGCGCGGCGGTGCCACCCACGCCAACACCACGGTCAACGGCCTGGGTGAGCGCGCAGGCAATGCCGCGCTGGAAGAAGTGGTGATGGGTGTGCGCCACCTGCACCACGCCCAGACCGGCGTCGACACCCAGGCGCTGATGCCCATTTCGCGCCTGGTGGAGCGCGCCTCGGGTCGCCCGGTTGCTTTCAACAAGAGCATTGTGGGCGAGGCTGTGTTCACCCATGAATCCGGCATCCATATTGACGGGCTGCTGAAAAACGCCGCCACCTACGAGA
>Ga0172373_10005784_pt1 | contig 16789 bp, 16 predicted proteins | sample Lak10m_2_FD_114546 | JGI IMG/M metagenome (GOLD analysis project Ga0172373, IMG submission 114546) | Freshwater microbial communities from Kabuno Bay, South-Kivu, Congo - kab_092012_10m | ecosystem: Environmental > Aquatic > Freshwater > Lake | place: Democratic Republic of the Congo...
GCGGGCGTTCATGGTCGTCTTCTTGATGATAGTCTTTAGCCCCTCGTTTCCGAAATCGCATCACCGGATGAGCATCCAGCCACGCTTGTTCTGCCAGCGCCCGCCCGGATTTGCGCGGGCGCGGGATGTCTTCCTGATCGTTCAACGCTTCAATCCATTGGATAGGCATAGTATCACCTCCACCTCACCCGCTTACCCGCTGCTGCCGCCCCGACTGCCAGCGCAGCGCTGGGGTCAGCGCCCGCAGCCGCGCCACGCGCTCGGCGGTGGGGGGATGGGTGCGGAACAGGCCGAGCAGCCCGCCGCCCGTCAGCGGATTCACGATGTACAGATGCGCCGTGCCGGGGTTGACCGCCGTTTGCGGCTGCATCTGGGGCGGGAGCGCCGCCCGCTGCTGCGACCAGCTTTCCAGCTTTTCCAGCGCCTGCGCCAGCGGTTCGGGGTCGCCCACGATGAGCGCACCGCCTTCGTCCGCGCCAAATTCGCGGGCGCGGGAGATGCCCAGCTGGATCAGCAGCGCGATCAGCGGCGCGAGGATGATCGTCAACAGGCCGCCAACGATGCCCGCCCCGCCTTCATCTTCGTCATCCCCGCCGAAGCCGCCGAACAACATACCCCACATCGCCATATCCGCCAGCATCCCCACCACGCCGGCGAGGGTGGCGGCGACGCTGGAAACCAGCGTGTCGCGGTTCTGGATGTGCGCCAGTTCGTGCGCCACCACGCCCGCCAGTTCGTCGCGGGTGAGCAGGGTCAACAGGCCGCCCGTGACCGCCACTGCGCCCTTTTCGGGGCTGCGCCCGGTGGCGAAGGCGTTCGGCATCGGGCTATCAATCAGGTAGACACGCGGTTTGGGGATACCCGCCCGCCGCGCCAGATCAGCCACCAGATGATGCAGGTCGGGCGCTTCAGTCTCGCTGACTTCCTTTGCGCCGCTGAAGCGCAGCGCGATACTATCGCTGAACCACCATGCGCCCATGTTCATCAGGGCTGCCATGATGAACGCGATCAGCATTCCGCCCGTGCCGCCCAACGCGCCGCCGATGGCGACCACCAGCCCGGTGAGCAGGGCGAAAAGCAGTGTGGTTTTGAGTGTGCTTTGCATGACGATACTCCTCATTCAATCCGCATTACGATAAAAGTGTGAACACAGACGAAACCACCTAGCGATCAATCACTTCCTGCTGCGATGAGCCTCCTTGAACATCTCGATCGTGTTTCAGATGCGGGATTACGCCAGCACCCCGCGCCGGATGAGCAGCTTTTCGATCTCCACCCCCGCGAACACCACCATACTCAGCAACAGGCTGATTCCCAGTTGTTCCAGCGTCAGCGGCGTGGTGTTGAAAATCTGGTTGAAGAACGGCGCATAGACCGCGATCAGTTGCAGCACCAGCGTCGCCACCACCGCCAGCACGAGGAAGCGGTTGCCGAAGAAGCCCACGCTGAAGGTCGATTCGCGGTGCGAACGCAGCCCTAGCGCGTGTCCCATCTGCGCGATGGTCAGATAGATGAAGATCATGGTGTTCCATGTGTACGGGTTGTAGTTCATGCCGGCTTCCAGCGCGTAAGCCTGCGTCAGTTGGTCAGCGGTGATCCCCAGTTCGTCGGCTTTGGTCTGCACCCCGGCGGCATCGTTCGGGTCGAACTCCGCCCGTTGCGCTTCGACAATCTGCTCGAAGGTGATCCCCAGTTGCGCCGCCATCGGTTCGGCTTCGGTGCGATAGTTGCCGAACGACCACAGTGCCAGCAGCAGGCCGGTGCCGCCTAACAGCAGCCCGACGATCACGATATGCCGCGCCAGCCCGCGCCCGAAGATGCTCTCGTTGGGGGCATACGGCGCACGGTGCATCCCGCCCTTCTCGGATTGTTCCACGCCCAGCGCCAGCGCCGGAATGCCATCGGTAATCAGGTTCATCCACAGGATTTGCAGCGTGGTCAGCGGGATGGTCATGAAGGCCACCATTTGCGTCGCCAGCAGGACGAACAGTTCGCCGGTATTGCTGGCGAGCAGGTACTTCACGAAGCGGCGCACGTTGTCGTAGATCGTGCGGCCTTCCTCGACGGCGCTGACGATGGTGGCGAAGTTGTCGTCCACGATCACCATGTCGGACGCTTCTTTGGAAACCGCCGTGCCGGTGATGCCCATCGCCACGCCGATGTCGCTGCGCTTGAGGGCGGGGGCGTCGTTCACGCCGTCGCCGGTCATCGCCACCACATGCCCCTTGCTCTGGAGCGCCTGCACGATGTTCAGCTTATGCTCCGGCGACACACGGGCATAGACCGAGACTTTTTCCGCCACATCTTCCAACTGCGCCTGCGAAAGCAAGCTCAGATCGTGCCCGGTCATGACGGTATCGTTCTCGCCAGCGATTTTCAGATCACGGGCGATGTTGAGCGCGGTCAGCGGGTGGTCGCCGGTAATCATCACCGGACGGATGCCGGCAGCGCGGCACAGCATGACCGCCTCTTTCACTTCGGCGCGGGGCGGGTCAATAATGCCCGTCATGCCCACGAATACCATATCCTTCTCGACGGCTTCCGGCGTCCATTTGTCCGGCAGCGCCGCCATCCGCGTGAACGACATGCCCAACACGCGCAACCCCTGCTGTGCGAGGTTGTTGTTGGTCTGCTCGATGCGGGCGCGCATGGCGGCATCCAGCGGGACGATCTCGCCGTCCATCCATGCCCGATCACAAATCTCCAGCAGGCTGTCTACCGCGCCTTTGGTGATCGCCAGATACTGCCGATTCAGGCGGCGCAGCAGGTCTTTCAGGTAGATTTCGATGCCTTCATCCGGCTTCTGCGCCTCGTTCAGTTGATGCACGGTGGTCATGCGCTTGCGTTCAGACGAGAACGGTACTTCGCCCACACGCGGGAACACCGCATCCAGATGCGGCTTCAGGATGCCGAAGCGGGCGGCGGCCACCACCAGCGCGCCTTCTGTCGGGTCGCCCACCGCCCGGAAGCCGGAAGCGTGGGTTTCGTCGGTTTCCAGCACCGCGTCATTGCACAGGCTGTTGCCAGCCAGCAACAGCGCCCGCGCGGTTTCCAGCGGGTCGGGCTGACGGCTGTTCAGGTTATTCGCGCCGTTCCCGGTCGCCTGCGACTGTTTGCCCACTTGCAGCACATCGGTCATGCTGGTGGTTTTGCCTGCCACATCCACAACCGTGACGGTCATCTTGTTTTCTGTAAGCGTGCCGGTCTTGTCCGAGCAAATGGTCGTGACCGAGCCGAGCGTTTCGACAGCCGGTAGCTTGCGGATGAGCGCACGGCGGCGCAACATGCGTTGTGCGCCCAGCGCCAGCGCAATCGTCACGACAGCGGGCAGCCCTTCAGGGACGACCGCGACGGCAATCGCCACCGCGTTCAGCAGCACTTCTTGCAGGTCATCGCCCGTCGTCAGGCCGACCACAAAGGCCAGCGCCATCACCACCAGCGCGAGGACGAGCAGCACCTTGCCCAGTTCGTCCATGCGGCGCTGAAGCGGCGTTTTCTCGCTGCCCACGCTCTGAATCAGTTCGGCGATATGCCCCAGTTCGGTGCGCATCCCCGTTTCCGCCACCACTGCCACGCCGCGTCCGTAAGTGACGGACGTTCCCATGTACAACATGTTGGAACGATCGCCCAACGGGGCATTGGCTTCGCGCAGCGCCGCCACCGATTTCTCGACGGGCTGCGATTCGCCGGTGAGCGAGGCTTCCTGCACCTGCAAATTGGCGGCCTCGATGATGCGCGAGTCGGCGGGGACGACGCTACCGGCTTCCAGCAGCACCACATCGCCGGGGACAAGCTGCGCCGAGGCGACATCCAGCGTTTTGCCGCCGCGCCGGACGCGCACCAGCGGCGCAGCCATCTTCTTGAGGGCGGCCATCGCCTGTTCAGCGCGGTATTCCTGCACCACGCCCAGAATCGCGTTGATGATGACGATCGCCATGATCGCAATCACGCTGTCCACTTTGCCCAGAAAGGCCGAGATGACTGCCGCGCCGATCAGCAGCAGCACCAGCGGGTTCGTCATCTGCTCCCACAGGATCGCCAGCGGGTTTTTCAGTCCCTTCTCGACCAGTTCGTTCGTGCCGAATTCGTTTAGCCGCGCCGCTGCCTGCGCCTCGTCCAGCCCGTGTTCCGGCTGGACGCTCAGATCGCGCATGACCTGCGCGGCTTCCAGCATGTGCCAGCGTGGGCGATTGCCAGTGGCGGCGGCCTGTTGAGTAGGTGGAGTCATACTTTGTTGTTCCCCGTTTTTACAGTAAATAAAAAGCCGACAGCCCCCACCCAACAGAAACCGTACCCTGTTAAGCGCACTTTGGATGGGGTTGTCGGCCTACATCTCGACTCGCCCGATGGGCGCTTCGGTGGGTCTGCCGTTGTTCTGCGTCAATCTTCGCACCGAATGGGGCGGATTAAGCAGCACTATAGCATGTTTTGTGAACGTTTCACCCCCTAGAAAATGGGGGAAGGGTATGAGGGGTGGGTGAGTCCCAAGCCCCTCAGCCGGAGTGTGCGGGGCGTTACACGAACAGGTCGGTCAGGTCGGTGTCCACCGTCAGCACGATCACGCGCTCGCCGGTTTGGGTACTCATGTCGGTGTGCAGGCTGATGAGCTTGCAACCGATGACTTCCTGCACGATGGACTCGATGATCGGGCGCGAACTCTCGAACAGCTGGCGGCGCGTTTCCTTCACCAGCGTTTTACCTTTGGGACGTTCCGCCAGCTTATACTCGGCAGGGGTGAGGATGCCGCGCAGCCGCACCAGCACCATATCGTTCAGGAAGAAGGTGCGGGCATCCAGCGGGCCGCGCCCCAGATATTCCTTCTCGAATTTGATGACGGCGCGGGTGAATTCGGCTTCGGCCTCGCCGCGTGTTTTGCGTCGCTGCATGGTGTGTAGTCCCCCTGAACGTGAACAGCAGCCGCGATTGTAACATGGGCGCAGACGTTAATCCCCTGCGGCGGCGGGCGCGTTCATGGCGCGGAGTTTGCGCGGCGAACTGATGTTCAGCGACAACCCCACTGCCAGCAGCCCTAGCACCGCCGCCGACAGGAAAATCAGGTGGTAATCGCCTAGCAGGTCGCGGAACAGGCCGCCCGCATAGCTGGCGATGCCCGCGCCGATCATGTGCGAGCAGAATATCCAGCCGTAGAGCGTGCCGAGCGAGGTGCGCCCGAATCGCTGCGCCGTCAGATTCACGGTCGGCGGCACGGTGGCTACCCAGTCGAGGCCGTAGATGATCGAGAAGATCAACATCCCTTGCATCTCCAGCACGAAGGGCAGCGCCGCCAGCGACAGCCCCCGGAAGCCGTAGTACATCGCCAGCAGCTTGCGGTTGTCGTAGCGGTCACTCAGCCAGCCGGAGGCCATCGTGCCGAAGATGTTCATCACGCCCATGATCGCCAGTGCCCACGAAATATCGGCCTCCACAAAGCCGTGTTCCAGCGTGTGCGGCAGCAGATGCGTACCGATCATGCCGTTGGTGGTGTAGCCGCAGATGAAAAAGCTACCCGCCAGCAGCCAGAAGTCGCGGGTGCGAATCGCATCGCGCAGGCTGGTCTGGCGCGAGTCGGTCTGTGCGGTGGCGGTGCTGGTTTCGCCCAGCGGTTCCGCGCCCACATCCGAAGGCCGATTGCGCATGAAGATCAGCACCAGCACCAGCGCCGCCACTGCCGCGCTCGTCAGCACGCCGAACACGCTGCGCCAACCCGCCGCCGTCACCAGCGCGATCAGCGCCGGCACGAAGATCAACTGTCCGGCGGCGCTGGCTGCCCCGAAGATGCCCACCACCATGCCCCGGTAGCGGTTGAACCAGCGCAGCGCCACCGTCGCGCCGAGGACGTTTGTGACCGTACCCGTCCCCACGCCCACGATCAGCCCCCAGAACAGGTGCAGTTGCCACAATTGCTGCAAGGCCAGCAACGGCACAAGGCCAACGCTCACCAGTGCCAGCCCACCCATCATCACGCGGCGCGGGCCGAAGCGGTCTACCAGCGTGCCACCGATGGGGCCGCCGAAGCCGAACGCGAACAGGCTGACCGCAACGGCGAACGAAATGCTGGCGCGATCCCAGCCAAATTCGGCTTCCAGCGGCTTGATGACCACGCTGGGGGCGGTGCGCACCCCGGCAGACACCAGCAGCGCCACGAACGTGACCGCGACCACGACCCAACCGTAAAAAAAGCGCCGAGATTTCATCAACTATCCTTTTGAAAAACCGTTCGGCTATCTTAAGGGAAGTGGTGCAATCCTGCCAGCGCCACACGAGTCCATGCGGGCGATGCTATTCATACACGGTGCAACCGCGTTCGCGCAGGTCATCCAACCATGCAGGCAAAACGCGCAGCTTGTTCCAGCGCAGATCGAGCTTTTCCAGCGCGGGCAGGTGGCACAGGCTGTCCGGCAGCGCGGTCAGCTGATTCCCGCGCACATCCAGCAAGCGCAGATCGCGCAGCCCATCCAGCGTATCCGGCAGGGCGCGGAGGTGGTTGTTACGCAGCGATAAATGCGTCAACCGTGACAGATGCCCGATCGAGTCCGGCAGCGCGGTCAGGCGATTGTTCTGCACATCAAGCTGACGCAGCGCGGACAGATGCCCCACACTTTCCGGCAGCGTGACCAGCGCATTGTCCATCAGGTGCAGTTCGCGCAGGTGAATCAGCTTGCCGAGGGTATCCGGCAGCGCGGTCAGCCGGTTATGGTACAACCGCAACTCGCCCAGCGCGGTCAAATCGCCCAGCGCATCCGGCAGCAGGGGGAGCGCGTTATGCGTGGCGCTCAGGTAGATCAGCGCCGATAGCCGACCGAGCGCATCCGGTAGGGTGGTCAGGTCATTGTCGCTCAGATACAGAAATTCCAGCGCGGACAGATCACCGATGAACGCCGGTACGGTTTGCAGCCGATTGTGCCCCGCATCCAGTACACGCAGTTCACGCAGGTGAGCGAGACTGGTGGGCAAGTCACGCATCCCGCAGGTGTGGAGATACAGGCGGCGCAAGCGGGGCAGCGCGTCGAAACGGTCAGGGATCGCCTCAAGTGGATTTTCGCCCAGCGACAGGGTTTCCAGTTCGCTCCGCTCCCACACAATCGGCGGCACAGCCGTCAGATGGTTGCGATGCAGGATCAAACTGCGTGTGCCGGGTGGGACGGCCTCCGGTGCGAGCGTGGTTAGCCCGCGCCCTTCCAGATCAATCGCGGGCGAATCTGGTATATCGGTCATCGGCGGGGTTGTCCTCCAGCTATCTATGCGGGGATAGCATAGCGCCTCATGGGGACAAATGAAAACGGGGGCGCACACCAGCGCCCCGTCTAATGCTGTCACTCAGCCATTGTTTCGCTGTTTACCATCTTTGCGAGCGCAGGTTATCCACTTCGGCAAAATGTGCATCATCCGTTATCAGCGTCAGATCGTACTGGATGGCAATTGCGGCAATCCAGATGTCATTTTCAGGGATAGGACGACCTTTTGCCCGTAACCCCTGTTTGACCTGCCCGAATACATCGGCAGCATTCGCATCCACATCTAGGATGAAGCGATTGATGATGTACGCGGTGACGTTCTGTCTGTTCGCCTCCACCCGTCCCGATTTATACGCGCCATAATAGAGTTCGCCTATCGCCACCACAGGCAAGAATACATCGGTGGCGACGATCAGCAGTTTCTTTAAAGCTTCATCCCCGCGCTGTAGAGCGATGATGGCGTTCGTATCCAGTAAGAATTTACTCCCAGCCATGCCAATCAACCTCCTCACAGCCTTCTGCTATCGCGGCTTCCATTTCATCCAGCGACTGCGCGTCAAAGACGCCTGTCGCCGCCACAATGCTCGCGCCGGGTTCACCTTTGATGACAGGTGTCTTGGTCAGAATCAATGCGAAATTCAATAGGCGTTGTTGCTGGGCTTCATCCATTTTATTGAACTGCTCAATGAGTTGTTCGCTCAATGTCACCATCGCTCACCTCCGTTCAACAGCTTACCCATATTATAAGCGATGCGTTCTTCAAATTCGTGGGCTTTAACTTCTGCATTAGGTTTCCGGGCAGCGCCGAATCAAACGGGGGCGCACACCAGCGCCCCCGTTCGTGGAGAGGAGTATGAGGGGATTACGAGTTGGGGACGACTGTCGCCTCCGGCGTAGCAGCCGGGTCGGTGGCAGGTGCGTTCCACTGGCCGCCCATGCCGCCGTGACCACCACGACCACCATGCTCGCCACGCCCGCCGCGTCCGTCAAAACCGTTCTGACCGTTCGGGCCGAAGGCGTCCGCCGTCCACACCTTGCTGAAGCCGACTTCCAGATTGGCCTTCAGCACCGCGAGGTGCGCGTCCGCCTGCGCCTGCGTCAGCGTGCCATCGGTAACGGCTGTCGTCAGGGTTTCAGTTTCGGCGGCGATCACCGCATCAATGAGGGTGCTGACTTCGATGCCCTTTTCGGCAGCCAGATCAGCCACCGCCTTACCGCCTTGCAGCGCCGTGAACAGTTCATCTGTAGTGATGCCCAGTTGTTCGGCAACGATGGTCAATTCCTGCCCGTGCCCGAACCCGAAGCCGCGCATGGGGCGGGTGTCGAGAGTGGTTGCCGAGGTGGTGGGGGCAGTGCTGCCGGTGGTGCTGTCGGCGGGAGCCTGCGCTCCGGCGATGCCAGCCGCGCTGGCGAGAACAGCGAGAGATACCACGAATGCGCCCAGTTTTGTTCCGATAGTCTTCATTACAATAGCCTCCAGATTACAGTCCAACACGCTCGATGTGTGTTAGTGATATCTGAAGAATAGCAAGCGCGTGTGGAGAATTTATGGAGATGTGAAATCAGTTTTGGGATGAGAATCAAACAGGGGCTTCGCGCCCCTGTTTGGTGTGTTCAAGCGGGTGATTTAGCGGCGCTGGGTGCGGGCACGCAGGTTGAACAGCGCGAAGGCGAATAGGATGACCCCTAGTGCGAGGCACGAACCCAAGCCGCGCAGCAGCACGTCCGTCTGCCATCCGTACAGCAGCAGCGAGCGCATGGATTCCAGCAGGTACGTGACCGGGTTGTACTCGGCGGCGGTCTTGATCCAGCCAGAGAGCAGGCTGACCGGAACGAAGGTGGCGGTCAGGAAGGTCAGCGGGAAGAACAGGAACGAGCCGCCCTGTGTGGCAGCGGCGCTACCCGTCCGTAGCGCGATGCCGACGGTGAAGCCGCTGAAGCCGGTGCCGAGCAGCAGCGCCAGACCCATGACCGCCAGCAGGCCGCCAAAACCGGTTTCCGGCTGCAAACCCATCAGCAGGCCGAGGGTCAGCACGACGGCAGTTTGTAGCGCCAGCACCAGCGCGCCGGCCAGCATTGCGCCGAGCAGCAGCGCCCCACGACTCATCGGGGTGAGCAGCAGTTTGTCGAAGTAGCCGCTTTCGATGTCGCGCACGATGGCCTGTCCCGCGATGCCCGCGCCACTGAGCGCCGAGCTAATCACCGAGACGGGCAGGATGAACGCCAGATAGCTCTTGCCGGCCAGACCGGGCAGGAAGTTGGAGGCGTTGCCGAGTGACGAGTTATACACCAGCAGGAAGAACGCGCTGATGATGATGCCGGGGATGACCGCTGCCGGTTGGCGGAAGGTCGTCCGCAGCACGCGGGTGGTCATGATGCTGAGTTGCAGCAGGAAAGGTGCGCTTTCGGCGCGTTCGCCAGCGTGGCGAACATTCAAGGCAGTGTTGATGTTGGAAAGAACGCTCATAATCAGTTTCCTTTGTCGGTGTTCTCGTCAGATCGTCAGGTGATAAATAGGCTTAGGCGACTTCGGGTTCCGGTTCGGCCTGCACGTCGAAACGCTGGCCCGTCACCTGAAGGAATACGTCATCCAGCGTAGGCTGGGTCAGCGTGAGCGACACCGGCTCCAGCGTGTGCTGTTGCAAGCGGGTCATCACGGCGGGAACGGCGGCGGCGGCCTGATTCAGATACAGGCGCAACACCTTGCGGTCGGTCTGAAGGCGGGTCGCCATCTCGCCCAACGCGCTCTTGGCGCTGTCCACATCTTCCTGCGTGCGGAAGGTGAGGTTGATGGACTCGCCGCCCAACGAGGCTTTCAGTTCCGCCGGAGCGCCTTCAGCCACGATCTGACCGCGATCAATGATGGCGATACGATCCGCCAGTTCATCGGCTTCTTCGAGGTACTGGGTGGTCAGGAAAATGGTCATGCCCAACTGCTGATTCAGGCGGCGAACCTCGTGCCAGATGTCGCGGCGGCTGGCGGGGTCGAGTCCGGTGGTCGGCTCATCGAGGAACAGGATGGCCGGCTCATGCACCAGCGCCATTGCCAGATCGAGGCGGCGGCGCATACCACCCGAATACTTGCCCACGCGGCGGTCGGTGAAATCCGACAGCTTGACCAGATCGAGCAGTTCGGCGGCGCGTGCCTGCGCCTGCTTGCGGCTGAAGCCGAACATCTGCCCCTGAATGGTGAGCAGTTCGGTGGACTTCATCAGCGGGTCGAGGCCAATATCTTGCAGCGCCACACCGGCGATGCGGCGAACTTCTCCGGCCTGTGTGACCACATCCAGCCCGCCGACCAGCGCCTTGCCACTGGTGGGCAGCCCCAGCGTGGTCATGATCGAGACGGTGGTGCTTTTGCCAGCGCCGTTCGGCCCCAGAAAGCCGAAGATTTCGCCCGAATTGACTTTGAAGGATACGTTATTGACAGCGGCGAAGTCACCATACTGCTTGACTAGGTTTTCCGCAACGATTTCACGATTGAACATGGGAATAGCTCTCCTCGGTTATTACGGACTAATCGTATATGTTTTGTCCAGCTTTGGTCAATGTATTGCGCATGAATCCTTCATGATAGACCCGTAAATAATGCTCATGTCCATGCCTAAAATTAGGTAGGGCGATTTGATAAATTCGTAGTTACGAGTATTTGGGTGGTAGGGAACCCCCTCACCTGACACCAGAACACGGCTAGGTGAGGGGTGAAGCAGGTCATCGGTTGCTTCCGACGAGGCGAGGGAAAAGCGGGAAAGGGGTTATCTCATCGAGGCGTAGCGCCGGTCGCGTTCATCCGGCGCGGGCAGGTTCAGCACGCCCACCGTTTCGAGCGCGAACGAGGCCGCCACCGCGCCGTAGCAACCGGCGGTGGTCAGGTTGTGGGTGCGCTGCCAGCCCACCAGAAAGCCGCCGCAGTAAGCGTTGCCCGCGCCGGTTACATCCACCACTTCGGGGACAGGCACGATGGGGATATGCACCCGTTCCTGCGCGGAGGCCACCCACGATCCCAGTTCACCCATCCGCAGCGCCACGATTTTCACACCGTCCGCCAGCATCGCATCCAGCAGGCGTTGCGGATCATCGAAGCCATAGATCAGGCTGGCTTCCAGCACGTTCGGGGAGACGATGTGCGCCTGCGGCAGCGCAGCACGGAAGGCGGCGCTGTTCTGCGGCTCCATAAACATCTGCTCCGGCTCCCAGAAGATGGTGGCCTGCGGGAAGGCCGCCCGCCATAGCTCGAAGTCGCTGGCATCGCGCAGGATGTGGACGGCGTGCGCGGGGCGGTAGCTGGCAGGCAGGTCAGACGGTAGCGGGGCGCGCATGAACGGGTCAATTTCCTTCACGCGGAACAGTTCGGTGCGCTTGCCGTCCCACTCGAATATTTGCCACGCTCGCATCTGTGGGAAGTCCAGCGGCAGTACGCCCTGCGTGTCGAACTCGCGGTAAATGCGGTCGGCGGCGGCTTGCGGCACGCCCGTCCCGATGGAGGCCACGAGGCCGGGGCGTTCGCTCCATACGCACATGCCCGCAGCGGCATGTACCCCGCCGCCGCCTAGAATTTCCATATCGGTGCGCCCGTCCGGGTACACGATGTCGTCAATAAAAATGCTACCCACGCACAGGAAGGGCGGGTTCACCATTGTTCAGTCGCCTCCACGCTTGTTCGTCATCTATAACCCTCACCCTAAATCCCTCTCCCTCAGGGCGAGGGACTTCCAGAAAGACAATTCGGGTTTGTAGGGGACGGCCTGCGTGCCGTCCCGTCCTGATGTTGAGGGTCTTATCGCAGCACGTCGGTTTGCATGTGGCTGTCGCGGATGCGGCTCGCGCCTTCCTTCGACCATTCCACCGTGCGCCCGCCGCCGAAATCGCGGAAATAGGGCGTACCGAGTATCGCCGCCCGTTCCGCCGCGATCAACTCGGCGGGGATGCTGTAGACCAGCGGCGCAAAGCACTCGCGCACCTCGCCCTGCACCGGCAGCACCGTGTTGACGAAGGCGCTGATCTCGCCTTCGGCCTGTGGCAGCACGCCCACGCCATCGCGTCCGATGGCCTGCGCTGCCCGCGCCATTTCCGCCATGCGATCGGCATCGAAGCCGCCCGCGCTCAACACAATCGTCGGTGTAGATGGGTGGGCGCTGAAGTATTGCAGGTGCGCCCATTCTTCGGTGTCCTGTGCCATTGCTGGGTCGCCTGTGGCTTCCAGCAGTTTTGCGGCGCTGAACATGGCTGCGCCATACAGCGGCCCGCTGCCCACGAACACGAAATCACGGGCATCCGCCCAGCGTCCCACAAGTTCTTTGCACAGCGGTTCACACACCTGAATCGTCTTTTCCATCACGTCCGCCAGCCCCATCAGTTCGGCGCGGAGCGCGTCGGCTTCCCGCGTGGTCAGGTGACCGCGCACCTCGCCAATGCGGATGGCCGCGCTGTACAGCGCCACCTGCGAGGCCAGATATGAGCGCACGCCGGGGACGACCATGCCGCGCATTTCGTCCGGCAGCGGCGGGACAGTAGTCAGGAACACGGTGGTAGCGGCCTGCGCCAGCGGCGAGATGGCGCTGCCCGTCAGGGCGATGTCCACCGCGCCGGCCTTCTTCGCCAGCATGAGCGCCTCGATGGTGCGCGTCACCCCGCCGGAGACGGACACGGCGATCACCAGATTGGTCTTGGGGCCGGTATCCGCCAGATAGCCGGCGGTGTAGCGGCTGAAGCTCATGGCGGTGTGCGCCTGCGCCGGAACGCCGGCTAACTGGTGAAAGGCTAGTTCTGCGCCGACCGAGGCGTGATGACTGTCGCCGCAGCCCGTCATGTACACACGCTTAACCGAGGTGCATAGCTCGAAGTCAAAGGTGTTTCGCGCCGAAACATCGAAGGGGTGGGCGATTTGCCGCACCAGTTCCGGCAGGGTATCAATTTGTTGGTGCATCGGGGAACGCATCAGGTTTAGCTCCTCATCCGCGCTAGTTCAAGCGCCACAACATCATCACCACGCACGCCTACGCACACATTCACACGCGGACGATCCCGCCATGCCGCCATATGATGACGGTCGGTATCGCCAATGGCCGGCCATGTTTTGCCCCGGCTGATGCCCTCGTTGGAGTCCACGCGGATAGGCCACTTCTCGACGGTGAACAGGCTGGGGTCAATCACATAGGCCACCGCTGACGAATCGTGGATGTAAATGCCATCCAACTTCATACGCTGGTTGAAAAAATTGCGGTAGAACGGCACGATGCGGGCGATATGCTGTGTCAGCGGGTCGTTGATCTTGCCGTATTCCGCCAGATGCGCGTCGCTCATAAAGACGTGGTGGGTCACATCCAGCCCGACCATCGTCACCTGCCACGCCCCGCCGAACACCACATCGGCGGCTTCGGGGTCGTTGCGGATGTTGGCTTCGGCGGCGGGGGAGGCGTTGCCCGGCCCCAGCGCGTTGCCACCCATGACGACCACTTCTTTCACGTTCTGGGCGATGCGCGGCTCTAAGCGCAGCGCCAGCGCAATGTTGGTCAGCGGCCCGACGGGGATGAGCGTGACTTCCCCCTGCTGGCTCATGATCTGCTCGACGATGAATTGCGCCGCCGACTGGTCAACGGCTTGGGTGGTGGGCGGCGGCAGATGCACGTTGCCCTGTCCGTCGTCACCATGCACGAACGGAACCGCCCCGCTGTAGGGGACGGCAATCGGGTCATCTGAACCCTTTGCCACCGGAATATCCGTCCGTCCGGCGATTTCCATCAGGCGCAGGGCGTTGGTGGTCGCCAGTTCGGTGGTGACGTTGCCGAAGATCGTGGTCAGGCCGATCAGTTCCAGTTCGGGCGATTTCAGGGCGAAATAAATCGCCATCGTGTCGTCTACACCGGGGTCGGTATCAATAATGACTTTGCGGGGCATGATGGGTTACACCTGTACCTTCACATAGATTTTACGAGCGCGGGGGCCGTCGAACTCATAGAACAGGACGCTTTGCGAACCGCCGAGGATCAGCTTGCCGCCCTCGATGATGAGCGTGGCGCTGTGACCGACCAGCGCGGCCTTAACGTGGCCGGCAGCATCCGCCGGGGTGTCGTACTGGTGGGCGAAGTCCACGCGCTTGGGCACGAGACGCTTCAGATCGTCAATGATGTCGGTGGCGGTGGCCGCGTCCAGCGCCGAGTTGATGGTGATGGCAGCGGTGGTGTGCGGCACGAACAACACACACAGCCCGGACTGTGCGCCGGATTCCGTCACCGCCTGCCGCACCTGCGCGGTCACATCGGTCAGCGATTCGCCATTCGGTGTTTGAAGCTCAATGGTTTTTAGCATGATAGTGGATTCCATACCCCATTTTGATTGAGTACCGCCTGCACTTCGGCGCAGGTCGGCACATTTTGACCGGCTCCTAATTTTTGCACATTGGCCGCGCCGATGGCATTGGCGAAGCGCCCCGCGCCCGCCCAATCCTGCCCGCACAGCCGCGCATAGATGAAGGCCGCGTCGAAGCAGTCCCCCGCACCGATGGTATCCACCACCGGAACCGCGAAGCCCGCCGCCGACCAGCGCCCCTCTTTGCGGATGACGGTGCAGCCCTGTGCGCCCTGTTTGACGACCAGCGTATGCGGCCCGTGCGCCAGCATCCAGTCGTAGGCCGCCTCGCCGGACTGCCCGTGCGCCGCCAGCGGCACTTCGTCCTCGGTCATCATCAGCACATCACTCAGGCCGATGATGCGGTCTAACTCCTCCGGCGGGACGTGCTTGACGGTGGGTCCGATGTCGAAATACACCGGCACGCCGTTGGTACGCGCTGTCGCAATCGCCGCCGGGGTGATGTGGACGTTGGCCTTTTCCAGCAGCGTGTACCCCTGAAAGAACAGCGCCCCCGTCCCGGCGATGATGGCTTCCATCTCCGCGCTGAAGGGCGCGGGATTGGCGCGGCTGCTGCTGCCGATGAACACATGCTGTCCGGTGTCGCGGTCAATCAAATCCAGCACCAGCGTGGACTGCATATCCGGCATACGGGCGATTCCGCGAATATCCACGCCTTCGCGTTCCAGCACCTCACACAGGAAGCGCCCGAACAGGTCGTCGCCCACCGTGCCGACGCTGGCAACGTGCATCCCCAGCCGCGCCCCCAGAATCATGAAGTTGCCTGAACCGCCCGGTTCCGGCTGCGCCCCGCCCGATTCCTGATGCTGGAAGGGCATGACGGGCAGCTTGACGGGCGCGATCAGGTCAACGACCAGATCGCCTAACGAGACAACCGAAACGTTCATGGGCGCGTCGCCAGCGCGAACAGCCCGTCAGCGAGAGCCGGGACGTTGTACTGCTGGAAGATCGGGTCGGCGTTCAACTGCTCGATGATCGAGTGGTCGAATGCGCCGATGCCGCGATACGTTCCCGCGATGGCGCAGGCAATCGCGCCGACGGTATCCGCATCGCCGGAGAGGTTGGCGGCGTAGATCGCGGTTTGCTTGGGGTCGCCTTCCGCCATGACCAGTACGCCGAAAGCCGCGCCCACCGTCTCCACAATCGAGAGCGACGTGCCGACCACATCGAACATCTCACGCAGACGCGCCAGCGGTTCGTTGCCTTTGCGGGCAATCGCCACCGCCATCTCAATGCGGCGGGTGACGGACGGCCCCAGCCAGTAGTGCGCCTTCTGCCGTCCCAGTTCCGCGCCCAACATACCCGCCGCGATGATCGCGTCCAGCGTGGCATCCTCACGGGTGGCGACGGCAATCGCAGCGGCTACCGCGCCCGCACCGGAGATGGCGACGCTGGTGTTATGGGTGGGGACGCAGGAAATGGCGGCGGCATCCACCGCACCAATTGGGTTGTTCGGGTACAGCAGGCCAACGGGGGACACGCGCATGGCTGCGCCGTTGGTGTCGCCTAAGCGTCCGGTCAAATACGGGTCATCGCCACGTTTGAGCGCCTGCACGCCGCGCCGGGTGCTGGGGCCGACATACTTGGACGAGTCGCCGCCGGTGCGGTCATACCAGTCCACAATACCCTTGATGGTGGCCGGCAGCGTCACCCCGCCTGCGGCGATGTATTCCCGCGCCAGCGAGAACGCCTGCTCCGAGTCGTCGGTGATGCGGGCGGCGGGCAGGCCGGTATGCACTTCATGGTCAGCGGGGGCGGGCAGAAATTCGGTGATCCAGCCGAAAGCCTTCCACGTTTGATCGGGATGGAAATACGCGGGCATACCCCACGCATCGCCTAATGCTTGCCCGTACAGGCCGCCGAGAATTTTGTCTTTGAGTGTCACGATGAGACTCCAGAGTAGATAACTATGAGTTCGGATTGAGGCGTTTTTGCCTGAAACAATCCCCACCCCTGAAAAAGGGGAGGGGAGTCGAAACACGTACAACACTTCATCCTACGATTACAGGGGATACAAAACAGGGGCATGTGTGACCATGCCCCTGCTAAAACACACCGGCTCAGGCGCTTTGCCGCGCCATGCCGAACAACCGCCAGCCGCCCATCGTCGCCCAGATGCCGAAGCCTAGCACCACACCGAGGGGGAAGGCTGCCGAGGGCTGCATGAGCAGCGAGAAGAACAGACC
>Ga0172373_10005786_pt1 | contig 16781 bp, 6 predicted proteins | sample Lak10m_2_FD_114546 | JGI IMG/M metagenome (GOLD analysis project Ga0172373, IMG submission 114546) | Freshwater microbial communities from Kabuno Bay, South-Kivu, Congo - kab_092012_10m | ecosystem: Environmental > Aquatic > Freshwater > Lake | place: Democratic Republic of the Congo: South-Kivu...
CAGGGCGATTCGCGCCGTGAACACCGACGACTTCAGCCGCACCGACCTCATCGACTCGCTCGGGCCCTTTCTTTCGGGACCGGGACTCCTCGTCTGTGCCCTCCTCTGGCTCGCCACGGTGAAGCTGCGCGGCCGTTTCCCGAAAGGGGCGATCGTGTTCTCCCTCCTCGGCTTCGTCCTCGCGGCTGCGGCCTGCTGGCTCGCCTTCCAGTTCCTCGGCGCCTTCTTCGCACTTGCGACCTCGTGGTCGCTCGTCGCCATCGCCCTCCTCGGTGCGGCTGCGGCCGAGGCCATCGTCTGGATCTACGGCTTCGAAAAATCGCTCGTCACTCCGCGCAAAGGACGCTTCCTCCTCGGACTGCGGCTTGCCTCGCTCGTCGTCCTTCTCCTCATCCTCGTGCAGCCGGTGCGCTCCTTCATCGAGGAACGCGAGATCTCGCGCGAGGTCGCCGTGATCATCGACGACTCCGATTCGATGCGGCTCTCCGACCAGCGGCTTTCGCCCGCGCAAAAGCTCGACCGCGCCACCCTCCTCGCCGTGCCGGGTCTGGAGAAACGCCCCGCCCTCGCCGCGATCGGACGCGAGGCCGTGGCCCTCGACGCCGCCCTCGCCGAAGAGCTCGGCGCCCTCCGCTCCGCCCCCAACGTCACCGCTGGACTCGAGGGACGCGCCGCACGGCTGCCCGGGGTTTTCAAAACGCTCGAAACGAACCGCGCCGCCCTGACCAAAACCGTCACCGAAACCGTCGCCACGAACCTCCCGGGCGAAGTGAAGGGCAAGCTCGACGATTTCTTGAAACGCACCCGCGACGGTCTGGCCCGCATCCTTCCCCTTGCCGCGAAAGCTGCCGAATCGGGTGATGGTGACGGACTCGTGAAGCAGCTCGAGGTGGCCCGAACCGAACTCGCCCCGCTCGTCCAGACGATCGCGGCGACGGCCGCGCAATCCGACGAGGCGTTCTACAACAGCCTCGATGGTCCGACGAAGAAGTTTGTCGACGAAGCCGCCATGACTCCGCGCAGTGAACTCGCCAAGCGCGTCCTCTCCGCTCCCGTGACCGTCGCAGAGGAAAAGAATCTCGAGGGAGCCAAGACCGATGAGAGCGAGGCGGCCGATCCGACCTTGTTGGGACGCCTCAAGGAACGCTACAATCTCCGTTACTACCACTTCGCCCGCAACGTCACCCAGGTCACCGATCCGCTTGCGGAGGAAGAGGCCGTCGCGATCGGCGCGAAGCCCGAAAACGCCCAGACCGACCTCACCGGAGCGCTCGAGCACGTCCTCGACAACACTTCCCCCGAGTCGCTCGCCGGAGTTCTTTTGTTGGGCGACGGCCGCCACAATGGTGCCGCGCTGCCCGAGGACAGCCTTCGCCAGCTCGCCGTGCGAAACACCCCGCTGTCCGCCGTCCCCCTCGGGGCGGACCTCGGGCCCGTTGACATCTCACTGCTCTCGCTCAACGCGCCCGAGTCGATCTACCTCGACGACCGCGTCGTCGTCAATGCCACCGCGAAGCTCGACGGTTTCCTCGGCGAGAAAGTGCAGGCAGAACTCGTCTCGGGCGAGGAGGTGATCGACACCGTCACCATCGATGTCACCGACGTCAGCTTCCGCACCGAGCTCCGCTTCGTTCACCAGCCCGAGGCCAAGGGCATCCAGAATTACCAGGTGCGCCTGAAACCCGATGAGCGCGAAATCTTCAACGAAAACAACTCGTGGGATTTCAAGGTCGCGGTGACCGATGATCGCACGAACGTGCTCCTCGTCGACGGCTTCCCGCGCTGGGAATTCCGCTACCTGCGCAACCTTTTTTACGGCCGCGACAAGTCAGTGCATCTCCAGTACGTCCTCCTCAATCCCGACACGATCCATCGCGGGCCGCAGCCTCCCACCGTCTACGCGAGCGCCTCGCGCCCCTTCGGACAAGCCGAGGCGACTCACCTCCCGCAGATTCACTCCGAATGGCAGCGCTTCGACGTCATCATTCTCGGCGACATCCCGCCAAACGCCCTTACCGCCCGCGACCTCGCCGCGATCGAGGAAGCGGTGACGAAGCGTGGCGCCCTCCTCGTCTGCGTCGCCGGTCCGCGCTTCATGCCGCACGGTCACGACAGCCGCGTCCTTCAGGATCTCCTGCCCGTTTCCTACACTCCCGGCACGGCGACCCGCTACGACACACCCGAAGAGGCCTACCGCATCGAGCTCACCGCGACGGGTCGCGAGCACGCGGTGACCTCGCAATCGACGAGTCGTGCCCTCAACGAGGAACTCTGGGCGAATTTCCCGCCGATGCGCTGGCGACACTCCGGCGCGAAGTTGAAGGACACCGCCGAGGTCCTTGCCTACGCCCAACCCGTCGGAAGAGCGTCGACCGCGGCTGGCTTCTCACCCGACGGATCACCCGGGTCGGTTGAGGCCGCAATCCAGCAGCTCGCGAACCGAAAAAGCGTCGAGGCCGACAACGCCGTGATCTCCACGATCCGCGCCGGGCTCGGGAAGGTGCTGATGCTGCACTTCGACCAGACCTGGCGTTTCCGCTACGGTGTCGGCGACACCTACCATCACCGCTTCTGGGGTCAGGTCACCCGTTGGGGCGCCGGACCAAACCTCCGCTCGGGCAATGATTTCGTCCGCATGGGCACCGACCGACTCAGCTACACGCCAAATGACGCCATCGAAGTGACCGCCAAGGTTCTTGACTCCGATCGCCGCCCCGTCACCGATGCCGGCGTCGAGGTCGAAGTGTGGAAAAACGGCGAGCGTCTCCGCAGCCAACGACTCACCTATCGCACCGATTCCTCCGGCCTCTACGAGACGAGCCTCAGCAGCCTCGGCGAAGAGGGCGAATACGAACTCAAGCTCGTCGGCGATGAAGTGGACGAGGCCACCGCCGCCACGCCCGATGGACCGAGGGAGATCTCGACCGAGCTCCTCGTCGTGACGACCCGGAACCCCGTCGAACTTGCCGAGCTGACCGCCGACCGCGACTTTTTGAACCGCGCCACCCGTATGACCGGCGGCAGACTGGCCGAGCTCGACGACCTCACCAGCCTCGTCAACAGCTTCGGTGCCCCGAAGGAAATTCTCAAGGAACGACGCAACATCACGTTGTGGGATAAATGGCCCCTGCTGATCGCCTTTTTCGGCCTTCTCACCACCGAGTGGGTGACGAGGCGGAGGAGCGGACTGGTGTGATTCAGAAACATTCAAGAACCCGACGCCCCCTCCACAGCGCCCGTCGCAGCCGAAACCTTTCACTTTTTACCTTCCCACCTTTTACGGGCCTCCGGCCCACCACCGGCCTCCGGCCCAACTCGCCATGACCTCCCTCGAAGCCGCCCTTGGACAATTGCCGCAGCCCATCCTCGACAAACTGCAATCGATGATCCGCCGGGTAAGGAGGCTCCTCTTTATCCGCGGGCTCTTTGCGACCCTGGCAGTGGCACTCGCCTGCCTCCTCGCAATCATGGCAGTGGACGCGACCGTCACGCTCTTCTCGACGGCTTCCCGCTGGGCCCTCAGCATCGCCGGACTTGCGGCGACGATGGTGGCAGCCTGGTGGTTCCTCGTTCGTCCCCTCTCGCGGCGCTTTACCCTCACGAAAATGGCGCGCATCCTCGAGATCCGCCACCCCGAGCTCCAAGAGCGAATCTCCACCGCGGTCGAGCTCCTCGCGAGCGAGGATCCCGATTCGATCCGCGGCTCGCAGGAACTCATCAGCGCGGTTGTCGACTCGGCCGTCGACGATGTCGCCACGGTCGATCCAAAGACGGAGTTCAAGCCGGCACGCTCGAAGAAATTCATTGTCGCTACGGCGGTCTGCAGCACCATTATCGCCCTGCTCCTCGCGATCTGGCCGCATCAATCGTGGACTTTGCTGACACGCGCCCTCGCCCCCTTCCTCGACATCGGCAACGCCTACGCCGACACGCTCGTGGTCGATCCTGGTGATGTGCGCGTCGCCACGGGCGAGCCGGTGACGATCCAGGTCTCGGTGAAACACAAGCGTCTCAAGCGCGCCGAGATCCGCCGCCGGATGCCCGACGGCACCGAGTCGGTCGAGCGCATGGCTCTCATCGCCGAGGAACCGGATGGGACGAAACGCTTCTCACTGACCTTTCCCGCGATCGAGAGTGGCTTCGACTATCGCGTCCGCGCCGGGGCCGCTTTGAGCCGATATTTCGATGTCACCGCGGTGGAGCCTCCGACCGTTACCAATCTCGAGGTCCGCTACGACTATCCCGAATACACCGGCCTGCCCGACGCTGGCGGCACGACCGAGACCGGCGAGATCCGCGCCGTCGCCCACACCCGCGTCATCGTCACCGCCACCCTCAACAAACCGGCATGGAGCGCCAAGCTTGTCTTCAATGAATCGCCGTCCGCGGTCGAGCCGGTCATCGAGGAAAATCTGGCGACCTGGGAATTCGAACTGAAAAACGGCATGCGCGGGAGCTGGCATCTCGACCTCGCCGACGAGGAGGGATTCACGAATCAGCCGTCCACCTACCCGATCGAGGTGCTTCCTGACAAAACCCCAACCGTGCAGATCGTGTCGCCGACCCAGCGCGACATCTCCCTGAAACCGACCGAGAAACTGCCGATCGACCTCAGCGTGATCGAAGACTTCGGCTTTGGCGACGTCGTCCTCATGGCGACGCCGGACGGGGCGGTCGAGCCGACCCAGCTGGTGCAGCCTTCGCCGGCGGCGACAGACCGGCCCGGCACCTACTCGGCGAGCGCCCTTCTCGATCTCCCGGCGCTGAAGCTGACCCCCGATCAGCGACGCCTCGCCGTTCAGGTCAGGATACGCGACAACCGACCCGAGGACTATGACGGCCCCGGTGTTGGCTTGAGCGAGGTGATCTTTGTGACGATCGATCAAAACGCAAAGTCGCTTGCCGACCAGGCGATCGAGGCGCAGAAAAAGGAGGTCGACCAGCAGATCCGCGAGGCGAAGCAGGAACTCGAGAAGGCGCGCGACGATCTCCGCCGCGCCGAGCAGGAACTGATCCGCGACAAGGAGATCAGCAGCGAGACCAAGGAAAAGCTCGACGAATTCACCGAACACAATGAGGCCGCCCGGGAGAAACTCGAGCAGGTCGCGGCGACCCTCGACACTCCGCTCTTTCAGGAGCAGTCGCAGCAGGCGGCGAAACTCGCCGCCGAGCCACTCGCCGAGGCCCAGGAAAAGGCCGACATGATCCCGATGACCGACGCCCAGCACGAGCGCGTCGCCGAGGCGAAGGAAGCGCGCGCCAAGGTCGAAGAGGCGATCAAGGGACTCGACGATCTCGCCAGCTCGATGCGCGAGGCCAACGAGGACTACGAAGCGATCTCCAAACTGAACGAACTCGCCAACAAGCAGCAGGAGCTCGCGATGAAGGCCGAGGATTGGCAGAAGCGCGCCCAAGAAGAGCGCGCCAAGGCCGATCAGGCAGTCCAGCAAGCGCCCAACGAGCAGGCGAAGGAGCAGGCCATGCAGCAATTCGACCAGCAGCAGCAGCGCGAGGCACAGCAGTTCCAGTCCGAGCAGAACCGCGTCGAACAGCAACTGGGCGATATGTTGAAGGAAAACGCCGCCGCTCTCGCCGAAGTCCTCGAACAGCAGCGCGCCGTGAGCGACGACCTCGCCAAACAGGCCGAAGCCCTGTCAAAACAACAAGAATCCCTTCGCAACGCGAGCCGCGAGGCCACCGACAAGAACGAGAATCAAGAGAAATTCCTCCGCGACGCCCTCGTCGAGCAGCTCGCGCAATTGCAGTCCGAACTCGCCCAACAAGCCAAGGCCGCCGCCGAAGAGGCGAAGGGAGCGACCACTCCCGGAAAGGCCGAAGCGCCGCAGGCCCCCGAAGCGAATCAAGTGCAGGCCCAGGCCAAGCCCGATGCAGCGGAGCAGGCTCCCGCCGAAGGTCAGCCGGCGAACGCGGAAGCTCAGGCGAAAGCCGCCGAAGCCCTTGCCCAAGCCGCCGAGGAAGCGAGCGAGGCCGCGGAGAATCTCGCCAAAATGGAACTCGCTCCCGCGAGTGAAGCCGCGAGCGAAGCTAGCGAGACTCTCGCCCAAGCCGAGGCGGCGCAGACGCGCGCTTCCGGATCGGACGTGGCCGACCAGTCCAACCGGTCAGAAGGGCCCGCCAGCGCAGAGCCTGCCGCCCCCGAAGCCGCCGCCCTCGCCGAGCGCCAAGAAGCCCTCGCCGAGCAGATCGACGCCGTGAAAGAGGGCCGGCTCCAGGAGGCCCTTGCCCAGATGGAATCCATGCTGCAGGCCGATGCCGCCGCCCTCGAGGCCGAGGCCACGGGGATGAGGGATTCCCTGCAGAATCTCTCGCAAAACCAAGCCAAGGATCGCGCCCGTGACGCGTCGCAATCCCTCAACCGCGGCGGACTGGAGGCGGCCCAGTCGGCCCGGCAACTCGATCGCGCTCAGGAACAGCAAGCACTCGCGCGGGAGCAAGGGCAAGCGGCCGAGGGCCAGCTCGCCCCATCGGCGCGTGCCTCCATGCAACAAGGCCAGCGCAATCAGCAGCAATCCGCCGAGGCCCTCTCCCAAGCCGCGCTGGCCTTCGCCAAATCCTCCGACGCGATCGGCCAGGCCTTGGATGGCCTCGAACCCTCTGACATGGACGAACGTCTCACCAACAGCGAGGACCTCGCCGAGAGCTTCGACGACGTCGCCAAATCCTCCCAGTCGCAGAATGCGCAGGAAGCCTCACAGCAATCGCAGGAGGCCGCCAAGTCGCTCTCACAATTGGCTCAGGCCGCGATGCAGAAACTCGGCGGCCAGCCGGGTCGGCCGCAGCCCGACTCAAACGGCCCGCCCCAGCAACAGCCCGAACAGGATCTCACCGGTGAGCCCGATTCGCTCGATCTGAATGAGACCGGGAAAAAGACCGCCGACATGAACGGCAGCGGCGTTCCCCCGGAGCTCTCACAACTCGGCATCAGCGCGGAGGATTGGGCCCGCTTCAAGGGCGCTCTTGCCGGGGGCAACGCCACCGCCATCGAGACCGACCTCCCCGTCGAATACCGCGAGCTCGTCGGCCGCTATTTCCAGGTCATCGCGAAGGAAGCGGGCAAAGGAAAATGAGTAACGCGTGGCATGGATTTCCAGCCCGTGCCTCTCTCCTCGACGTTTCGAAACCGTTCAAGCCCCAATTGCTCTTCCACCACGACACACGACGCATGGGCCGGATGCCCATGCCACCTCTCAAGGCATGAAAACGCTTCTCTCCGCCGCCCTCCTCCTTGCGACCGTTCCCGCCCTCTCGCAGGAAACGACCTCGCAATCCGTCTTTCAAAAACACCAGCCTGCGATCGAAGCGGCGGTGGAAAAGGCTCTCCGTTACCTCGCCACAAATCAGTCCGAAGACGGCACCTACACCGACTCCTACGGTCGCTCTGTCGGCATCGTTTCGCTCGTGGGAATGTCCTTTCTCTCCGCGGGCTACATGCCCGAGTTCGGTGACTATGCCAAAAACATCGACCGCTGCCTCGAATACGTCCTCTCAAGCCAGCGCAGCAATGGTCTCCTCGACAAAGGCGACTCGGGCCATGGTCTGATGTATGCCCACAACATCGCCACGCTCTTCCTTTCCGAAGTCAGCGGCACGGTCGATCCGGAAATGCAGGAGCGAATCGACCCCGTCCTCGCCAAGGCGACAAAACTTCTCCTCGAAGCGCAGGCCGTGCCGAAAAACGAAAGCCACGAGGGCGGTTGGCGCTACAAACCGGATTCCCGCGATTCCGACCTTTCCTGCAGCGGCTGGGCGCTGATGGCCCTGCGCTCCGCCAAACTGAACGGAGCCCAGGTGCCCGACGCCGCCATCGAAAAGGCAGTCGCCTACGTCCTGAAAAACCACGATCGAGAAGAAGGCCGCTTCGGCTACACCGATCCGTGGGGACATTCGGAGACGCTCACCGGATGCGGACTCCTCTGCCTCGCCCTCTGCGGGCGTCACAACGAGGAATCGCTCACCCGTTCAGGCGACTACATCTACAAGGTGCGCCAACAGATCATCAACAACGCCCACGAATACTACGCGAACTACTACAATGCCCAAGGCATGTTCCAGCTCGGCGGCAAACATTGGGCCCAATACGCCGACTGGATGTATCAGGAATACCTGCCAAAACAGCAGTCGAACGGCTCCTGGTCGAACGGCCGCAACGGCGGCACCTACGGCACTTCGATGATGGTGCTCTCCTTCACCGTGCCCTACCGACAGTTGCCGATTTATCAGCGCGACGAGACGGTGGACGAGGTGCCCTGAGCGGTGAGATCGCCACCACCCACCGTTCGACTTCCCGCCCCGTCCGGGTATAGAGTCCCTGCATCATGGATTTTCGCTGGCTCGGGACTGTTTCCTACGCCGAGGGGCTCGCGTTGCAAAACGAGCTCGTCGGGCAGCGGCATCGCGGCGAAATCGGAGATACCGTCCTCCTCCTCGAGCACGAGCCCGTGTATACGATCGGCCGCACCCGCGACCAAACCAGCCTCCGTGATCCAGTCGGGCTGCCGCATCCGGTCTTCGAGATCAACCGCGGCGGACAGGCGACCTACCACGGACCGGGCCAGCTTGTCGGCTACCTCATCCTCGATCTGAACGTCCACGGGCGCGATTTGCACGACTACCTGAGGCGCATCGAGTCGTTCTTGATTGCTTTCGCGGGCCGTTTTGGTATGAAAGCGGTTCGCCGAGAGGGCCTCACGGGCGTTTGGGTCGAGGACCGGAAGCTCGCCTCCATCGGAGTGGGGGTGAGAAAGTGGATTTCCATGCACGGTTTCGGACTGAACGTGTCGAGCGACCTTTCTGGCTACGAAGCCATCACCCCCTGCGGTATTGCCGACGTCACCATGACATCCCTCTCCCTAGAAAGCGGACGCGAAATCACGGTCGAGGAGGCCGCCCGAGCCATCATACCCGGCATCCGCGGAGCCTTCGCGCCTGATGCGCCCTTGTGATCCGCCGTCGCTGACTTCCATGTATCTCGTCGTGGTCAATTTGGAGAATCCAAGGGAAATGGCGGTGGCCCAGGCGGTCGTCGGACGTCCCCTGCGACTCGGACGCAAGCCCGAAAGCCTCGACGACGAGCCCGTCGACCTCCTCCGGGTCATCTGGGACGACCGCCACGTCAGCCGCAACCATTGCGAGGCGATCCGCGACGAGAACGACCAGCTCACCATCCGCCGCCTCCCCGCTCTGACCGGACGGCAAACGCCCAATCCACTTCATTCCAACAGCGCGCCGAAAGACCGTCACGCCCTCGTCGAGCCTGTCGAACTGCGCCTCGGAGAATCCTTCGTCTTCGGGACCGGCGGCACCACCGCCGTTTACTGGCTGAAATCGCTTGGCGACCTCGCCGCGGCACTTGAGCGATATCATCACGAACGCGACCTCGAGAAGGAAGCCTATGAAGACGCCCCCGCCAACACGACCCGGCAGGATTACGACGAGGTAGAACAACTCGACGAATACAGCCTGCGCCTCCAGTTGAAACTGCTTCAGCGCGAGTTGCCCCAACAGGTGCTCAGCGGCTGGACCGACGAAGAGGATCTCTTCACCCGCGCCGCCGTTTTCCTCGAGAACGCCCTGCCGGGGCAAAGGGGCGTCACCGCCGTCTTCATCGCCGTGGAAAAGACCGAAGACGGGGCCGATTTTGAGATTCTCAATCCCGATCCCTTTGCTCGCGCCGACTTCCGCCCGAGCCGCACCCTCATCAACCGCATCCATCTCGCCAAACCGAATCCCGCCGACATCCGCATTTGGGCTTCAAAGGACAACAACCGCGTCTTTTCCGCCGAAAGTCTTGGAGAAAAAATCGATTGGGTCATGATCATCCCCGTCGCCCGGCTTGATGAATCGGCCATGATCTATCGCGACGCGCAGCGGCGCCCCGTCTTCCTCTACGTCGAGACCCGACAGGCCTCGGACACCGCCGCTGCGGCCTTTGTCCCCTTCATCCGCCTTATCGGATCGCTCGTCGCCAGCCTTCTCTCGGCCCGCGCCGATCAGAAGATGCAGGATCAGATGGCGGCCTACTTTTCCCCTGGCCTGCGAAAAATCCTCCGCGTGCGCGATCAGTCCGAGCTCGAACCTGCGATGGTCGATTGCACGGTAATGTTCGCCGACCGACGTGGCCACTCGCGCCACCTTGAGCTCGCGAAGAGCGACGAGGAGATCCTCGAGCGCCTCGACGAAAACCAGAAGGTCGTCGGCCTCATCACCGAGGAGGTCTTCCGCAGCCGCGGCGTCGTCACCGACTTCGCCGGAGACGGAGCCCTCGGGCTGTGGGGCTGGCCGGACTTCGGCGATGAGAACAAGAATCACGCCCTCCTCGCCGTCGAGGCGGCCGAGGCCATCATCCGTCGTCTTTCCTCACGGGTGCAGTTCGAGGAGGAGCAGAACCGCCACATGGCCGCCGTGCGCATCGGGATCAGCACCGGCCGCATCGCCGTGGGCAAGACCGGACCAACCCAGCAGTGGCACATCAGCGTCTTCGGCAGCGTCGCGAATCTCGGGGCCAGGCTCGAGCGCATCGCCAAGGAATTCCGTGTGCCCGTCCTCGTCTCCGACGAGACCTACCGTCGGATCAAGGACACGGGGGGGCGCCGCTTCCGGCAGCTCTGCCTGATCCGTCCGGCCGGTTTCGCGGAGAGTTATCCGATCCACGAACTCGTTCTCCCGCGAGAGATGGGCGGATCGGGAGTCACCGACGAGGACGCGCGCTGCTACGAACGGGCCCTCAACCAGTTCAATCACGAGGAATGGGACGACGCCATCGCCCTGCTCGACTCCCTCCCCGAGGACGACCCGGCCGCCTCTTGGCTGAAGGGACGCGCCCTCTGGTTCAAGAAGAATCCGCCGCCGCCCGGATGGGCCGGAGAAATCCAGAGCCTGACAAAGTGACTGAAGAAGATTCCATCAAGATCAAGGACTACGTCATCCACCAGCCGCCGCTGGGGGAGGGCGCCTACGGCCAGGTCTTCCGCGCCACCTATCGCGGCATCTCGGAGCGGGCCTTGAAAATCTTCCGCCCCGGCGCGGTCGATCTCGCGACGATGGCACGCGAGCTGGAAAAGCTCTCCCAGGTCACCGAACACCAGGGCATCGTCACCCTCCACGATTTCGACCTGCTCAATGATCCGCCCTATTACGCGATGGGCTTGCACGCCTATCCGAACCACGGCGGCACTTGGGAGACACGCACCCTCGAACGCCTCTGCGGCCACGTCGACCACCGGGAAGGCTGGCGTCTCATCCGCGACATCGCCGACGCCGTCTCTTACCTGCACCGGAACCAGATCATCCACTGCGATCTGAAGCCCTCGAACATCCTCCTGAGTGACGAGACACCGCTGCACATCAAGATTTGTGACTTCGGTCAGAGCCGCGGCCTCGCCGCCGAAGGCTCGCACCCCGTCGGCACACCGCTCTACGCCAGCCCCGAGCAGCTCCGCAATCCCCGCGATTCGGCCGATGGCAAGGGCTTCCGCTGGGATGTCTACAGCTTCGGAGTCGTCGCCTTCAAACTCCTCACCGGCGAACTGCCGCGCCTGCGCGGCTACGCGGCAGCCGAGCGCGGCTACTTCGACCCCGAGGCCACGATCTACGAGGCGGGCACCGAGACGCCGCCGGGCGATCACGGCAAAGCGATCGACGGCAACCAGATCGCCACCCTTGTCGAAGCCGTCGAAGAGATCGAATGGCCTTCCGGTTTCTACATCCCCAGCGATCGCAAGCTCCTCATCGAGCAGTGCCTCAGCCTCAATCCACGAGAGCGTCCGGCGGACATGCGCGAAGTCTACAGCCGGATTTCGCAGCTCGACCAGCAGGCCGTGGTGAAGCGGGCGAGACGCCTCAACACCATTTTCGCGATTTTGCTGGTCGTCGCACTCTGGGCCTCCGGCTTCGCCTTCATTCAGGCGCGCAAAGCGTCCCGCGCCACCGACGCCGCGATGCTTGCCTCCGTCGCCTACGAAAAAAGCGCCGGGGCCGCCGTCGAGCTGATGCTCCTGTTCGTGAGTGAACTGAACAAGGGGGACATCTCCGGTGCCGGTGCCGACCGCCTCTACTCCATCGTCGCGGAAAACTCGAAGACCTTCCTCGAGAACCGCTCGAAGGATCTCCCCACGTCGACCCGGATTCTCCGCTTCTCCGCCCAGACCGCCGCCCTGCGGGGACGTCAGGCGCTCGAGCGTGGAGATATCGCCTCCGCCCTGAAGGACTTCACCAGCGCCTACGAAATTCGATCTGAGCTCGCCGAGGATCCGGATGCGCCCGAGGATCTGCCGCTCCTCGTCTCGCGCGATCTCATGGAAATCGGTCAGATCCACGAACTCCTCGCCAACTACGCCGATGCCGCCGCAGCCTACTCCGAGGCACTCGAGTGGCGCAGCCAGGTCAGCGACGTGAGCGGCATTTTCTCCCTGACCCAGTTGAAGGAACTCACCGCCAACTACAAGGCCCTCGGACGGGTCCACTCCCTCGCGAAGGAGCCAAAACAAGCCATTGCGACACTCAACGAGATTCTTTCCATCCTCAATGCCCGCATCGAGGACGGCCTGCCCTCCGACGTCCCCGGCTACGCCATCGAGGCCGTGCGAGTGATGCTCCAGCTGGGCGAATACGAATCCTCGGCGGGCGAGATGTCCTCGGCTTCCTCGACCTACGAGGAGCTCACCGTCCTCGCCAAGTCCCTCGCCAACTCGCCGCCAAGCATCGCCGAGGAAGCCGGCCTTGCCCACCTTGCCGCCCTTCGCGCCCTGGGCAAGATCCAGATCGCGCAACAACAGCCCGAGGCCGCCCTCGTCATTTTCCGGGAGGAGATCAAGCTGCGCGAGCAGGCCGTGAAGCTTCGTCCCTACGATGCCGACGCCAAAGTCGCGCTGGCTGAAGCCTACGCCGGAGCAGCCGATTGCCTCGACCCTTCCCTTGAGACGTCGCGGACCCTCGCCCTGTTTTATCTCGAACAGGCCGTCGTCCTCATCGAGCAGCTCCCGGCAGACCTGAGGCGTCGGTCCGACATCTCCGAAAAGAGCGCCCGTTTTCTCGCATCCATCGCCGCCCTCGAAGCCCCGGCGAACTGACGGATGCGGCGCAGTCGCGGCCCTTGGATGGGCGGTAAATCCTCCTACCTTTCGTCATGTTCCGCCAGCACGGCCTCACGCTCGTTCTCCTGCTCTCCCCCGCCCTCCTTTCCGCGGCGGAGGCGAGACTGGATTTCAACCGCGACGTCCGTCCCATCCTTTCCGACAAATGTTTCCAGTGCCACGGCCCGGATGAGAAAACACTCGAAGGCGACGTCCGACTCGACGATCGCGCTTCCGCCGTCGCGAACAAGGCCATCGTCCCCGGCTCACCCGATTCGAGCGAGGTCCTCGCCCGCATTCTCAGCGAAGATCCCGACGAAGTCATGCCGCCGCCGAAGACGAAGAAGACCGTTTCTCCCGCCGAGGCCGACATTCTCCGCCGCTGGATCGCCGAAGGTGCCGAATACCAGGGACACTGGGCCTTCGAGCCGATCGTCGCGACCGAGCCACCCGACGGCAGACACCCCATCGATCATTTCATCCGTGCCGAGCTTGGTCGCCAAGGCATCCGCCCCTCGCCCGAGGCCGAGCCCGCCACCCTCGCCCGCCGTCTCTCTCTCGACCTGACCGGGCTGCTGCCCGATCCCGATACCGTCGATTCCTTCCTGACAGAACATCAGAAAGATCCCGACCAAGCCGTCTCCAAACTCGCCGATGAACTCCTCGCCTCGCCCCACTACGGCGAGCGGTGGGGGCGCCACTGGCTCGACCAGGCACGCTACGCCGACTCGAACGGCTATTCCATCGACGGCGACCGCGCCCAATGGCCCTGGCGCGACTGGGTCATCCGCGCCATCAACGAGGATCTACCCTTCGACCGCTTCACGATCGAACAGATCGCCGGCGATCTTCTCCCGAATGCCACCAAAGCCCAGCTCGTCGCTTCGGGCTTCCACCGCAACACCCTCATCAATCAGGAGGGCGGCACCGATCCCGAGCAGTTCCGCAACGAGGAGGTCGTCGACCGCGTCAACACCACCGGAGCCGTCTGGCTCGGCCTTACCCTGGGCTGCGCCCAGTGCCACACCCACAAATACGATCCCATCACCCACCGCGAGTATTTCGAGCTATTCGCCTTCTTCAACCACGGCACCGACATCAACAGCACCGGAGCCACCGTCGAGGTCGCCGAGGGCGAGATTTTTCTCAAGGACGCCGATCCTGCAAATCTCAAGGCCATCGACGAAGCCAAAGCCGCCCTCGCCAAAATCACCGCCACCACCGCGAAGCGCCAGGGCGAATGGGAAAAAGCCGAACTGAGCAAAGCCACGTCCGACGCCAAGGAGACCCCGCTCCTGCTCGCCCTCCGCGCCGTGCCTGACAAACGCACCAACGACCAGAAAAAACTTCTCGTCGCCGAGTTCGCTAAGGTCGATGCGGAAAAGACCGCCGCAGCGAAGGCTCTCACCGGAGCGCTTTCCGCCATCGGACTCGGCACCCCCGTCAACACCATGGTGATGCGTGATCTCCCGCAGCCGCGCGAGACCTTCATCCACCTGCGCGGCAGCTTCCTCGATCACGATCTGAAGACCGGACCACTCTCGCCCGGCGTGCCCGCCGCCCTGCCGCCTTTGCCTGAAAAAACCACCCTACGGAATCGCCTCGACCTCGCCGAATGGCTCGTGCGCCCCGATCATCCCCTCGTCCCGCGCGTCACCGTCAACCGCGTCTGGATGCGCTACTTCGGCAAGGGACTCGTCGGCACCGAGAACGACTTCGGCACCCAGGGTGCCTATCCCACGCATCCCGAGTTGCTCGACTGGCTCGCCCACGACTTCGTCGCGAACGGCTGGTCGATGAAGCGGCTCCACAAACTCATCGTCACCTCCTCGACCTACCGGCAATCCTCCCACGCCCGACCCGACCTCGCCGAGGTCGATCCGCTGAACCAACTCCTCGCCCGACAGAACCGCCTCCGCGTCGAAGCCGAGATCGTGCGCGACGCCGCCCTCTCCGCGAGCGGACTGCTCCAGTCGAAAGTCGGCGGCCCCGGAGTGAAACCACCGCAACCCGAGGGCGTCTACGCCTTCACCCAGAACAAGAAGAGCTGGACCGCCGCGACCGGACCCGATCGCTACCGCCGCGGGCTTTATATTCAATTCTACCGCAGCGCGCCTTATCCGCTCCTCACCACCTTCGACTCGCCCGATTTCCAAAGCGTCTGCACCGCGCGAGTCCGGTCGAACACGCCACTGCAATCGCTCGCGATGGCGAACGATGAAGCCCTCTTCGAGCTGGCCCGGGGACTCGGGGCGCGATTGTTGAAAGAGGTGCCCGCCGACGAGGAAAAGCGTCTTGAGCGCGCCTTTCTCCTCTGCTACGCGCGGCCACCGAGCGACGCGGAGCGGAATGCGGTCGCGTCCTTCCGCGAGAGCCAGTTGGCCTCGTTCCGGAAGGATCCCGACGCCGCCGCGAAAGTGGCGCCGACGGGAGCGACGGATCCGGCCGAGGCCGCGTCGTGGACGACCGTGGCGCGGGCCTTGATGAACACGGATGAGTTTATTACGCGGGAGTGAACCCATGAAAAAGTGGCAGTCATTAGGCACTTCGGCGGGCAAGGAGGACCTTGCCCCTCCATTTCCCGGACGGCGCGTCAGCGCTGGAGGGGCACGCTCCCGCGTGCCCGAGTTGGCCTTGCAACACACCTGAACCTCACCCCCCTTCATGGATCCCCTCCATCAACAAACCCGCCGCCACTTCTTTGAGCGCTGCGGCGTCGGTCTGGGCTCGATCGCCCTGACCGATCTCCTTTCGCGTGAATGTCAGGGTGCCGCTCCTGCGGGTGACCCGATGGTGCCGCGCCGGTCCCATCACCGGGCCAAGGCAAAGAACGTCATCTTCCTCTTCATGGCGGGCGGCCCGAGCCAGCTCGAACTCTTCGAGGAAAAACCGCGCCTTCGGGAATTCCACGGCCAGCTTCCGCCCGAGTCGCTCGTGAAAGGCAAGCGTTTCGCCTTCCTCCCGAAGGATGCCAAACTCCTCGGCGGACAACGTTCCTTCGGCACTTACGGCGAGGCTCGCATGTCGGTGAGCGACCTCCTCCCTCACCATCGCAAGATCGTCGACGAGGTCACCTGGCTGCGCGGGATGAAGACCGATGTCTTCAACCACGGCCCGGCGAAACTCTTCATGAACACGGGCTTCCAGGTGCCCGGACGACCGAGCCTCGGATCGTGGGTCACCTATGGGATCGGGAGCGAGTCACGCGACCTCCCCGGCTTTGTCGTCCTCCAGTCCGGCCCCCGTGGACCGCGTGCCGGAAACGCGCTCTGGTCGGCGGGGTTCCTGCCCTCGAGCTACCAGGGCGTGCCCTTCCGCGGCAGCGGCGATCCCATCCTCAACCTCGCCAATCCCACGGGCATCGACGGTGCGCGCCAGGGGGAATTTTTCGACCTCGTCGGCACCCTCAACCGCGAGCGGCTCGGCGTGACCGGCGATCCCGAGATCGCGACCCGCCTCTCCGCCTACGAGATGGCCTACCGCATGCAGAGCAGCGCGCCCGAGTTGATGGATCTGTCAGGCGAGAGCCAGGCCACCCTCGATCTCTACGGGGCGAGCAAAGGCGGCAACGGCTACGCCAACAACTGCCTTCTCGCGCGTCGCCTCGTCGAGCGTGGGGTGCGTTTCGTGCAGCTCTACCACACCAACTGGGACAACCACGGCGGCCCCACTGAGAACCTCGACAAACAC
>Ga0172373_10005788_pt1 | contig 16778 bp, 13 predicted proteins | sample Lak10m_2_FD_114546 | JGI IMG/M metagenome (GOLD analysis project Ga0172373, IMG submission 114546) | Freshwater microbial communities from Kabuno Bay, South-Kivu, Congo - kab_092012_10m | ecosystem: Environmental > Aquatic > Freshwater > Lake | place: Democratic Republic of the Congo...
GTTCCTGCCCATCAAGGACTTCGAGGCGAGCGAGGACTACCTCTTCTTCGCCACCGCGCAGGGCCGCGTCAAGCGCAGCGCGCTCAAGGACTACCGCAACGTCAACCGCAGCGGCATCATCGCGGTCAGGCTCAACGACGGCGACGGCCTGGTCAATGCCCTGCTCACCCGCGGCAACGATCATGTGCTGCTCTCGACGGCGCAGGGCATGGCGATCCGCTTCGACGAGAACGATGTACGCGTCATGGGCCGCGACACGGCGGGCGTTTCCGGTATCGACCTCGCCGACGGCGACTCGGTGGTCGGGCTCGTCCGCTGCGACGACACGGCCGATCTCTGCACCGTCACGCTCAACGGCTACGGCAAGCGCACGCCCATGGGCGAGTACCTCGTGCAGCAGGAAGACGGCTCCACGCGCGTGCAGAGCCGCGGCGGCAAGGGCCGCAAGGACATCGTGGTCAACGACCGCAATGGCCCCGTGGTCTCCGTGCACCCGGTGACCGACGGCCACAACCTGCTGTTCATGACCACCAACGGCATGGCCGTCCGCATCGCTGCCAAGGATGTGCGCGCCATCGGCCGCAACACGCAGGGCGTGCGCGTGGTGCGGCTGCGCGACGGCGACACGCTGCGCGCCGCTGCCCGCGTCGACGCGAGCGAGGACGGCCCCGCTCCGACCGAGGCCGTGCCCACCGACGACGAGTGAACCACCCCCACGGAGCCCCGCATGTCCCTCACCAACTGGTCCGAGACGATCGTCATCGCCGAACTGCAGGATGAACCCTCCTTGAGCGAGGACCTGTCCGCGCTCGCGGCCCGCTTCGAGCAGGACGGCGACCACCGCGACGTGGTGCTCGACCTCACCGAGGTCAACTACCTCACGAGCTCGAACATCGCCGCGCTGCTGCGCCTGCGCCGCCTGGTCATTTCCAACGAGTGCCGCATGAAGGTCACCGGCTGCACCAACTCGGTCTGGGGCATCTTCCTGACCACCGGCCTGGACAAGGTCTTCGACTTCGTCGACGACAAGCTCATGGCGCTCGCCACGCTGCAGATGGGCGGCTGAGCATGCTCCGCCTGCGTCGCACGCCGCTCGAGCCGCGCATCGAACTGGTGCCGCTGATCGACGTGATGATGTTCCTCCTCACGTTCTTCGTCTACGCGCAGGTGCTCACCACGCGCGTGGCGATCGTGCCGATGGAACTCAAGCGCTTCAGTTCGGGCACCGAGGCCAAGGTCCCGCCCGCCTGCAGCGTGAGCATCGATCTTGACGGCCGCGTCTGGGTCGATCGGCGCGAGGCGGGCCTCGAGCAGCTGGCCACCATGGTCGATGAGCGACGCAAGGCCGATGGCCGCACGGTCGTGTACCTCGCGGTTGCCGATGGCAAGGGCACGGTCGATCGCGCACCCATCCTGCAGGACGTCTGGGAACGCCTCAAGGGCAGCGGGCTCACGGTGAACATCGTGGGCAAGCCGGCGCCTGCGCGCACCATCCAGCCCGCGGCAGCTCCCGCGACCCCGGCCGCCGCAACGCCGAACGCAACGCCGAACGCAACGCCCGCTGGGCCAGGACCCCAGGGCAACCAAGGGCAGCCGTGAACGTCAGCCCCGTCGCCTTCGGCTTCGTGGTCAGCCTGCTGCTGCACGTGCTCGTGCTCGGTGGCTACGCCGAGGATGCCGCGCGGCTCGTGGGCCAGGCCGTGCTTGCCGTCATCGAGCCGGCGCGCCAGCCCGACGCGGCCACGAACGATCGCGAGCAGGATGCGAAGCCCAAGCCCGCGGAACGGCCGAAGACCGAGGCCGAGCAGCCGAAGCCTGAGTCAAAACCCGTTCCGAAACCTGAACAGAAGCCCGAGCCGAAGCCCGCCGACGCGGCTCGCCCACCCGAACCGCCCCCGGGGCAGCAACGGCCGCCGCGCGCGCCCGAACCGCCGCCGGCGCCCGAGCCCGACGTGGTCGAGGTCACGCCCGGCATCGAAGGCGGCTCGCCGACCAGCATGAACTGGATCGGCTACGACGAGTATCAGGAGCATCTGGCTCGCTTGGCCACGCAGGAGCAGGCGGCGTTCGATCTTGAATCGTCAGGCGGCGGCGCGCGATCGGTGACCGCAGAGCCCCAACCGTTGCCTCAGGGCCCCGAGGGCCAGGCGCCGAGTCTCGTCGACCGCGCCGCGGTGGCCGAGCAACCCGCCACGCTCACGCCCGCTCCCACGGCTCCGCCTGAGCCCACTCCACCCTCGCCCACGCCTCCTGCAGTCGCCACGACCACGCCCGTCGAGCCCACGCCAGCGCAGCCCGCGCAACCCGAGCCAGCGCCGGCACTCTCCGTTCCCGGCATCGTGCCCGATCCAGCAGCGCTCGATCGCGCGCCGACCACCGATCCGTCCACCGCCCCGCCGACGTCGCCCGATCCGACGAAGCCGCCGCAGGCCGCGACACCACTGCCTTCAACGACGTCACCCAAGGATGCAGCGGCTTCGGCGCCCAAGCCCACACCAGCGCCAGCACCGACGCAGCCGACGGCGCCGGCCACGGTCGAGAAGCCCGGGCAGGAACGACCGCAGGTGCCACCGCAGGTCGACGCACCGGGTGCAGCGACCAACCCGAATGCGGACCAGCCCGGCCCCGTCACGGACGGTGCCAAGAGCGACAAGCAGTCGGCGGCGACGAGCGTGATCGATGTCCCGGCGAGCCTGTGGAAGAACGGCAAGCCGCTCGCGCGCGAGGGCCTGAACATCAAGACGCGCCGCGTCGAACTGACCACGCTCACGCAGGTCTCGGGGAACTACCGCAATCCGCAGTGCGACATCTACTTCGACCACACGGGCAAGCCGGTGCAGGTCAAGATCGTCGAGAGCAGCGGGCTGAAGGATGCGGTCGATGAACCCGTCGTCGACACGCTCTTCCGCTGGCGCGCCAGCGGCAAGCAGATCAGCCAGCTGCAGCCGGGCCAGCTCGCGCGCTTCCGCGTGCGGATCTATCTGCGCTGAGCCGAGCACCACGGTCCGGATCGCCGTCGTGGTTGTGCGCGCCGCGATCACGATCACCACCGCTGCCCGCAGCGCGCGTGCCTCTCCGATAGACTCAATCACGTCATGCGCTCACGCACGCTGCTCATTGCCGGCGCCGTCGCCATCCTGGCTGCCGTCGCCCTCGCCACGTTCGTGGTTCCGCGGCTCGGCCGCGCCTTCGAGGACATGCGCCACGCCGAATCGAACGGCCCCGGCGACGACGTGTCCGAGCATGGCAACGACGTCATGCTCGGCGATCCTGCCGAGAGCGAGGAGCGCGACGACGAGCCGAGCGAACCCGAGCGTGCGCTGCCCACCATCGGCGCACCGGTCTCGGTGGGCCTCTACATCATGGACATCTCGCACATCAATTTCGCGGAGGGCACGTTCGCGATCGATGCGTACGTCTGGATGAACTGGGATGCATCGCGGTTCCTCGCCCCGGGTGCCGATGCATCCGCCGAGCAGGCGGGGCTGCCACGAGCCCCCTGCGACACGATCGGTTTCGTCGGAGCCTTCGAACTGAACATCGAGCCGATCGTGAAGAAGCCCGGCTACGCCCAGTTCCGGGTGATCGGCACGATCCGGCAGGAGTTCAACCTTGCGCGATTTCCCCTCGATCGCCACGTGCTGCGCCTTGTCATCGAGGACGAAGAGCACCCTGACCACATGGTGCGCTACGAGGCCGACGCCCGCAACTCCGGCGCCTCCGACTTCCGCATCACGGGTTGGATGCACGACCGGCCTTCGGTCTCGACCTACACGCGGACCTACGAGACCAACTTCGGCGACCGATCGCTGCCGACCGGTGACGAATCGCACTTCGCCGGGATCGCCTTCGAGATCCCCATCCGGCAGGTCCGGCTTGCGTACTTCGTCAAGCTCACCTTCGGACTCTTCATCAGCACGGTGCTGGCGCTCATGTCCCTCGTCGTCGCGCACTATGGCGTCGACCGGCTGGGCTTCCCGGTGGGCGCGCTCTTTGCCGTCGTTGCGAGCCAATGGGTGGTCGGCGAGGCCCTGCCGCCGCGCGCACCGCCGACGATCGCCGACTGGCTGCACGTCACGTCCTTCGGGGTGATCCTCGTGGTGACGCTCGTCAACGTGCGCTCGCTCCTGGTCCTGGAGAACGGCGACCCCGAGCGGAGCAAGGCCATCGATCGATTCTGGTTCCGCATCATCGGCCCGACGTGGGTCGCGCTGTGCGTGCTGATCTGCGTCATGGCCTGAGCGGGCTCGCTGCACGCGCGCTCCCGGCTGCACGGCACGGCGCACGCTGCGCCACCTCCACTGCTGAGCCTCAGCGCTCGAGTCGCGACCGCCACGGTGCAAGACCGGGCACGTCGGTCAGGTCGTGAAAGAGCGGCGTGATCGTCACGGCGCGACCGACAAGCGCTTCGACATCGGATCCCTCGGCGGTGTGCACGAACTCCATGCCATTGCCGCAGGGCCAGTAGTAGGCAGCGCCGCCGGGGCTCGTCCGCCGCTCGTAGCCATCGGCGCCCGCAGCCGTGTTCATCGGCACCACGCGGATCGGCGGCATCGGCGCATCGGCACTCTCGGTGCGGGGCACGTTCACGTTCATCACCCGATGCGCATCGAGCGGATGCTCGAGGATCCGATCGATCGCCTGGCGCGCGATCCACGCACCGCGCGCGAAGTTCGCCTCGCCTCGGCCCAGGTGCAGGCTCACGGCGATCGCGGGCACGCCCAGGAATGCGCTCTCGACCGCAGCGGCCACGGTCCCCGAGTAGATGACGTTCACGCCCACGTTCGCGCCCGAGTTCATGCCGCTGATGACGACATCAGGCCGCGAACCCGCGCCGAACCGCTCAGGCCAGATCGCGCGCAGCGCCACCTTGACGCAGTCGGCAGGGCGGCCATCGACGGCGATGCCGGTGAACGATGGCGTGCGCACGGTGCGGGTCATGAGCGGTGCATGGAAGGTGATGCCGTGCCCAGAGGCGCTCTGCACCGTCAGCGGAGCCACGACCATGATCTCGCCGAGGCCGGCAAGCGCATCGTGCAGCGCTGCGATCCCGGGAGCCTCGATGCCGTCGTCGTTGGTGAGCAGGATGCGCATGGGCCGTGAAGGCTAGCGCGCCGCGGGGCCGGCGGCCGACGCGGCATCACGGGCCTTCCGGTCCTCGCGCGATTCAAGCACGTACGCGCGACCGCCCCAGCGCACGGCTCGACGCGAGGCAAGGTCCTGCGCGCCGGCGCGCAGGATGCCGGCGACCAGCCAGGCGCTCTCGGCATGGCGCATCACGCCCCAGCGCGGCGCGCGCATGCGCCAGTGGATCCACGTGAGCGTGCCGAGCATGATCGCGAGCGTGCCGGCGCCGACACCGATGGGCCAGCCCCATCGAGGCCACCCCAGCACCGCACCCAGTGCACCGAAGCCCATGCACGCCACGCTCGCCGCAGGCGCCACGACGCCCGCGCCGATCAGACCAAGCGCGGCCCGACGCAGCGCGATCACGCTGCGTCCATACGCCTCGATGTAGATGCGCTTCCAGCCTTCGGCGAACTGCTCCCACGAGTCGTACATGCTCGTGACGAGCATGCCATCGGCCACGAACACGCCGGTCCGCGAGCCCGCGCGGTGCACGGCCCACGCGAAGGCCAGGTCCTCGAGCAGCGCGTGCTTGACGGCCGCGTGGCCACCCAGCCCCTCGTAGACCGAGCGTTCGAAGAGCATGAACTGCCCGTTCGCGAAGGGCTTGGGCCTGTCGCGGCGGTTCGCTCGGCCGAGCGGGTAGCGCTTCATCAGCTGCACCGCGGCGACCGGCTGCACGTGCCGCTCGAAGGGCAGCTTGCGCGTGAGCGTGCTCAGCAGGCTGAGCAAGCCGAGGCCGCGGCCTTGCAGCAGGCCGACCGAGGCCCGCACCAGCCGCGGATCGAACCAGGTGTCTGCATCGGTGAAGAGCAGCAGTTCGCCGCGCGCCCGCTCGGCACCGATGCGGGCTGCGTTGCACTTGCCGGCCCAGTCGTCCGGGCAGGAACCGTTCTCGATGATCACCAGCCGCGGATCGCCGGCTGCGATCTCGCGGAGTTCCGCAAGCGTGCCATCGGTGCAGCGATCGAGGACGAAGATCACCTCGATCGAGGGCCAATCGCCGGCGAGGATGCTGCGGGCGCAGTGGGCCGCCTTCCCCTGCTCGTTGTGGGCGGGCACGATCACCGAGACCAAGGGCGCAGGACCATCGAGGGGGACCTCAAGGCCATCGGCCACCGGCCGCGTGAACGGAAGGTCCTTCCAGATGCGGAACGCGACGATGCCCCAGAACGCGCCGCCGGCGAGTGCCAGGGCGGAGAGCACCATGCCGACGGCATCCTGCCAGACCATGCATCGAGTGTAGCGCACTACGATCGAGCCCCCGTGATGCGAACGCTCACCCGAGCCCAGGCCCGTGCCCACGATGCGCACTGCATCGAGGTGCTCGGCATGCCTCGACTGCTGCTGATGGAGAACGCCGCGTCAGCCGTCGCACGCGAGGTGCTGCTGGTGGCCGATCGTCACGTCGGCGAGATCGTCATCGTCTGCGGCGAGGGTGACAACGGCGGCGACGGCTTCGCCATCGCCCGACATCTCTGCGTGGCGGGCCGGAGCGTTCGAGTGGCCACGGTCGGCGAACCCCGCGGCGACGCAGCGCGCACGATGGCGCACATCGCACGCGCGATGGGGCTTCCGATCACGGCCTTCACCCCGATCGAGCCACCGCGCGCGCCCGGCATCGTGGTCGATGCGCTGCTGGGCAACGGTTGCGACCGCGCCGTCGTCGGGCGCCACCGCGAAGCGATCGAGTGGATGAACGGCTGCGGCGCCCCGATCGTCAGCGTCGACCTGCCCAGCGGCATCGATGCGGACACCGGCCAGCCCCACGGCTGCGCGGTGCGCGCGGCGCTGACGGTCACCTTCGTCGCTCCCAAGGCAGGCTTCGAGGCCGCCGCGCGCTGGCTCGGCGCCGTGGTGGTCGCCGGCATCGGTGCGCCCGCGCCGCGGTGAACCGCTGCTAGGCTTGGCGTGCGCATGTACGCGGCGCTCCTCTCCAACCGATACCTGACCTCGCGCGTGATCCCGCTGATCGCCGTAGGTGCGGTCGCGCTCTGCGTGGCGCTGGTCATCATCGTCGTCAGCGTGATGAGCGGGTTCCTCGACATGCTCAAGGCCAGCGGCCGCACGCTCATCGGCGACGTGGTCGTGTCGAGCGGCATCGGTGGCATCCCCCACTACGACGAGTGGCTCGCCGACCTGCGCGCCTTGCCCGAGGTCGAGGAAGCCACGCCGGTCATCGACACGCTCGGACTCCTGCGCATGCCGTATCCATCCGGACCGAGCAAGGAGATCGCACCGGTCCAGGTCTGGGCGATCGAGCCGGCATCGTTCGCGCGCGTGACGGCCTACGGCGAGAAGGTGTGGTGGCGACCGCCGGCCGACGATGCCGCGCGCGAGGCCATGCTGCCCGATGACCCGCGCCTGCGCATGGACGGGTCGATCCTGCGCGACGGGCTCACGCTCACGCAGGGCGCCACCGGCAAGCCGGGCATCGTGATGGGCATGCACGTATCGGTCGGGAACGCGCGCCAGTCCGATGGCTCGTACCGCCCCCGCTTCGGCTGGTTCATGCCCGGCGAGGAGGTCACGCTCACGGTCGTCCCGGTCAGCGAAAGCGGCACGATCAGCGAGCCGCGCGATGCGACGTTCCCGATCGTCAACGAAGTCTTCAGCGGCGTGTACGACGTCGACAAGAGCCGCGTGTTCATTCCGCTCGCGCAGGCCCAGCAGCTCCTGAGACTCGACGCGGCACCGCTCTACGACACGACCGCGGAGCCCGATGCCGAGGGCAACCTGCCGCTCCTGGGCACCACGCCGGCGCGCGTGACCAAGGTGCTCATCCGCGCCAAGCCGGGGGTCGATGCGCTGGCCGCCCGTGATGCGGTCGAGGCATCATGGGATGCCTTCGTGGCCAGGGCCGCGCGCCGCAGCGATCGGCTCGGTCGCCCGCCCGAGCGCGTGAGCATCCTGACGTGGGAACAGCAGCTGCGCGACCTGATCGGACCGGTCGAGAAGGAACGCGAGATGATGCGCATCCTCTTCTCGATCATCTACATCGTCTGCGCAGGGCTGATCCTCAGCATCTTCTGGTCGATCGTCATCGAGAAGACCCGCGACATCGGCATCCTCCGCAGCGTCGGCGCGAGCCGGCTCGGGATCCTCTGGATTTTCCTGCGCTACGGCCTCGCGATCGGCGTGGTCGGCAGCCTGGCCGGCGTGGGCATCGCTTGGGTGGTCGTGGACAACATCAACCTGATCCATGAGGCGATCGGCCGTGATGCGCCGCGTGCCGCGTGGATCACCACCTGCGCGCTGTCGGTGCTCTCGGTGGTGATGGCGCTGCGGTCGCTCGTCTGGCGTGGGCGGTTGCTGCCGGGCCTGCTCTGGACGATCGCCACGGTCACCCTCGGCATCGTCACGCTGGCGCTGCTGGGACATCGCGGCACGCTCATCTGGGATCCGTCGGTCTACTACTTCAGCCGCATCCCGAGCCAGGTCGACTGGTTCAACGCGGCGATCACGGTGGGCGGCGGCATCGTGTTCAGCGTGATCGGCGCAGCGATCCCCGCAGCGAAGGCAGCCGATGTCGATCCAGTCGAGGCGCTGCGCTATGGCTGAGGCCACGCCGAGCCACCCGGGCGAGTCGTCCGGCGATGCAGGTCGAACCGGCAGGCCGCCATCGGCTGCAACGGCCCCGACCATCCTTGCCGCGCGTGATGTGCACCGGACCTATCGCTTCGGCCAGGTCGAGGTGCCCGTGCTGCGTGGCGCAAGCATCGAGATCGGCCGCGGCGAATGGGTCGCGATCCTCGGCCAGTCCGGCAGCGGCAAGAGCACGCTCATGCACCTGCTCGGCGGGCTCGACCGCCCGGATGCGGGTCGCGGCACCGTTGAGTTCGACGGCCGCACGGTCAACCTCGGTGCGGGCCGATCGCTCGACCGGTACCGCAACCGCGACGTGGGCTTCGTGTTCCAGTTCTATCACCTGCTGCCCGAGCTCTCGGTGCTCGAGAACGCGTGCCTGCCCGGGCTTGTGGGTGGTTGGTTCGGGCACGCGCGCGCTGCGGCGGCCCGTCGACGCGCCGGCGAACTGCTCGAGCAAGCCGGCTTGTCGCATCGCTTGCGGCACCGGCCGGCGGAGCTCTCCGGTGGCGAGCGCCAGCGCGTGGCGATCGCGCGCGCCCTCGTGAACGGTCCGCGCGTGCTGCTCGCCGACGAACCGACGGGCAACCTCGATGCCACGACCGGCGCGTCGATCCTTGACCTGATCGCTGCACAGCATGCCGAGGGACTGACCGTGGCGATGGTCACGCACGACGCCAGCGTGGCGGCGCGGGCCCAGCGCGTGGTGCACCTGCGCGACGGCCAGGTCGTCCACGACTGACCCGCGACTCAATCGCGCGTCGAGAAGAACCGCGCGACGTTGGCGGCGAGCTGTTGCTTGGTCAGTCCGCAGGCGTCCTGCAGCGCAGCTTCCCATGGCGTTCCGCCCTTGACCTTGCGCAGCCACGCCTCGAACTTGCGAGGGTCTTCCCTCATCATCGCATCGACGATCGCGTAGCCCACCGCATAGCCGAGCGCATTCCGGCCAGGCCACGAACCATCGCGGTAGTTCATGTCGAGCACCGTCACGAGGTTGCCACCGCTGCGGATGTACTGCATCGCCTGCGCGCGGCGGGCGAGTTCCACGGGCACGGGCTGGAACTTGGCCGCGACCCAGTCGCTGAATCCCTCGTCGGCCCACGCGGGCAGGCGAGCGGGCGTCGAGTAACGGTGCATGATGCCGTGGACCGTCTCGTGGATGAGCACGCTGCCGAAGAGCGCATAGTCAGGGCATTGCCAGCTGTTGACGAAGACCTTCTCCTTCATCGTGTGGCAGAGCCCCATCACCTGCCCGCTGCCCGGCCGCCCGACCATCGGGTTCTGGAAGGCTCCGGCCTCGACCGCCTTGAAGCGGTCCTCGGTCGCAAAGAGGAAGACGACGGCCTTGCCCCAGAAGAGGTTCACCTTGGGATCCACGCCGAGGTAGCCGAGCACCTGTGCGTACATCCGATCGAGTTCCTTCTGGAGTTCCTTGGTCTTGTCAGGCTTCAGTTCCGAGATGAGGATGAAGTACTCCGTCTCGATCGGCTCCACGCTCACGCCGGCCATGGCCGAGTAGCGCTTCGCGTCCTCGCGCATGGTGGCGAGCGCGGCATCACGCTCGGCATCCGTGAGCACCGGCCAGCGCGGCGCCGCACCATCCTCGGCGAAGTCCTGCACGGCGCCCTCGCGCTGCATGCGCTCCTTCTCGAGCCGGGCCTTGCGCATGGCCTTGGCTGCTTCGCGCGAACCGGCCACGCGCGGCTTCACCGAGGGATCGATCGACGCCGCCTTCTTCCACGCACTCTCCGCTGGTGCATCGAGGCCGACCGCAACGAGCAGCTCCGCGAACCGCAACTGGTGCGACGCATCGCGGTCATCCATCACTTTGTCGAAGAGCCGCTTGAACTCGCTCGGCGTGAGCTCGGTCCACTCGATGCGACCGAAGTCGCCGGAGAACGCGTCGTCATCCCAGCTCGCGAGCAGACCCGCCACGATGGTCCCCTTCGCGAGCTTCACGCGGATGCGCAGCGGCTTGTCGGGGCGCGTCTCCTTGATCGCGGTGCCCACGTTGGGTGCGGGGGCAGCGCTCGCCGCACCATCACCTGCCGGTGCCGCAGGCGCACTCGGAGCCTGCGCGAGCACCGCGCCAAGCACCATCGCGATCAGGGTGGCCATCCTCGGATTGTCGCGCGCGATTGGCGCGGTGGGCGCAAAAATTCCGGCGGCCGCGCTCCGCGGCGAACCGCAGCGCCTGTGGCCCGTAACACCATGCGCGGCAACAGGTTGCGCGAACCTGCGGCCGGCAGCCGCCGGGCCCCCATCCCGGCGGCACCACGATCCCCGCGATTCCCGCGGTCTTGACTTGAGTCCTTTGCCGCCGAATCCGATCCTTCAGCGTGGCTGCAGCAGGATGCTGAGCAGCCGACAGGGAATGCGCTCCGCTGGCACGCCACGTGCATCCGGATCGCGAGCAACGACGGGCGCGGCCCCTACCATCCGCGACCCACCAAGGAGGCTTCGATGTACGAACGACTGACCGATCGCGCGCGCAAGGTGATGGCCCTGGCCAACCAGGAAGCCCAGCGCTTCAACCACGAATACATCGGCACGGAGCACATCCTGCTGGGCCTCGTCAAGGAAGGCTCCGGCGTCGGCGCCAACGTCCTCAAGAACCTCGGCATCGACCTGCGCAAGGTCCGCTTGGAGGTCGAGAAGCTCGTCAAGAGCGGCCCCGAGATGGTCACCATGGGCAAGCTGCCCCAGACTCCGCGTGCCAAGAAGGTCGTGGAGTACGCCATCGAGGAAGCCCGCAACCTCAACCACAACTACGTCGGCACCGAGCACCTGCTGCTTGGCCTCCTGCGCGAGCAGGATGGCGTGGCGGCGCAGGTGCTGCTGAACCTTGGCCTGAAGCTCGACGACGTCCGTGAGGAAGTGCTGAACCTCCTTGGCGCCGGTGGCGAAGCCGAGGAAACCAGCCAGCAGCCTCAGGCTCCCGAGGGCGAGGCCTCCGCGCCGACCCCCGAGCCCGGCCGTCGTGCTGCGGGCAAGAGCAAGACCCCTGCCCTCGACAGCTTCGGCCACGACCTGACCGAGATGGCCCGCAACGGCGAGCTTGATCCGGTCATCGGCCGCGCAGGCGAGATCGAGCGCCTGATCCAGGTGCTCTGCCGCCGCACGAAGAACAACCCCGTGCTCCTGGGCGAGGCCGGCGTCGGCAAGACCGCCATCGCCGAGGGCCTGGCCCGCGCCATCGTCGCGCAGGACGTGCCCGAGCTCCTCCATGACAAGCGCCTCATCGCGCTCGATCTGGCGGCCATGGTCGCCGGTACCAAGTACCGCGGCCAGTTCGAAGAGCGCATCAAGGCCGTCATGAACGAAGTCAAGCGTTCGAAGAACGTGATGCTCTTCATCGATGAGCTGCACACGCTCGTCGGCGCCGGCGGCGCGGAAGGTGCGATCGATGCCAGCAACGTGCTGAAGCCTGCGCTCGCCCGCGGCGAGATCCAGTGCATCGGCGCCACGACCTACGACGAGCTCCGCAAGTACGTCGAGAAGGACCCGGCCCTCGAGCGGCGCTTCCAGCCGATCACGGTCGAGCCGCCGAACGCCGAGCAGACCTTCGAGATCCTCAAGGGCCTGCGCGAGAAGTACGAAGCCCACCACAAGGTGCGCTTCGGCGACGATGCGCTGCGTGCCGCGGTCGACCTCAGCGGCCGCTACATCACCGGTCGCGTGCAGCCGGACAAGTCGATCGACGTGCTTGACGAGGCGGGCGCCCGCATGCGCCTGAAGACCATGAGCAAGCCGCCGGACCTGGCCGAGATCGAGGAGCGCATCGAGCGCCTCTCGCTCGAGAAGGACGAGGCCGTGCGTGGCGCCGACTACGAGCGCGCCGCCGACCTGCGCGACCAGGCCGAGAAGATGCGCAAGGAGAAGGAGCGCCGCCAGGTCGAATGGCGCGAGCGCATGAACGAATCGCAGGCACTCGTCGACGAGGACATGATCCGCGAGGTCGTGTCGAAGATGACGGGCGTGCCGCTGACGAAGCTCGCCAAGGAAGAGTCGGAGCGCCTGCTCCAGCTCGAGGCCGAGCTGCACAAGGCGGTCGTCAGCCAGGACGAAGCGGTCAAGGCGGTCGCCCGCGCGATCCGCAAGGCGCGCGCCGGCCTGAAGGACCCCCGCCGCCCCGTGGGCAGCTTCCTCTTCGTCGGCCCCTCGGGCGTCGGCAAGACCCTGCTCTGCAAGGCACTGGCCACGTTCATGTTCGGTGACCCCGATGCCATGATCCACCTCGACATGAGCGAGTACATGGAGAAGCACGCGGTCAGCCGCTTGGTCGGTGCACCTCCGGGCTACGTCGGCTACGAGGAGGGCGGCCAGCTCACCGAGCGCGTGCGTCGCCGTCCCTACTCGGTGGTCCTGCTCGACGAAGTCGAGAAGGCTCACCCGGACGTCTACAACATGCTGCTGCAGATCACGGAAGAAGGCCGCCTGACCGACTCCTACGGCCGGCACGTGGACTTCAAGAACACCATCGTGATCATGACCAGCAACATCGGTGCCGACCTGATCAAGGGCGGCTCGGCGTTCGGCTTCACCAAGCGCAGCGAGGTCGCCGACTACGACCGGATCAAGAAGCAGCTCCTCGGCGAGGCCGAGAAGTTCTTCCGCCCCGAGTTCATCAACCGCCTCGACGACATCATCGTCTTCCGGCCGCTGGTGAAGGACGACCTCACGCAGATCATCGAGATCGAGCTCGCGAAGCTCCGCCAGCGCCTGGCCGAGAAGGACATGAAGCTCGTGCTCGACGCACCGGCGCGCGAGTTCCTGATCGACAAGGGCTACAACCCCGACTTCGGCGCCCGCCCGCTCCGTCGCGCGATCGGCACCTTCGTCGAGGACACCCTTGCCGAGAACCTGCTCCTGGGCGACTTCCGCGCCGGCGACACGATCCACGCGACTCGCGAGGAAGGCAAGGACCACCTGACCTTCCGCGCCGAACGCGCCGCCGCGCTGATCAGCGACGCGTCACCGAGCGAGACTGCCCCGAGCGCCTGAGGCACGGGAACCACCGAGACCCAACCCGACCCCACGGCGTGTTGCCGTGGGGTTTTTTCATGGCGTCGTGCTCGACGGCGTCATGCTTCATGGTGCATCGCCTCATGCCACGCACGCGATGCGGCGCGCGGTCACGACCGCGAACGCCCTGGACTCATGGGTGCCACTCGGTGACCTGATGCACCTGCGCCATCACGGCATCGACCTGATCGGCACTGCCCACGACGATCGGCGTGCGCTGGTGCAAGCGCTGCGGGTGCAGGCCAAGGGTGGGCAGGCCGCTCGAGATCGCCTTGCCCCCTGCCTGCTCGATGATGAAGGCCATTGGATTGGCCTCGTAGAGCAGGCGCAGCTTGCCATCGGGGTGCTTGCCGGTCGGCGGGTACAGGAAGACGCCGCCTGACATGAGGATGCGATGCACGTCGGCGACGAACGCACCGATGTAGCGGCTGCTGTAGCCATGGCCATGCGCCCACGTCAGGTAGCGCTGGTAGCCGGCCGGAAAGCTTTCGGTGTACGCCTCGTTGAGCGAGTACGTCTGGTTGCCCGCCGGGATCGTGAGCCCCTGCTTCACCAGCAGGAACGAACCGAGGAACGGATCGAGCTCGAAGAGATCGACCCCGTTGCCCGTGCTGATCACGAACGCCGTGCTCGGGCCGTACAGGATGTAGCCCGCGGCAACCTGACGCAGGCCGGGCTGGCAGATCGTGGCCTCGGCGCCCTCGATGCCGGGATCGTTGCGCAGGATCGAGAAGATCGTGCCCACGGGCCCGCACGCATCGAGGTTGCTCGACCCATCGAGCGGATCGAAGAGCACGCAGTACTTGCCGCCGTCCTTGCCGGTGCGCAGGATCGTGGGCTCCTCGTCCTCCTCGCTCGCCACCACCGCGATGCTCGCGCGCGAACCAAGGCAGCGCAGGATCGTCTCGTTCGCGATCACGTCCATGCGGATCTGCTCCTCGCCCTGCACGTTCTGCTCGCCCCAGTCGCCGAGCACGCCTTCGAGCCGCGCGCGCCGGACCTTGTGCGCGATCGCCTTGCCGGCCAGCGAGATCGCGCTGACGATCCACGAGAAGTCGCCGGACGCGCCCGGGTGGCGGGCCTCTTCCTGGAGGATGTGGCTTTGGAGGCTGACGAGGTTGCCGGTGTCGACGTTCGATCGCATGCGCGAGGCTCCTGACGGCGCGACCGTGCGCCGCATGCTGCGTATGATGGCAACTTCCCCCAAACCCGGAGACCAGCACCCATGCACCAGCCCGTGATCCTCGCCGCCAAGCGCACCCCCGTCGGCAAGTTCGGTGGTTCGCTCGCCCGCACCAGCGCCCCGGATCTTGGCGCGATCGCCATCAAGGCGGTGCTCGAGCAGGTCCCGGCCGCCAAGGAACACGTCGACGAGTGCATCATGGGCTGCGTGCTGCAAGCCGGCGTCGGCCAGAACCCGGCCCGTCAGGCAGGGCTCAAGGCCGGACTCCCGCACACGCTCAGCGCCGTCACCGTGAACAAGGTCTGCGGAAGCGGCCTTCAGGCCGTGATGCAGGCCGCCACCGGGATCCGTGCCGGCGTGAACAAGGTCGTCGTCGCCGGCGGGATGGAGAACATGGACATGGCCCCCCACTTCGCGCACGTGCGCGCCGGAGCCAAGTTCGGCAAGGTCGAGATGCAGGACCACATGGAATACGACGGCCTGCGCTGCGCCTTCGAATGCTGGGGCATGGGCTTCGCCGCCGAGCACATCGCTGCGACCCGCTCGGTGAGCCGCGCCGAACAGGACCGCTTCAGCGCCCAGAGCCACCAGCGCGCCGCCCGCGCCACGGCCGAGGGCTGGTTCAAGCCTGAGATCGTCGAGATCACGCCCGAGATGATCAAGGCGAAGGCCGGACTTGCGGCCGACGAGGGCATTCGCGGCGACTCGACGGCCGAGGGCCTCGCCAAGCTTCGGCCTGCGTTCAAGCCCGATGGCAGCGTGACGGCCGCCAACGCCAGCCAGATCAGCGACGGTGCCGCCGCGGTGCTGGTCGCTTCGGAGGATGCCGCCAAGGCGATGGGCGCCAAACCCCTCGCGCGGATCGTGGGATGGAACACCGCCGGCGTCGAACCCAAGGAACTCTTCTTCGCGCCCAAGGTCGGGATCGAGCAGTTGCTCAAGGACCACTCGCTCGCCGTAAAGGACATCGACCTGTTCGAGATCAACGAAGCCTTCGCCGCGCAGGTGCTCGCTGACATCGCCCCCTTGGGCATCAGCGAGGACCGGCTCAACATCTGCGGCGGCGGCATCGCCCTCGGCCATCCGATCGGCGCCAGCGGCGCGCGCGTGCTCACGACGCTCGTGCACCAGCTCCATCGCACCGGCGGCAAGCGCGGCATCTGCAGCCTCTGCCTCGGCGGCGGCAACGCCGTGAGCATGCTCATCGAGATGTGCTGATGCCCGCCCCACGCGGGCCCATGAAAGCGTTCCGATGCTCGCTCGCGCGCGCAGCACTGTTCACTGCGTGCTGCCTTGCTTCGAGCGCCGCACTCGTCGCGTGTGACGGCGGCGACGCACCGAAGGAGCCCGCAGGTTCAGGCGCCAGCGTGCCCTCGGCGGTCACGGATCAAGCAGCCGCAAGCACCATCGATCCCGCCGCCACCGGCGAGCCCGTTCCCTTCGTCACTGATCGGTCCTGGCCAACCTGGGCACAGTGGCCACGCGCGCTCGGAGCCGTCACGCTCTTCCATCCATCGATCGAGGAGTGGCGCGGCGAGCAACTCTTCACGCGCTCGGCCATCGAGTGCGAGGGCGGGCTCACGGGCCTGATCACGCTGCAGTGGACAGTGCGCTTCGACGGCCGCGTGGTCGCGCTGACCACGCCAGTCGTCGCGACGTGCGCCTGGGATGGCGATCCTGCGCGCGTGGAGCCGTGTCGTGCAGCACTCGACCGCGGCTTGGTGGGCTGCACCTGGTCCCTTCCCATCGAGGCCGTGCTCTCGCTCGTCTCGACCGACACGATGCCGCCCGAGCCGACCGTCGATCAAGCCGATGACCTGCGGCGCGGGCGCGAATCCGCGGCTGCGTTCGGCACCGA
>Ga0172373_10005789_pt1 | contig 16778 bp, 13 predicted proteins | sample Lak10m_2_FD_114546 | JGI IMG/M metagenome (GOLD analysis project Ga0172373, IMG submission 114546) | Freshwater microbial communities from Kabuno Bay, South-Kivu, Congo - kab_092012_10m | ecosystem: Environmental > Aquatic > Freshwater > Lake | place: Democratic Republic of the Congo...
ACGAAGCCCGCGAGCGGTACGTCGCGAAGGTCATCCACGGGGAGAAGACGGACGAGGAGAAGGCCATGGACCGCGTCCGGGAGATCCTGGACGCCGAGGCCGACTTCCGCCGGGGGGTGGCCGAGCTCAACGCGGGCCGCGTGGTGCAGGCCCACGACCTGTTCACCAAGGTCCTCGCGCGGGTCCCCGACGAGCCCGAGTTCGAGGCCCACCACGGCTACACCTCGTTCCGCCTGGCCGTCGGGCGGGATCCGCAGAAGGCGGAAGAGGCCTTCCACCGGGTGAAGGACGCCGTGGCCCGCAAGGAGCGCTTCGACCAGGGGCACGTCCTCCTGGGCATGATGTACCGAGCGCTCGGCGACGAGGCCGCGGCCCGCAACCAGTTCATCTCGGCGCTCAAGATCAAGCCCGCGAATCCGGACGCCGCGCGGGAGATGAAGCGGGATCCGACGCGGAACCCCATCGAGAACCCGCACGCCGCCAAGAAGGACGCCGGCGGCGGCTTCTTCTCCAAGCTGTTCGGCAAGAAGTAGCGCCGGGCCGAGCGGGCGGCCCCGGCGGGCTAGCTCCGGGTGCTCGCCGCGGCGAAGGTGGCCATCACGCCGTCGAAGTAGTCGATGACGTTGCGCACGTAGGCCCGCTTCTCCAGGTAGGACCCCGGATAGAAGCTGCGCTTGAACCCGTGGATGATGATGTCGCGCAGCTCGCGGTGGTTCACCCCGCACTCGTCCACCGCGACCCGGAACTCGCGGGTGAGCGTGGTGTGGGAGACGAGCCGGTTGTCGGTGCAGAGCGTCACGGACAGCCGGTTGTCGATCATGCGGCGCAGCGCGTGGTCCCCCGCCGTGCGGATGCCCGGGTTGGTCTGCAGGTTCGAGGTGATGCACACCTCCATGGTCACGCGCCGGTCGGCCAGGAACTGCGCGAGCCGGCGGGCATAGCCCTCGCGGTCCACGATGCGCGGGTCGGTGATCCGCTCGGGCGAGAACAGGAGGTAGCCGTGACCGATGCGGTCGGCGTGCAGCGCGCTCACCGCCTGGAAGATGGACTCGGCCCCGTACGCCTCGCCCGCGTGCACCGTCTTGTGCATGAAGTGGCTGTGGACGTAGTCGTAGGCGCGCACATGGTCGATCGCCGGGTAGCCGTCCTCCTGCCCCGCGAGGTCGAAGCCCACCACCGGCAGCCCGTCCTCGTCCCGCGCCAGGACCGCCTCACGGGCCAGCTCGAGCGAGGCGAGCCCGAACACCGTCTCCCGGGGGGTCTTGGCGAGCACCGAGAGGAGCTGCCGGTACCAGGCCGAGAAGTGCTCGTTGAACATGCGCAGCGCGCACACGATGAGGCCGAAGCGGAACGGGGGCTCGTCGCGGGGGACGGCCCGGTTGATCTCGTCGGCCGCCCGCTGCATGCCGCCCGCCACCGCGCGCAGCACGCTCCGGGCGTCGAGCCCTTCGTGCATGTGCAGCTGCGGCGCGAAGCGGGCCTCCACGTAGCGGACGCCTTCGTTCCAGTTGTCCCAGGCGAACTCGTACCCGATGCGCTCGAGGGCCTCGACGTCCTGCATGACCGCGCCGGTCCACGCGAAGCCGGCCAGGTACTCCACGAGGCTCGCGTAGTGCGGCTTGAACACCTGCTCGTGCATGCCCTCCACGGTGAAGGAGGGGAGCGCGACCTTGCGCTCGCGCGCGAGCTCGATCAGGGTGCCCAGACGGAGGGAGCCGTCGAGGTGTACGTGGAGGTCGGCCTTCGGGAGCGCACGGATCAGCGCGTCCGAGAGCGCCGGCTGCGGACGAGGGGTGGAGAGCATCGACGCACGTACCCGCTTGACCGCCCCCTGACAAAGTAGGCGGAGTCACCCTTGCGGCCCCGGGGAACCGCGACTATACGCGGGCCCGTTGGAGACCTGACTGATGATCCAGCTCCCGCACGAAATGCGCGACAGCCTGGTCGAGCACCTCGACGAGTACCTGGAGGCCCACAGCGGCTCGCCGGACGGCGAAGTCGTGGCCGCTTACGTCATCGACCTCCTGGGCAGCGTGGCCGAGGAGATGAAGGTGGAGGAAGCCGAGGAGATCGTCCTCAAGCTCGAGTCTTCGGGCGAGCTCGAGGCGTCCCTGCAGGAGCTCCTCGAGGAGGAGTTCGAGTCGAACGAGGAGCTCGAGTACACCGGGGAGGAGATCGTCTCCCTCATCGAGAAGGTGTGCGACGTCGAGTGGACCACCGCGGACGACGACGACGCGGAGGACGACGAGGACGACGACGACCCGGACGGCTTCTTCGACGACATGGGCGGCGACGAGGACGACGAGTAGGCCCCTCGGGCCTTCCCGTTGGGAACCGGGCGGGGGGTTACGGGTCCGAACCCAAGATGCGCGCTTCGCTCCCCCTCGCCGCTCTCGCCTCCACCCTGCTCCTCTGGCTCCCACCCGCCCCTTCGCACGCCGAAGGGTCGGTGCTCGACACGCTCGGCCAGGTGCTGGACGACGTCGCCGCCCAGCTCGCCTCGGCGGCGGACCGCCCCTACCACGTGGCGCTCGCCCTGACGGACCAGGAGGAGCTCACCATCCAGGGCACCCACGGCGCGCACGCCGGCACCTCCCACGGGCGGCGTCGGACCGGCGACGTGGACCTCCGGGTCGGCGACATGCGGCTCGACAACACCCACAAGCTGCGGGACGGCGGCTGGTTCGACTTCCCCAACCGGACGCGGATCGAGGCCCCCCTCGGCGACGCGGGGCCCGTCATGCGCGCGCTCTACGCCCGCGCGGTGGACGACACCTACCGGCAGGCCCGGCAGCAGCTCATCAAGGTGCGCTCGAACCAGCAGGTGAAGGTGGCCGCCGAGGACCCGAGCGACGACTTCTCCCCCGCCACCCCGGTGCAGGCCCGCGTCCCCGTCCCGCCCCTGCAGCTGGACAAGGTCGCCTGGACCGAGCTCACGCGTGAAACCTCCTCCATCTACCTCGACTACCCGGCGGTCTACGACAGCGCCGTGCAGATCTCCGCCTCGCGGGAGGAGACGAGCCTCGCCACCAGCGACGGCACCCGCCTGGGCCACGGTCGCCTGCACTTCCGGGTGGCCACCTGGGCGTCGTCGGTGGCGGACGACGGCGGCGAGATTCAGGTCTACGACTACGTCGACGTCGCGTCCGCGGACCGGCTCCCGGACCGGGCGGCCGTGACCGCGATGGTGCGCGGGGTGGCGGAGCGGGTCACCGCGCTGCGGGCCGCGCCCCTGGTGGACCCCTACGCAGGGCCGGCCATCCTACGCGGCCGGGCGGCCGGCGTGTTCTTCCACGAGATCTTCGGGCACCGCATCGAGGGGCATCGCCAGAAGGACGAGGACGAAGGGCAGACGTTCACCAGCCGGGTGGGCGAGTCCATCCTGCCCGCCTTCCTCTCCGTCGTGGACGACCCCACCACGGCTCGCCTCGGCGACGTGGACCTGAACGGGGCCTACGCCTGGGACGACGAGGGCGTCCCGGCCGAGCGGGTCAGCCTCGTCGAGCGCGGCGTGCTCCGCAGCTTCCTCATGTCGCGGTCTCCGGTGGAGGGCTTCCCGAGGAGCAACGGCCACGGTCGCCGACAACCCGGCTTCGCCCCGGTGGCCCGGCAGGGGAACCTGCTCGTGCTCGCCGAGAACCCCGTCCCCTACGCCGAGCTGCGCCGCCGGCTGGTCGCCGAGATCAAGCGGCAGGGCAAGCCCTTCGGGCTCGTCTTCGACGACATCACCGGCGGCTTCACCTTCACCGGCCGCTCGGAGCCCAACAGCTTCGTCGTGCAGCCCGTCACGGTATGGAAGGTGTTCCCCGACGGTCGCCCCGACGAGCTCGTCCGCGGGGTGGACCTCATCGGCACGCCCCTCACCACCTTCTCCCGGATCGTGGCCGCGTCCGACGAGATGGAGATCTTCAACGGCTCCTGCGGCGCGGAGAGCGGCTGGGTGCCGGTCTCGGCCGCGGCGCCCTCCCTGCTCGTCACCGAGGTGGAGGTGCAGCGCCACGAGAAGGGGAACGACCGCCCGCCCATCCTGGGGGCCCCGTGATCCTCACCCTCGTCCTCCAGGCCCTGGCCGCCGCGCCTCCCGCCCCCTCTCCGCCGGTGGAGCAGGCGCTCGGCGTCGAGCTCACGCGCGCGATGGAGGGGCTCCGCCTCCCCGACGCCGCGCCTCCCTACCTCATCCAGTACGACCTCCTCGACGGCGACGTCGCCACGGTGTTCGCCGAGTTCGGCGCGCTGGTGGACGAGGACGTGGCGCCCTACCGGAGCCTGCGCACCGAGGTCCGCGTGGGGAGCTACACGCTCGACAGCTCCGGCTTCTCGAGCTTCGGCACCTCCAACGGCATCGTAGGGCGGCGCCTCCCCGTCGAGGACGACCTCGTCGCGCTCCGGCGGGAGATCTGGCTCGCGACCGACCAGTCCTACAAGGGTGCGGTCGAGAACCTGGCCCGCAAGCAGGCCGCGCTGCGCGGGCTCACCGACCCCCGCCCGCCCGACTACACGACGGCGCCCCCGGCCGTGGCCCCCTTCGAGGCCACCGGGACCATCCCGGCGCCCGAGGCCGACCGCCTGCGCGGGCTCGTGGTGACGCTCTCGGGTGCGCTCGCGGGCACCCCCGGGGTGGAGGTCGGGCAGGCGATCGCGCGCGACTGGCAGGGCCGCCGCCTCGTCCTGACCAGCGAAGGCACCCGCGTCTGGCGGGCCACCGGCTACACCGTGGTGCGGGTCGAAGCGACCACCCGGATGGCCGACGGCACCGAGCAGCGCGACAGTCGGTCGTGGATCGTGCGCCGTCCGGCCGACCTCCCTCCCGAGGCCGAGATGCTCGAGGAGGTCCGGGCCATGGGCGCCTGGATGGCCCGGCTCCCGACCGCCTCCCGGGAGGGCGACTACCTGGGCCCCGTGCTGTTCGAGGGCTGGGCCGCCCAGGAGGTCTTCTCGCAGCTCCTCGTGCCCGAGCTCCTGGGCACCCCTGCCGAGCTGAGTGACGGTCCGCCGCGGAACGGGGCCCGGGCCCGCCTCGGCCGCCGCCTCCTCCCCGAGGGCTGGTCCGTGGTGGACGACGCCACCGAACCGGGACCGCTCGGCGCCTACCTCTCCGACCACGAGGCCGTGGCGCCGCGTCGGGTCGAGCTCGTCGAGGACGGCGTCCTCCAGGACCTCCTGATGTCGCGCATCCCCAACGAGGAGCGCACCCAGTCCACCGGGCACGGCCGCTCCCTGGGGAACGACCGCCGCGCCGCCATGCCCGCGGTGCTCACCGTCACCCCGCCGCGGGTGGTGGGGGACGCCAGGCTCCGCAAGAAGGCCCTGCGCCTCGCCGCGCAGACCGGTCGGGACTACGTCCTCGTCGTCCGGCGCCTCGAGCCGCCCGTGTTGACCGGGGACTTCGACGTCGTCTTCACCGGCGAGGGCCCCCTGCCCGGCCTCACCGAGCCCTACGAGGCCTACCGGCTCTACGCCGACGGCCGCGAAGAGCCCGTCCGGGGCCTGCAGTTCTCCGGGGTCGACCGCCGGGCGCTGAAGGACATCGCGCTGGCGGGCAACGGAGTCGGCCTGGTGGACACGCTCGACGGCCCTCCGGGGGTGGGCCGCTACAACATCGGCCCCACCGGCGGCGTGCCCGTGAGCTGGGACGTCCCGGCCATCCTCGTGCGGGAGCTGGAGCTCACCAGCCAGCCCGGCGGCGAGCCGCGCGCGGTCGTCCCGCCCGTCGTGCGCTGAGGGGTGGTCCGCCCAGCGGACCAGGGTCAGGGGTGTGAACCTCACCGGGGCGATCCTGGTCCGCCCAGCGGACCAGGGTCGGGGGTGTGAACCTCACCGGGGCGATCCTGGTCCGCCCAGCGGACCAGGGTCGGGGGTGTGAACCTCACCAGGGCGACCCTGGTCCGCCCAGCGGACCAGGTCGAAACACGAAGGCCCGACCCCCGCGAGGGGATCGGGCCTGGTGGATGGCGCGTCCTGAGAGGCTCGAACTCCCAACCTGCTGATCCGTAGTCAGCTGCTCTATCCAATTGAGCTAAGGACGCGTTTTCGAAGAGCGACAGCGGCTAACGCGAGAGCGTGGAGCCGGCCACCCCCCCTCCGGGGGGCCGGAGGAGATGGCGGAGACGGCGGGATTTGAACCCGCGGTGGAGTTTCCCCCACACTCGCTTAGCAAGCGAGCACCTTCGGCCACTCGGTCACGTCTCCAAGATGTTGCGGGAGGAGGTGGTGGGATTCGAACCCACGGCTCCCGGGGGAGCGGCGGTTTTCAAAACCGCTGCCTTCGACCGCTCGGCCACACCTCCGGTGCGACCGGGCGGGGAGTAGCCCCGTGGGGAGCGGGCGTCAAGGCGGGGGGTCACCCCCGGCCGGGGGGGCCCACGAACGCTCACCCCTTCACGATCCGTTCCAGCCCGCGCAGGTACGGCCGGAGCACCTCGGGCACCACCACCGAGCCGTCGGCCTGCTGGTAGTTCTCGAGGATGGCCACCAGCGTGCGCCCCACCGCGAGGCCGGAGCCGTTGAGCGTGTGCACGAGGAGGTTCTTCTTCTCCCGCTTGAACCGGATGCGCGCGCGGCGGGCCTGGTAGTCGGTGAAGTTCGTGCAGGAGCTGATCTCCCGGTAGGTGTCCTGCGCCGGCAGCCAGAGCTCGATGTCGTACCCCCGCGCGCCGCCGTTCCCGACGTCGCCGGCGCAGCGCGCCACGACCTGGTAGGGCAGCCCGAGCCGCTGGAGCACCACCTCGGCGTGACCGGTGAGCGTCTCGAGCGCCGCGGCGCTGTCCTCCGGCCGGGTGAACCACACCAGCTCGACCTTGTGGAACTGGTGCACGCGCACCAGCCCGCGCGTGTCGCGGCCGGCCGCGCCCGCCTCGCTGCGGAAACACGGCGTGAAGCACGCGTAGCGGATGGGTAGCTGCTCCTCGTCGAGGATCTCGTCGCGGTGCAGGTTGGTGACCGGCACCTCCGCGGTGGGGATGAGGTACGCGGCCTGCCCGGAGAGCTCGGTGGTGAGCTTGAACAGATCCTCCTCGAACTTGGGGAGTTGACCGGTACCCCGCATCGTGTCCGCGGTGACGATGTAGGGGGTCAGGACCTCCCGGTAGCCGTGCTCGTGCACCGCCACGTCCATGAAGAAGCTCACCAGCGCCCGCTCGAGCGCCGCGAGAGGCCCGGAGAGCACGTAGAAGCGCGACCCGGAGAGCTTGGCGGCCCGCTCGGGGTCGTACATGCCGAGCCCGGCGGCCACCTCCTCGTGCGGGCGCGGCGGGAAGTCGAAGGCGCGCGGCTCCCCCCAGCGGCGGACCACCGGATTGTCGCGGTCCGAGGTCCCGTCCGGCGTGGCGGCGTCGACCAGGTTGGGCAGTCCGAGGAGCGCGTCCTGCTCCTCGCCGGCCACCCCCTCGAGCTCGGCGTCGATGGCGGCGGCCCGCTCGGAGGCGGTCTTCACCTCGGCCTTCATCGCCTCCGCCCCGTCGCGATCGCCCGCCTTCATCGCCGCGCCGATCTTCGGCGAGAGCTCGTTCCGAACGGCGCGACAGCGGTCTCCCTCGCCGATGAGCGCGCGACGACGGGCGTTGAGCTCCACCAGCCGGTCCACGACGGCGAGGGCGGCCTCGGACGCACCCCGGCGGCGGAGGGAATGGCGGACGATCTCGGGGTTCTCGACGAAAAGGCGGGGATCGAGCATGGCGCCCGCGGCCTATCCGAAACCGGGCTCCGGCGCGCGCCGGGGCGGCCCCCTCACCGGGCGGCCGCGATCACCCCGGCCAGACCGGCCGCGAGCAGGGCCGCCGACCCCACCCGCATCGCCCGGCGCGTGAAGCGCGACATGTCAGCGTTGTCGGTGAGCTGGTTGCCCGAGACCGCGGCCACGGCCGCCCCCCCGATGAGCCCCCCAACGTGACCGAGGTTGTCGATGAAGGGGAGCATCACCCCGATGAAGAGGTTGAAGACCACCCACGGCCAGAGGCGCGCGGTGAAGGCGGACCGCAGCTCGGGCGGGAGCGAGCGCCCGCGCAGCACCCCGAACACCAGGAGCGCCCCCATGAGGCCGAACACGCCCCCCGATGCGCCCACCGCCAGCGGGGTCCCGCCGAGCTGGGACAACACGCCGCCCCCGATCACGGCGACCAGGAACACCCAGAAGGTGCGCGTGCCGCCGTACACCGCCTCGCTGACCCTCCCCAGACCCCACAGGGCGGTGCCGTTGAAGAGGATGTGGACGGCGTCGGCGTGGAGGAAGCCGTAGGTCCAGAGCCGCCAGATCTGCCCGTCGGCGACGAGGCTGGCGACGCGACCGCCGCACAGCGAGAGCGTCTCGGAGGACCGCGCCCCGAAGATGATCCCCCAGGTGTCGCCGCGGCCGGTCTCGGCGTCCACCACGCCCGTCCCGAGGTGCAGCAGCACGAGCACGAAGGTGAGCAGGCGGGTCACGACGTGCGGCTCCTCCAGGGCGAGCTCGAACCGCCGGAGCGTTCGTCTCTCGAGTCGGGCCTGCGCGGGATCCACGCCGCCCGCTATCCGACGCGCTAGAGCCCCGCTCATGGCCGCCCCCGCCCTCCCCGACCTCACCGGCCGGTACATCCTCGTCACCGGCTCCACCAACGGAATCGGGCTGGAGGCCGCCGTCGCCTTCGCCGCTCGGGGCGCCCGCGTCGGCGTCGTGGGGCGCGACCCCGCCCGCACCGAGCGGGTGGCGGCCGAGGTGCGCACCCGCGCCGGCTCCCAGGCGGTGGACAGCTTCCACGCCGACTTCGCGCTGCAGGCCTCGGTGCGGGCCCTCGCCGCCGACGTGCTGGCCCGCTGGCCCCGGCTGGACGTGCTGGTGAACAACGCCGGCACCGTCAGCGCCGAGCGCACCGTCACCCCGGACGGCATCGAGACCACCTTCGCGGTGAACCACCTCGGCTACGTGCTGCTCACCGAGCTGCTCCTCGACCGGCTGCGCGCCAGCGCCCCGGCGCGCATCGTCAACGTCTCGTCCCGCGGCCACTACCGCGGCACCATGGACCTCGAGGACCTCGGCTACGCCCGCGGCGGCTATGCGATCATGCGCGCCTACTGCCGCTCCAAGCTCGGGAACGTGCTCTACACCCGGCACCTCGCCCGGCGCCTGGAGGGGACGGGCGTGACCGTCAACTCGCTACACCCGGGCGGCGTGGCCACCAACATCTGGACGGGCGCGCCCGCCTGGGCCGCGCCGATCCTGGCGCTCGCCAAGCTCTTCATGCTCACCCCGGAGCAGGGCTCCCACCCCATCCAGTACCTGGCGGCGAGCCCCGAGGTCGAGGGGAAGACGGGCCTCTACTACCACCGGGACCACTTCCGGGAGCCGTCCCGCCTGGCGCGAGACGAGGGGCTGGGCGAGCGGCTGCAGGCCGAGAGCGCAAGGCTCGTGGGGCTCGACTGAGGGGCCGCGTCGCCGCGGGCCCCCCCCTCACCGCCCGTCCGTCTCCAGGTCCGCCCGGGCCGGGGCGGGCACGCTCTCCGCGTGCCACGCCGCCGGCAGGTACGGCGCCCATTCGGTCGGGACGTGCGCCAGCCTTCCGAACTGGATGCGGAGCGCATCCCCCGCGGTGGGCGCGCGCGGGAGCGTACGGAGCGCGAGGCCCGCCTCGGCCGGGGTCCGGTCGGCCTTCACGTGATTGCAGCGCTTGCACGCGGTGGCCGAGTTCTCCCAGCAGGTCACGTTCACCCAGCGGCGCGACCAGGGCAGGTACACCGCCCCGTGGCGCGCCTGGGCCCGCGGGATGACGTGGTCCAGGGTGAGCGCACGGCGGTCCGGCCGCCCATCCTCGAGGGTGGGCGCCAGGCCGCAGTAGACACACCGCCACCCGTCCCGCGCGGCGACGTTGCGGGGGGAGAAGCGGACCCGGGGCCGCACCTGGGTGTACCGGCGGGTCACCACCACGGCCGGCCAGGGGCAGGCGAAGGACGGCGAACGGACGAAGCGCCCGGCCCAGGCGGTCACGGTGGCGGCCTTGCCGGCGAGCACGAGCTCGACCGCGCGCTGCCAAGGCACGATGCGCAAGGGGGTGTAGTCGGCGTTGAGCTGGAGCGTGTACACGGCGTCCTCCGGAGGGCTGCAGGGAGCGGGACGCGAGGACGGAGTCGGCAGGGAGTGTGGCGACGGGCGGACTCGAACCGCCTGCACCCGGGTATGGGCCGGGCGCGGGCCCCGCCCACGTCGCCGAGGTGGAGGGTCCGGTGGGAGTCCAACCCACCCGGCCTGGGGTAGAAGCCCTGGCGCCGACGCGGCGGCGGACCCGAGAGTGGACAGGACCGGAATCGAACCGGACACACCGCGCGTGCGAGGCGCAGTCGCCGCCTTGGTACATGCCTGCCCAGAGGTGGTGCAGGGTCTCGGAGTCGAACCGAGGTGAGCCGGTTTGTGATACCGGTGCGGGTCCGTCCCGCGCACCCTGCTCGGTGAAGCGCATCGGCCATGGCCGCGTGATGGTGCCCGCCCCGGCATCGAAACCGGCCAACCTCCCTACCACGGAGGTTCGTGCGCCTGCGGCGGGCGGGGCCGGACACCGGTCCGGCGAGTGGGGTGACCGACAGGAGTTGCACCTGCTACAGGCGGTCCACAGCCGCCCGCCTCCACGACTTCGGCTTCGGTCACAGTGGTGCTCCCGGCCGGACTCGAACCGGCAGGGGCGAGCTTCGGAGGCTCGTGCGCGTCCTTCGCGCATCGGGAGCAGATGGAGCACCGGGCGAGATTCGAACTCGCTGGAACGGGCTTCGTAGACCCGCGTCGATCCAATTCGACCTCCGGTGCAGGGTGGAGCCCGGGGCCGGAGTCGAACCGGCCGGTTCCGCATTACGAGGGCGGCGCTCCGCCACCGGAGCGTCCCGGGCAAGTGGAGTCGAAGCCGGGAGTTGCACCCGGGTGGGCGTGGGTTGCAGCCACGTGCCTCGCTGCTCGGCCACTTCGACATGGTCCGCGTGGTCGGAGTCGCACCGACTTCTTCCTGCATATCAGACAGGCGCCCGTCTCCCTGGCTCCACGCGGAAAGAGGCGCACCCGGGCGGATTCGAACCGACCCTCTCCCGCTTGAAAGACAGGGAACCTCACCAGAAGTCGACGGGTGCGCGGCGGGCAGGAGCGCCCGCGAATGGCTGGTCGGTCGGGACTCGAACCCGATCTTCTCCGGTAACAGCGGAGCATGCTGACCCCAGCAATCCGACCAGTGAGATGGACAGAGCCCGCGGGCTCGGGATGGTACGGGTGGTGAGAATCGAACTCACGATCTCCTGCGTCCGAGGCAGGCGCGCTGGCCGCTACGCTACACCCGTAGAAAGGCTGCACCACCGGAGGTGGTGACGAAGAGGTGCGACCGCCCGGGCTCGAACCGGGACCACTCCGGGTAAGGGCCGGGGGCGCTGCCACTCGCGCTCCGGTCGCATGGATGGCGGTACGTACGGGAGTCGAACCCGTTTCTCCCGATAGACAGTCGGGCGCCTCCTCCGATTGGCTCACGTACCGTGGATGGTGGGGAGGGTCGGAGTCGAACCGACCTGGCGCTCGCGACGGCTTTACGGGCCGCCCCCGCTCCGTACGGGTCTACCTCCCCATGTGGGCCGGTCGGACCATTCCGACCGGCCCGGCTGGCGCCGGAGGACACACCTCCGGCCGGCACCGCCACGTCAGGTCCGACGACCACGGGGGCGCCCCAGCCACTGCCAACTACAAACATCCTCGCGATGTCAACGAACACACGACCGGCCACCCCCACCCGTTTGGGTGAGGCAAACGCTCCGCGGGCCCCGAAACCGGGGGTGGGAGTAACGATCGTGACGTGCCAGAAACGACGAAGCCCCGGGACCCTCTCGGGTGCCGGGGCTTCCTGGGAGCCGCGCAGGCTGCGCGTTCTACCTCATGAAAGCCCCGACTCCAGGGGTGGTGGGGTACCGCCGGATGTGCACGAACGTACCGCCACCGAAGACCACGAAGTCTCGGCAGCTCGGATTCTGTTCGGGCACGGACAGGTACATGTTGCTCCAGATGGTATCGGACCAGAAACGTGGCCGTCAAGGATCTCTTCGATCTTTTTCTTGCCAGGTGGAGGAGGACGGCGGAATCGAACCACTGCGCTCGCGCGCACCCCCGCTTTCGAGGCGGGTCGCCGACCGTTCGGCGGCGTCCTCCGAGGTGGTGGAAGGGGTGGGTATCGAGCCCACATCTGTCGCTCTTCAGGCGGCCGCATGGACCTCCATTGCTACCCTTCCGTGGCGGAACGCTCGGGGATCGAACCCGACGACCCCGTAGGGGTCCACCGCTTAGCAGACGGCCGTGGGCACCAAGCCCACCCGCGTTCCCTGCCCCCCTGGGGGGGCCCGCATCCGGAGTGGGAATCGAACCCACCGCACTCGGCTTTGGAGGCCGTGTCGCCCGCCTTGGATCATGCCCGGATTCGGGATGGTGCGCCTGCCCGGACTCGAACCGGGACTGCCCTGACGGGACGCCCGCCGCTCAGACGGGAGGATCTTCCGTTCTCCTACAGGCGCATGGTGTCCACGGCGAGAGTCGAACTCGCACTGCCCGTTGGGCCCCGCGTTCTGAGCGCGGTCGGTCTACCGTTCCCATACGTGGACAAACTGGTACCCGAGGTCGGAGTCGAACCGACACGTCTCCACGCGGGAGAAGCCGCTCTTGAGGCGGCCGCGTCCTACCGTTGCGCAACTCGGGTGTATCGAGACGAAAAACCAGAAGCCCCCTCGCGGGGTTGCCGGGAGGGGGCTTCGTAGAGGCCGGCAATCGGCCTTCCTCCTACGAAGATCCTCCCCGCGCAAACAAACTGGTCCAGCCGATCGAAAGTCGGTCGGAGCAGGAGCCGGGATGGCGGGGTCGATTCAGCATGACACCCAAAGACTACACAGCCCCGTCCAGGGCGTCAACGATCTTTTTTTGTCGGGTCCCGTTTTGGGCGTTGGGACCCTATGGCTCGACCCGTCGGCGGACCTCGTAGACGGTGGCCCCCTCCATCGGCCCCGTCGCCCACCCGAGCGGCAGGACACCCAGCGTCTCCGCGTACATGGACACGCCGAGCTCCGGGTCGTTCACGCGCAGAGGGAAGCGGTCGGAGGACTCCACGCGTCGCATCGGCTCCCAGCCGGTGGTGTCCACCTCGCCCGGGCTCGCGTTGTCGACGACCACCACGAAGCTCCCGACCGCCGGCCGGGCCCCTGGCTGCAGCGGGGTCCACCCCGCCGCCTCCATCGCCCACCGGAAGCTCCACTCGCCCGCGAAGGAGCCCGCCGGCCGTCCCGCGGCGGCGTCCGCTGCCACCTGCGCCCCGGCGCGCGCGTACCGGTAGTCGGCGACGGCCACCAGGAGCGCGAGGGCGGCGGAGAGCCCGGTGGAGACGCGGAGGAGCAGCTTCCCGCCCCGCACCTCCTCGGCCGAGCGGGCCAGGAGGATGGCGGCGGGGCCCGCGGCGGGGAGGAGGTAGCGGGCCGAGGCGTAGTTGTGGAGAAAGGCCACTCCCAGGAACCAGGCGACGAGCGCGCCGCCCAGGAGGAGCGAGTCGTCACGGTCGCCGGGCCGACGCCGCGCCGTCCGCGGCCGCAGCCCGAGCGCACCCCGGGCCAGGAGCAGGCCCCCGGTGGAGGCGAAGAGGAGGAGGAGGCCCACTCCCCCGGAGAGACCGGGCGGGCGACCGGCGAGGAGCGCTCCCGCCGCGACGCACACGCCCACCGCGGCCGCGATGGGGTGGGTTCGGACCAGGAGGAAGGGGAGCGGGAGCAGCGCCGCCCGTGCGAGGGTGCCCAGGACCCGCCCAGGTAGGGGCCCGGACGCGATCTCGGCACGCCGGCTCCACACCTCCCAGAGGTGCTCGCGCTGATACCCGACCCACAGCGCCGCCTCGACGCCCACGAGCATGACGAGGGCCAGCCCGGGCGCGAGCCACCCACCGCGACGCCGGGCGCAGTACGCGACCACCACCGGCCAGACCACCAGGGTCGGGTACTTCGTGGAGGCCGCGAGACCCAGCGCGACGCCGGCCAGCACGCTCCACCCGCGCCGGTCCTCCTCGGCCGCCTCCCGCAGGGCCGCGAGCCCGGCGGTGACCAGCGCGGCGGCGGGCAGGTCGATCATGAGCGAGTCGTGCAGGCCCAGCACGACGGTGCTCGAGGCGAGCCAGGCCGCCCCCGCGAGGTGAGGGTGGTGGGTGGCGCGCTCGGCGAGGCGCCCGACGCCCCACCCGAGGAGCCCGCCCCACCCCACGAGCGACACGAGCCGTTGCCCGACCAGGGGCAGGTCCCCGAGGAGCCACATCCAGAGGAGGTGGAGCGGGGGGTGGGCGTAGACGAAGCCGTCGGCGTCGTAAGGGGGCCAGGCGCGGGACCAGTCGTAGGGGCGGAGGGGGTCGAGGTGGGCGCCGAGCCAGAGGTAGGATTCCTCGTCGAGGGTGGGGACCTTGCCGAGGGCTGGGAGGGCGATCACAATCGCGGCGAGAGGGAGCCAGACCGACGGTTTCATGGCGACCGGTGTCCGGCCGGCTGATCGCGGGTGGGGCCCCCGGCTCCGGCCGGCTGATCGCGGGTGGGGCCCCTCACGCGCCGCCGCCGCCGAGCCAGTCGGCGAACTGCCGCCAGCTCCGGTGCAGGCGCTCGACCTCGAGGTACTCGCCCTTCTGGTGCGCCTGCGCGACGTGACCGGGGCCGAGGTTGACGGCGTCGATGCCGGCGGCGCCGAGGCGGGCCACGTCGGTCCAGGCCTGCTTCGCCTCCACCCGGCTGCCGGTCCGGGCGAGGAAGTCCTGCAGGAGCGGGTTCCCGGTCACCACGGGCCCGGAAGGGGCGGCCTCGACGATGGAGACCTCCGGCCCCTCCCCCACGATGGCCCGCACCTCGGCCTCCGCTTCGGCGAGCGTCCGGCCGGGGGCGAAGCGGTAGTTCAGGTTGAGCAACAGCTCGTCGGGGATGACGTTCCGGGTGCGCCCGCCCTGCGCGAGGGTGGCGCTCACCACCTCCCGGTACGGGAAGCCGGCCACCTCCACCTCCACCGGCGCACGCTCCCCGAGCCGGGTCAGCAGCGGACCGGCGGCGTGGATGGCGTTGACCCCCTGCCACGGCCGGGCCGAGTGGGCGGCCTTGCCCACGAAGCGCACCCGCGCGTGCAGCGTGCCCAGGCACCCCACCTGGACCACGTTGTCGGAGGGCTCGAGGCAGAAGGCGAGCCGGGCCTCGTGGAGCCAGCCCACCCGCTCCAGCACCGGCCCGAGGCCGGAGTCCACCCACGGCCCCTCCTCGCGGTCGTAGAAGACCAGGCCGAGGTCGAAGCGCGCGGCGTCCAGGTCCAGGCGCTCGGCCAGCGTCAGCATCACCGCGAGCCCGCCCTTCATGTCCGAGGCGCCGAGGCCGACGATACGGTCGCCCTCGCGCCGGACCCCCTGCTCGCCGGGAACGGTGTCGGTGTGGCCGACGAGGAGGACCAGCGGGCGACCGCGCCGGGGCCCGCGCGCGAGGACGGACAGCCCCACCCGCTCCACGGTGAGCGGGGTGGCGCGGAGCAGCCGCTCGACGTGGTCCGCGCACGCGGCCTCGTCGCCGGTCACCGAGGGGATGGCGCAGAGCGCCTCGGTCAGGGCCTCGACCCGCTCAGACGGAGACACCGAAGTCCCGGAGCGCGGCGTTGAGGGAGGTCTTGCGGTCCGTGGACGGCTGGCGCTTGCCGATGATGAGGGCGCAGGGCACGCCGTACTCGCCGGCCGGGAAGCGCTTGGGGCGGGTGCCGGGGATGACGACCGAGCGGGCGGGGACGCGCCCGGTGTAGCGGACCTCCTCCGGGCCGGTGACGTCCAGGATGGCCGTGGAGGCGGTGAGGACCACGTTCGCCCCGATCACCGCCTCCTCTTCGACCACCACCCCCTCGACCACGATCGCGCGCGAGCCCACGAAGGCGCCGTCCTCGACGATGACGGGGCGCGCCGAGGGCGGCTCCAGCACGCCGCCGATGCCGACGCCACCCGACAGGTGCACGTTCTTCCCGATCTGGGCGCAACTCCCCACCGTCGCCCAGGTGTCCACCATGGTGCCCGCGCCCACCCTCGCCCCGATGTTCACGTACCCGGGCATCACGATGGCGCCGGGCTCGACGTGGGCGCCGTACCGCACCACCCCGGGGGGCACGACCCGCACGCCGGGGAGGTCCCGCTTCAGCGGGATCTTGTCCTGGTACACGAAGGGGCCGACCTCGGTGCGCTCCACGGACTTCAGCCCGAAGTAGGCCAGGATCGCCTGCTTGACCCAGGCATGGACCATCCACTCGCCGTCCATCTTCTCGGCCACCCGCAGCTCGCCGCGATCCAGCGCGTCGATCGCGTCCAGGACCGCCTCGGGTTCGTTCGCAAGCACACGTTCGCGCAGACTCGACATGCCGCGACTGTATCGCGGGCCGGGGTGGCCCAGGGCTGTCCAGCGGCGCGCCGCCCGCGGGCCCGCAGCAGCCACTCCCCCGCTGGCTGGTCCGGCCCCCCCGCCCGCGGTACACCTCCGGGATGCCCGGAACGCCCCCACCTCGCCCCTTCCTCAAGTGGGCAGGCGGGAAGAGCCAGCTCCTCGCCGAGCTCGTCCCCCGGGCCCGGGCGGCCCTGTGCGGGGCGGGCGGCTACCACGAGCCGTTCATCGGCGGGGGCGCCCTCTTCTTCGAGCTGGCCGCCCTGGGCGCACTCCCCCCGCGCGTGCGCCTGGCCGACACCAACCCCAACCTGGTGGAGGCCTGGGCGACGGTCCGCGACGACGTCGAAGGGCTGATCAGGCGTCTGGCCGAGCACCAGGCCGGTCAC
>Ga0172373_10005791_pt1 | contig 16776 bp, 14 predicted proteins | sample Lak10m_2_FD_114546 | JGI IMG/M metagenome (GOLD analysis project Ga0172373, IMG submission 114546) | Freshwater microbial communities from Kabuno Bay, South-Kivu, Congo - kab_092012_10m | ecosystem: Environmental > Aquatic > Freshwater > Lake | place: Democratic Republic of the Congo...
ACTATTTTGGAGGTATTGTGCAATTAATGCCAGTATTTACTAGTTTTTTTATTTTTTTTACTATGGCTAATATAGGATTTCCCGGTACTAGTAATTTTTTAGGAGAATTAGCATTATTGGCTGGAATTATTAAAAATAATTTTTTTATTACTTTTTTTGCAACAACTGGAATGATTTTAGGAGGGTTATACTCTTTATGAGCAAGTAATCGAATGGCTTTTGGTAATTTAAAATTTTATTTAGAATTTTCAAGTGATTTAACTTTAAAAGAACAAATAATTTTATTTATGCTAGCATTTTTAACTTTATGATTTGGATTAAGTCCTATAACTTTAGACTGTTATTTTTATAATAAACAATTACTAGATGCAATTATTTTTTAAATTTATTCAAATAATTACAAAAAAAGGTAAAAAAATTCAAATTTTTAATCAATTATTTAAATTATTTTTTTTTTTTTCATTTGTTTATAATTTAAATTTTTGAAAAATTTTAAAAAATAGTATAGAAATAATACCGTTATTATTTATAATTCGTAATAAAACTTTATTAAAAAAAACAGTTTCAGTACCTTATTTAATTCATAAAAAAAAATTATTAAAACAAAAATTACGTATGTTAATTAATAATTTTGATAAAGACTCAAAAATTAATTTAACAAATAATGTATATAAATTAATTAGTACTTGTCAGGATAAAACTCATAATTTATTTTCGTATACTCAAATAAATTATATTGCATTTTATCGTTATCGTGCATTAAATCAGGTTTCTTTATGATTATAATACAATAAGCTTATAATTCAATGGTAGAATAGTTCGCTCATAACGAATAAGTTGTAGGTTCAAGCCCTACTAAGCTTAAAAATTAATTTTTAAAATTCAAGGAGAAAAGGAATTGAACCTTTATTGTTGATTTTGAAGACCAAAGTTTTAACCTTTAAACTATCTCCCTATATTTAGTAATCATAAAAATATTTATATTTTTTAAAAAATTATTCTTCAATATTAAATTTAACAATTAATCATTCTAAGAAAATTTTATAAAATACTGCACGTACAACAATAGGCATAAATCCATGATTAATACCACAAATTTCACTACATTGACCATAATAAGTACCAGTACGAGTAATTAAACTAGTAGTTTGTACTAAACGCCCAGGACAAGCATCAACTTTAATCCCTAAAGATGGGATTGCTCAGCTATGTAATACATCAGCAGAAGTAATTAAAAAACGAATATAATCACCTACAGGTACGATTAATCGGTTATCTACTTCTAATAAACGGAAAGTTCCAAATACTAAATCATTAGTAGGTACCATATAAGAATCAAACATAAAAGGTTTGTCGTTAATGTCTACAAAATCTGAATATTCATAACTTCAATATCATTGATGCCCAATAACTTTAATAGTTAATTCGGCTCAAAATAATTCGTCCATTGCATATAATAATGCAAAAGACGGAGTAGCAATTAAAACTAAAATAAATGCTGGTACCAAAGTTCATATTATTTCTAATATGGTTGAATGAGTAAAAGGTGTTCCAATAATAAAATTAGAAGTTTCTTGTCAATTTTTATATACATTATATAATAAATAAAAAACAACAATAGCAATAATACCCATATAAATTAATAAATCATTATGAAATTTTATTAATCCATACATAAATTTTGCTGCAGATTCTTGTAATCCTAATTGACCTGCTTCAGGCGCATCAAAAAAAAAGATGTTAAATAACATAAAAAAATTATATTTTAAAATTTAATGTAATTTAATCGCATCACGAATATAAATAATTGATAACATAGTAAAAACATAAGTTTGAATCATTGCTACTGCAGTTTCTAATCCAAAAAAAATAATTAAAATAATTAAACAAAAAATATACCCTGCAAATAAAATATTAGTAAAAAACATTAATTGTCAAGTAAATCCTGCAATAACTTTTAATAAAGTATGCCCTGCCATCATATTTGCGAATAAACGTACAGCTAAACTAATAGGTTTAAATATGTATGAAATTAATTCAATTGGAATCATTAAAAATGCTAATACAATATTAGTACCAGCAGGTAAAAATAAAGAAAACATATGTAATCCATGTTTATTAAAACAAATAATATTTACAGCAATAAAAACCATTAAGGCTAAAGCTAAAGTTACACATAAATGGCTAGTAGTTGTAAAACTATAAGGAATTAATCCTATTAAATTTGAAAATAAAATAAAAGTAAATAAACTAAAAATAAATGGAATAAATTTTTGGCCTTCTTCACCTAAATTATCTTTTAATAATTGTGAAATCATTTTATATAAAGATTCAAAAATAACTTGTCAATTACTTGGAATTACAGCAAAACTAAAATCTTTTTTTAATAAAGTGTTTAAAGTAAAAAAAATAAAAAAAATTGTAATAAATCCAATTAAAGCGCTATTAGTAAAACTAATATCATAAGAAGCTAAAGTAATAGGAATTAAAGGAATAATTTGAAATTGTTCTAAAGGGCTAAAAACAAACATGTTGCAGCGATTGGATTTGAACCAATAATCTTTGGGTTATGAGCCCAATGAGTTAACCGAATTACTCCACACTACATTGTTTTTATAGAAGATGGGACTTGAACCCACGGTCTTTACCTTGGCAAGGTATTATTTTACCATTAAACTACATCTATAACTAAACTACGAAAGTTTTATATTCTTGTTTTAAACTGTATTTAAAACTAAAAAACTCATAAAAAGGTTGAATATTTTTAAATAAAAAAATATCTAAAATATTATACGAATTTAAAGTATCATCTGATTTATAAGTTTTTAAATTTTTATTTTTATACATTACATTTAATATTAATCATTTAGATCAAAACGACGTATTAATTTTATTAAAATTTACATAGGCACCATACATAAAACCTTTAGTATAATGGCTAAAGCTGTTTAAATTATTAATTTTATTTTTATTAAATTTCATTTGTTTTGGTAATTTTAAAAAATCAGCTTTTTGTTTCGTTAACATTGTTAAAAAAAATAAAGCGGTTAATAGCTGATTACCATAAATATTTAAATTATCAGAAATTAAATCTTTTTTTAAAAGTAATTTGAAGGTAATTGTTTTTTTTATTTTACCTTGATATTGATATTTATACATATAATCTATATGACGGTGCAACACTATGAATAATGAGATTTGAACCCATAACACCTGTTTGGAAGACAGGAGATTTACCATTAATCTATATTCATAAGGCTACCCCCTATGGGATTTGAACCCATACGTTTACCGTGAAAAAGTAATATCCTAACCATTAAATGAAGGGGATGTTTACTTACTATCGGACTTGAACCGATACCCTGTGAAGGGACAGATTTTAAGTCTGTCGTGTCTACCAATTTCACCAAGTAAGCGTTCGTATTGTATTATATATATATTGGCCAAAACCAATATATATTAATACTAATACTTATTAGTTTTGTTTTTTAGGAAATTTAAGCTGAAAACGTTAAAATTCGTACACCAAATTCCTATTATCATCTTAGCCTAAAATGAATTTATTAAAAACTTATTTTGAATATTGCTTCTTACTTAGATGATTTCAGTAATTATCAAGGTCAACTTAACATATAAACATGCTTTTAACAAAACAATTTACAAATCAGAGGTAAATTAACTTCAGTCCTCTCGTACTAGAAGCTACTTTTCTCAGTTTTTCTAATACAGTTATAGTAGATAGGGACCAAACTGTCTTACGACGTTTTAAACCCAGCTCACGTACCATTTTAATCGGCGAACAGCCGAACCCTTGGAACCGGCTTCAGCTCCAGGATATGATGAGCCGACATCGAGGTGCCAAACGTCCTCGTCGATAAGAGCTCTCAGAGAACATTAGCCTGTTATCCCCGGCGTACCTTTTATCCGTTAAGCGATATTTTTTCCATTCAAAAATATCGGATCACTATGGCAAACATTTCTGTTTTTATTTGAATTGTCAATCTTATAATCAGGCAAATTTATACCATTACATTCTACTTTAATACTAATAAATGAATTTACCTTTGCACGCCTCCGTTACTTTTTAGGAGGCGACCGCCCCAGTCAAACTACCGCACATACACTGTCCCAAACAAAAACTTTTTATAATATTAAAAACTTGTGCTAATCACAGAATTTTTAATATTGTTTTAACAGTTAGAACAAATTATATTTTAGAGTGGTATTTCAGGATTTATTTTTTAAATATTCCACTTATGCTATACAAAAATAAAATTTGAACAATATATGATCATAGTAAAGGTGCACAGGGTCTTTCCGTCTTGCTATAACAAACCCGTATCTTCACGGGTACTCCAATTTCGCTGAATTTATGCTGGAGACAGTAAGGAAGTCGTTACACCATTCATGCAGGTCGGAACTTACCCGACAAGGAATTTCGCTACCTTAGGACCGTCAGAGTTACAGCCGCCGTTTGCTGGTGCTTAAGCTCAATGCCAAAACATTTTGCCTTAACAGTCACAGCGCCGGGCAGGTGTCAGTCCCTATACATCTTTTTTTTAAATTAGCAGAGACTTGTGTTTTTAGTAAACAGTCGCTACCTTCTTTTTAGTGCCAATAAATTTTATCACTAGAATTATATAAATATGTTTAATAAATAAAGCGTTCCGGCTTTAAAGATATTAAACCCTATAAATATAATGCTCTAAGTGTAAGTTATCACTCTTTCTCCCGAAGTTACAGAGCCAAATTGCCGAGTTCCTTCAACATAATTCTTTCATACGCCTTAGCAAAGTTATGCCCATCCACCAGTGTCGGTTTAAATACGATATATTATAATAAAAAAGCTATTTCCTGTCAGTATGCGCATATATAAAAAAAGTTAATTATTTTTAACAATGATATATACTGAGTCACTTTTTTTTAATTAGAAAACTACCTAATACCCATCAAAATTTACTATCGTATACTTTTAAGGGTTCGTTTTACTTAAATATCACTAGGATAAATGCTACCGTTCGTGTTTAACAATAAACGGAAATCTTAGATTTACGGCGACAATAATTACTAAATATTGTTTTACGCTACTCATACTAGTATTCTCACTTCTGATATGACCACAAAACTTTTCAGCTTTGCTCTCCACCTACAGAACGTTCTGCTACCATCAAATATATTGATTTTTAATTTCAGTAATACTTTTTACTCTCGTTACATTTTGAGAAGAAAAAAATTCCATTAATAAGCTGTTACGCTTTCTTTAAAAGATGGCTGCTTCCAAGCCTACTTCTTAATTATCTTAATAATTTTCTTCATTATTGACTTAAAGTATATTTAGAGACTTTAATTTAAAATCTGGGCTGTTACCCTCTCGACTAAGAACCTTAGCGCCCTTAGTCTGTTTGTTTTATTTAGTATTCAAAGTTTTTTTTAACTCAGTAAAATTATCAAATTCCCATCATTAAAAAAGAGCTTTACCACTTTTTATAAAAACACTCTACTTAAATAGATTTCGCAGAAAACCAGCTATTTCTGAGTTTGATTAGCCTTTCACCCCTAATTACGATTCATCTCAAATTGTTGCAACAATTACGAGTTCGGACGATACTCCTGATCATAATTAGATCACCCAGTTTCGGGTCTTAATTAATTAACTTTCACTTTTTTCAAATTCGATTTCTCTACGTCTACGTTTATCAACTTAAACTTGCTAATTAATTAAACTCACTAGTCCATTATACAAAAGGTACATTATCATAAACTAATCTATTATTAACACATAATACACATGTTTTGAAAAAACTTAAAAAGCTTGCATTAAGTAAGACTATACTATAAATAATACTATTTTCAATATTGCATAGAGTTCAATATTGTCCATAGTACTATTTATAATACATTCTTTGTCTACAAGTAATCTTCATTATATGATCAATAGCTGTTAGTTACTTTAATTGTTTGTTTGTACGCAGTTTCAGGTTTTTTCAATCTTCTTTAGAGTGCTGTTTCACCTTTCCTTCACAGTACTATTTCACTATCGGTTTAAAAATATTTCTAGAATTTGAGGATGGTACCCCAGTATACAAACCAAATAACTTGTTTGGCTATTTTAATATTAATTGTTCAACTTAATACAGGAATTATTACCTTCTATGTTTTTTTTAAGCTAAACAATTAATTTTCTATTAATCGGGTTCGCTCACCGCTACTAACGATTTCTCGGTTGATTTTTTTCCCAAAGCTACTAAGATGTTTCAATTCACTTTGTTTGTTTATTGATTTAAAGTTTCCTTTTAATGAAAATCCAAAGCTGATACGGAAATTACACCTTTTCTTTGGCTTTTTGCAATGCACATTCATTTTTCTTTTTAACCAAGGCATCCCCTGCGTACATTTCTCTATCTTTCGATAGTGCTCGTCTTTTTAAAATTTAATTTACCTCAATTGCTATGCTTGAAGAAGACTCGCTGTTATTTTTTGTGTGCGATATTATAACTATTAATTTAAATTCAAAACCAAAAGGTAATTTAAATTTCTATGTCACTTCGCTAGTAATAGTTAACATACCTAAAAATAAAAGTAGTATTTTTATAATTATACGTAAAAACTAATTAAAGTCCAGTTTTTATTTTATTAAGAAATAACATCATAATATTACCCGAGTAGTTTTTTATAATCTTTCCTATATTTACATGAAATATAACCACTATTAACCCTTAGCACATCAAAATACTCCCCCCCTAGCAAAAATATTTTACGTAGGTTTATACTCAAAAACAGAGCGCTTTACCACAATAAAGCTTCAAGCCATTCTCCTAAGTTTTAAGCGACATCTCAAGCTCTGGGGTCCTTTCTCAACGTATTACCTAAGTTTTGAAACGTACATTGTCCAGATCGCAGTAATTAATAGCCCCCTTGCATGAAAGATAACATAAGTCATAATATTAATAGATTTTATAATTTCTCTTATGATCTGTCGACCATACCTTAGTGTATAATAACATAATTTTTATTTTTGTACGTCTTTTTACAACTATTTTATCAGTATTAAAATACTAATGTTCACTCGGCTGTTTCGTGTTTAATGCCGCCGCATCAGAAATAGAATTTTTAATTATTTTATATACAAAACTAAATTCAATAACTATCACTATTAAAATTTTTTTTAGTCATATTGTTCATATCATTTAGAAACTAAAAAATGTTATTTATAGATTTACACTTTGTATTCAATAATCTTCTGACCATCTTTTTTTATACAAAAAACATAAAATAAATTTAAAGCTTTTTACATCTAAATCGTACCGGAGTTGGGAGTACGTTTGTTTACATAAAAAAAACCTAATAACGACGATTTTATAATCAAATTCAAAAAAATAGTTGATTTTTTCTTGTTTTATATTTTGTCAAAATATTTTCATATTTTCTATAAAATACCTCTATCTAAGAGAGCACACAGGAGTGTAGCGTGTTATAACCCAGACATTTGGACGTTTAAAACCACATTACTGGAAAAGATCCATCCAAGATTTGAGAGTGGATACTCCAAATCAGGTCTTGCTTCCTTTTTTCAAAAAAATATCAATTATTTTATTTTACTAAAACTCTAGACCTAAAATAAAGGTAATTTTAAATCCTTTTTATATGTACAATTTTTTTTCAATAAAGCCTCGACATAATCTTTTACCCTTTATCTTATTTACGGTTTATTACTTGCAAAGCAGTATAATAAACATAAAATAATTTTAAATAAAAAATAACCTTAAAGAGTTTACTGTAATCCAAATAGACTATTAAAAATAATATTTAAAAATTAAAATATAATCTAATATAATAGTAAACTTTATACTCTATTATATTTCAGCTTTATTTCTCTTAATTATAGACAATAAGGGATTTGAACCCCTAACCCTTTCGGTGTAAACGAAATGCTCTACCATTGAGCTAATTGTCTGATATTTTAATTTAGTATATGTATAATTAAAGTTCGAATTAAAATTATAAATAATTTTTAAAAAATCTAATAATGAATTTTCATCTTGTATTCATACAAAAGTATAAATATAATTAAAATTTGTAATACTAAATTGATCAAATGATTTTTTATGAACATGCGGAGAACTTAATAAAGATAATTTAATACTATGTTTAATTTTTTTTGGAACTAATGAAAATGAAATTAACGATTTATTTTTAAAAAAAGTCAATAAAAGTGCTTTAAATTGAACTTGGAATAATCCTGTTACATTTTTAAAATTTAAAGTTACTTTATAATAAGATTTTAACATACTCTAATATATTAACAACAGACGTGTTTTATGATTTAACTAATTTTCCAGCCCGACGTTCCCGTCGGACTACCTTGTTACGACTTCACACCAGTCATTAACCTCGAGATACCTAAACATGTTCATAAAAAATATTAAAATAAATTCTATATAGTAATAAGTTAGCTAAAGACGAACTACCAGCGTGTGACGGGCGGTGTGTGTAGAACCCAAGGACATTTTCACCGTAACCTGCTAATTTACGGTTACTTGTGATTCCGACTTAATAAAGTTGAGTTTCAAACTTTAATCCGAACTTGCATAAAATTTAAAAATTACAAAATATTACTAGTTTGCATTTATTTGAATTTATGATTGCAGCAAATGTGTAGCCCAGTCTATAAGGGCCACCAAGACTTGACGTCGTCCCATAAATAAATATTTACACTTAAAAAATTAATTGTTAATTTTTTATTGGGGTTTCGCACGTTTTTGGAATGAACCAAACATTTCACAACACGTGCTGACGACAGCCGTGCAACACCTGTCAATTTACTTTTTCCTAGAAAAAAGAATTTTTTTTACAAAAAATTTAAAATCGATGTCAAAGACTGGTAAGATTTTGCGTATATTATCGCATTAAACCACATGCTTCACCACTTGTGTGAGTTCCCGCCAATTCTTTTGAGTTTTAGTTTTGCAACCGTACTTCTCAGGCAGATTTTTTAATATTTACATTACCTTTTTAAAACAATATTTTAAAAAGTAAAAATCATCTTTTACAGCTTGGACTACCAGGGTATCTAATCCTGTTTGCTACCCAAACTTTCGTTATAAAATGTCAGTATTGCACAGTTAGTTGTTTTCACCTTACAAGTATTCTATTATATCTTACGGATTTCACCCCTTAACAATAATATAATATTCTAAAAACTTCTACAATACTCAAAGTTCTACTGTATTACTTTCCGCCTTAAAGGTTAGTTTAAGCTTTAAAAAATAACAGCCCAAGAACCATCGTCTAACGTTTTATGCCCAGTAAAGACGAATAACGCTTGCTCCCCTCGTATTACCGCGGCTGCTGGCACGAAATTTGCCGGAGCTTTTTTTAAAAATAATCTCATCATGATCTTTTTTAAAAATATTTTACAGCAATTATGCTGTCTTCATATACTTGGTATAGCTGGGTCAAGCTTTCGCCCATTGCCCAATATTCCACACTGCTGACTTCTAGTGAAATTAGATCCTTGTTCCAGTATCTATGTGGCTGACGTTCCTCTCAGATCAGCTAAAAATTTTGGGCTAGGTAATCTTTTATTATACCTACAACCTAATTTTGAAAAGGCTTATTTTTTAACAAATTTTTTAAAAATAGAAATTCTAAAACTTATATTTTTTAAACTATTGCAACAACCAAAATTAATTAATTTTTATTTTTGTCTTTATTTTTTATTAAAAGCTAAATTCCTTTTTATTGCGCACCCGTCTGCTTAAAAAAAAAATTCTACAAATATTTTTTTTTATAAACTCGCATGTGTAAAGCTTACCACTAGCGTTCACTCGGAGCCAAGATTAAACTCTCAATAACAGCTAAAGCTTAAATTAATAATCTTCATATATATTCACAATATACCCTTAGTTTTACCCGCGATCTACCTAGCTTTGCTACCGTTATCGCCGCCCATCTACTTTCATAAACAGAAACAAAGTATACCATTACTAATATAGAATTAATAAGATCGTATCTTATTAAATACAAAGGAATAGAATTTTATATTATGTCGTTACTATACTATAAAATTTATTGGAAGTTATGGGACTTGAACCCATACTCTTTTGCTTGCAAAGCAACTGCATTAGCCAATTATGCTAAACCCCCTGAACTAGTCTAGATTTGAACTAGAAACTTTTTGCTTATCAAGCAAACACTCTAACCAATTGAGTTACGAGTTCTTCGAGAAAAACGGGAGTTGAACCCGCAACCTTTGGTTCGACAAACCAATACTCTAACCATTAAGTTATTTTCCCTTGAAAGTGAGTCTCTTAAAAAAATTTAAGATATTTCCTTTTGTTATTTAAATGGTAAAATTATATTTCGATTAGGATCTAACGGGGCTAAATTTAAATATAATAATTTAAATAAGATTTCGTTATTAAAATAATAACAAATTTTAGTATATTTTTATTCAATTTTAACTCTTTAAATAGTTAAAATAGTTTCTATTAAATATATTTGAAATAATATATTAAAAATTTTAGGTATTGAATACTGGGAATAAGTATTAACTGAATCTAAAATAGTAATTTTTTTTTGTTCAAATATTTCATTCTGTAAGGAGTTAGCTAATAAATTTTTATTCATAAACACTAAAAGTGTAAATTTTTCCATATTCACGGGTTGAGGCCAATTTTCATTTTGTTTAATATCATCAAAAATTAAGGTTTTGGATCAATCTTCATAATATTGAGTATAATTTGAAATAGCTGTTTTAATTAAAAATTTATTACTTATATAAAAATATTCAAATTCTTTTAATAAAGTTACTAACTTGTCATTATCTTCTAAAGTAAAATTTAATAAATTAAAAAAAAAAATTTGTAAATATTCTAAGGAATCCTGTGATAAAAATTCAATTTGATTGGCTTTATAAAAAAATAAATTTTTATTTTGTTTTTTTTTGAATAATAATACCTGTCTTTTTTTTTTCTTTTTCAATAATTTTGCTTGAGTAAATTTTTTTTTAATTTTTTTTAATGATGCTGTTAAAAGTAATTTATGTTTTTCTTGCAAAGTATAACTTTTTAATAATTTATATTTTTTTAATAATCAAATATAACGATTTGACATTTGAATAAAATATAAAAATTTAATAGTATTTTTAAATAATAAAGTTTTTTTTATTGTATTTAATCAATTTAAATATGTTAAATAAGTATTTAAATACAAGGAATTTTCATTAGCCAGAGCTAACTTATTATAAGACATTTGAATTTGTCAATTTGTAACAAGAAAATAATTATTAATTTTATTTTTTTTTAAATTATTTAAATACAAAACTATAAGTTTTTTTACATTTTTTTTAGCTTTATACGAATATTTAGCTAAATGTCATAATAAAAAATATTTATCTTTAAAAAATTTAGTTGCATAATATTTTTTTATAAAAAAGGTATGAAGTTTTACTTTTTTTTTTAATAAAATCATATATCTTTATATTTAACTTTTGTTTTATTTTTTGTAACATACCCTTTAAATCCCCAAAAAATAAGAAATAAATTAAAACTAATAAAAAAATTTCTTTTCAAGAAATCGATAACATTCTTATTTTATTTCAATTTTATTTTGTCGGCTTAATTGATTTGAAATATTTTGTTTTTTAACTAATTCTTGAGTTGGTTGTAAAGTAATATAAATTGCACCAATAACTGCTACAAATAATATAAACCCACCAAAAAAGAATGCTACAAAATATTCAGTATAACATAATAATCCAAACATTTGAATTTGAGAAACATTATCATATATTTGAGTAAAATCAATATAATCAAAATAATATTTATTCAAATCTGTAGTTTCTGCTGTTAAATCATTTAAACTTAATAAAATAAATACTAAAAAATTAATGAATAATAAAAATCAAAATCATTTTTTAACATTAATTTGAGAAACTTTTTTTAAATTTAACATCATTACAATAAATAAAAACAAAATAGCAATGGCTCCAATATAAATAATTAATAATACAAAAGCAAAATAATCTAATTGTAATTTTTGTAATAAATAAATAGCAGAAAAAAAAAAGACACTAATTAAACTTAGTATCGATATGATTGGATTTTTTTGAATTAAGGTTAAAATCGTAAAACCCATAACACATGTATAAAACATAAATCACCCTAAAGTATCAAAACTCATAAAAAATTATATTTTATTTTAATTTAATGTACGGAAATCCTCCACCTTTAATTTTAAATAATTTTGAGTTTGTAGTCGCTTGTAAATAATTATTAAATAAAAATAATTGGCTTAATTCTCAATTTTTTTTAGTTAAAGCCGAATAGGATAAACTATAAATATTTTTAGAATTAAATGGGCGGACAAGACTATTAGTATAATTAAAATTATTTTTAATATTTAAAAAAATAACAAATTGATTGCTTACAATTAAATAATGTAAAATCAAACCAATTTCATAAAATTGTTCTAAAATAGATTTAAATTTTTTATTATAGGGTACAAGTACAAAACTTAAACGTTGTTCTAAACCTTTATTCAATAAATTAAATAAAGTTAAATAAGTATTTTTTTGAAGATCCATTGGAAAGAATGGGATTTGAACCCATGGTACTTGCGTACTTTAGTATAGCAAACTAACACCTTAAACCACTCAGTCATCTTTCCTAACAAGTTTATATTAAACTAAACCATTAAAAATATGTAAAAAAGCTACTAAAAAAATTAATCAACATAAGGCAAAAGGTAAACAAACTTTTCAGCCTAAATCCATCAATTGATCGTAGCGTAAACGTGGTAATGCCGCGCGCATTACAGCAAAAAAAATTGCAAAAAAACTAATTTTAAGACCAAATCAAAATGATTCTGGTAAAAGTCAACTAATAATATCCGGCATAGTTCAACCTCCTAAAAAAAAAATTGAACTTAAAGCACTCATTAATAACATATTTGAATATTCTCCTAACGAAAATAAAGCAAAACTCATCGCAGAATATTCAACGTTATAACCTGAAACTAACTCAGCTTCAGCTTCTGGTAAATCAAATGGATGACGATTAGTTTCTGCAAGCATTGAAACTAAAAATAATATAAAAACAGGTAATAATGGAAAAATATATCAACCATTACGCTGGTTTAAAACAATATCATATAAATTATATGAATCTGCACATAATACTATTGATAATAAAATAAAACTAATTGAAATTTCATAAGAAACCATCTGAGCTGATGAGCGTAAAGCCCCTAAAAAAGGATATTTAGAATTACTAGATCAACCTGATAAAATAATACCATAAACACTTAAAGACGAAACAGCTAATAAAAAAAAAATTGATAAATTAATATCCGCAAACAACGCAGTAGAACTAAATGGAATTACAGTTCACCCTAATAAACTTAAAGTAAAAGTTAATAAAGGTGCAATAATAAAAATAATTAAATTTGCATTACTTGGTAAAATTATTTCTTTAATAAATAATTTTAATCCATCAGCTAAAGGTTGTAATAATCCAAATAATCCAACAACATTAGGACCTTTACGACGTTGAATAGATGCCATAACTTTACGTTCTAATAATGTAAAGTACGCAACTGCAATTAATAAAGGTATAATTATAATTAAGCTTTTTAAAATCGTATTTAAAATTACTCACATCTTGACATATATTTTTATTCGATAATTATAATGCGAATAAAATTAAAAAAGCGATCATTAACGCGAATAAAGCGATAGCTTCAGTTAAAGCGAAACCTAAAATCGCTACACGTAATAATTCATCTTTTAAATTTGGATTACGAGAAATCCCTAAAACTAAAGCAGCGAAAATGGTACCAATACCAATACCTGCTCCAGCTAATCCAATGGTAGTAAACCCAGCTCCTAACATTTTTGCAGCTTGTAATAACATAAACTAAATATTTAAAATATTTATTTAAACTTCTAACGATTTTTTAATCCGAAATTTATTATTTTTTTAAAGACAAAAAAGAATACTCCTTTTGTTCTACATTTAAAAATTTATATAAAGAAAAAATACGTTCTTTGCGCTCCAATGGTGCTAAAGTTACAGTTTGTCTTAATAAAAAAAAATTTAAACTAGTTTTTGACAGTAAACTATTATAAATATATTTATACAATTTATAATCAAAAGTAATTAAATCACCTTTTTTACAAAAATGTCATTGATTCTGCAAAGATTGATTATTTTTAAAAATATAATTATATAATAAAAAAAAACGTAATTCTTTACTATTACTAAAATATTGCGATTGAAATAAAATAAATTCGATTTTAGAATATAAGCGATGAAAAAAGTTAAAAGAAATTAATTTTTTTTTATATTTTAAAAAATAAATTTTTTTAGTTTTAAACGTTGTAAAAAAATGTTTTAATTCACTTTTTTTTAAAATTTTACGTTGAAAAAAAGTTTTAAAATAAAAACTTTTTAATAAATTAACAAAATAACCTTGCTGGGTTTTAAAAGGGTATTTAGAAAAAAAACGTTTTTTTCACATAAATAAAAAAGATTTAAATTTATTAAAAAATTGTAATTGAAAATATAATCATTTACGTTTTCAAAAATTAAAAATACGTAATGAATGCAAAGCATTATTATTATAATTTAAAATGCGTTTATACGGATAAGCTTTAATAAACATAAAAAAATTATATTGTTTTAATAAGCATTTTTTGAGCTATTTGGCATTTGTTTAAAAAAAAATAAATTTTTTAATTCTAAACGAGATAATAAAAATTTAGAATAAACCCCCTTTGTTCTACCAGATAAAAAACAAGTTAATTTCATTCTATTAAAAAAAAATTTATTTTTTTGTAAATAAAAATGTTCTAAATACCTAGGAACATTGGAAGATAACTTATTTTTCTTTAAAATTACAAATAATAACTTGATTAAATGTAAACGTTTTATACGGGTTAAAACCTTATAGTTTTTATTTAACATTTTTTTCATTTAATTTTTATATTTAGTTATTAAACTGAGTTTGATTTAAATTAAAACGATAATAATAACAATAGTTATTAACATTAAAATTAATATTAGAGATATTATCTAATATAAAATAATCTAAAGTATTAAAATTATTTAATGCGTAATACACATTAAAATGATTAGGTCTTACTAAAAGATTTAAATGATTTTGTATAATAGGTAATTTTAATAAAATTAATTTTAAATTAGGTTGTCATTTTATTAATAATTTTTGATAAAATTTAGTAGAATATTTATATTTTTTTTTCATATTTTTTTTTAACGAAAAAAAAAAATATTTTATATTAGCTTTAAACTGACGACGAATTTTTTTAGATTTAAAATTGGTATGTTTTAAGTGTTTAAGATAATGTTTACCTCCAAATTTTAATTTTAAACGTTTAAAAAAAAATTTATATTTTTTAAAAAAACGTTTTTTCGATCATTTAAATTTTTTAAAAAAAGAAAAAAAATATCTACAAGTTAGTTTTTTTTTTGAAATATAACTTAAAAAATATTTTAATTGTTTACGCTGTCCTCCGCGACGACGAGATAAAACATTACGTTTTTTCATATAAATACTTTTATAAACCGAGATCATTATATAACGCTGTAATTCTTTTTTTAAATTATAAGATACAGGTCGAAAAATATTTATTTTTTTTTTTAACTTTTTATTTAAAGGTTGTTTTTTTAAAGCAAAAGATTTTACATTAAAAGAATATCTATTTTTTAAAAACATTTGGAATAAAAGGATTCGAACCTTTGAATAACCGTATCAAAAACGGGAACCTTACCACTTGGCTATATTCCATACAAATAAAAAATTTAAAAAAATTTTTTAAAAAAAATACAAATATAAAAAAGAATAAAAAAACTGCCACTTAAAATTAAAAATAAACTTTGAAAAAGTAAATCTGGTGGGAGTATTCAACAACAAAAACACATATAAATAAAAATAAAAAATTTAAAATACTGTTGGAATTTAAAATAATAATACATATAATAATAATAACAACTTATTAAAAATAACATTTCAAAAAAACTTATTTGACATAAGATAAAAAAAAATTTATTTAATTTAATTAAAGTATATTCAATATATAAAATAATATAATTAGAATCTAATTGCTTAAAAAAAAAAATTAAAAATTGCAATAAATAAAAATTACAAAGTAAACAACAACACAAAAGTAAAAAACTTATAAAAAATGTATTGGATAAACGATCTCATAATGATTTTTTTAATGCATTTTGTAATAATAATTTAAAAGTTTGAAAAGCTATGATAAGACAAAAACTTAAGAAAATAAAAATAAAACTTTGTAATTCAAAAAATAAATATTCCAATGGTGAATTTAACATTATATAAAAAGTTGAATTCGAAATAAAAACATTTAAACTTTTTTTTAAAAATCAAAAATAAATAAATAAAATACTATCTAAATACGTATAAATTAAAATACTTATTATAAATAACTTCATAAAGTAATACAACAAACAAAATTTAAATTCCTGTCAATAAATATTAATTTGACTAAAAGTTTTTAGCATAATGATCCTTAAAAAATTAAAGAACCACGAAAACGTTTTACAGTTTTATGGTTACTATGACGGCGTTGTCCGTGTACGGGATAATGCTTTTTTATTATGATTAGAGTATTAAAATGTGTTTTTTTTTTTTTTTTTTTTACAAAAACGTACTACTTTTTTAATGAGTAGTAATTTAACAATTTTATTAAAAAAATATACTGAATATTTATTTTTAATAAAATTGTTAAAG
>Ga0172373_10005794_pt1 | contig 16771 bp, 9 predicted proteins | sample Lak10m_2_FD_114546 | JGI IMG/M metagenome (GOLD analysis project Ga0172373, IMG submission 114546) | Freshwater microbial communities from Kabuno Bay, South-Kivu, Congo - kab_092012_10m | ecosystem: Environmental > Aquatic > Freshwater > Lake | place: Democratic Republic of the Congo: South-Kivu...
ATAATCGGAAGGCAAATTAAGTTGAGATAAAACAGCCGACTGATTTTTTATTTTCTGAATAATGGTTTGCTGCCACATCTGTTTTTTTAAAGGCTCGCTGGCTGCTAATTGCGCTTCGTAACGCTCTTGCTGTATGCTATTACCTTCAATGGGTAATAACAAACTTTGTGGCATGTGTCGGTAATCGCAGACTATTACCGCCACATTGTTTTCTTGTAACGCTTGTAACAAGCCACTGGTTAGGGTTATTTGTGGGTTATCAATAATCACAATACCAATATCCTCTACTGGTATGGTAGCTAAGGCTTCTTGTTTATACTGGATAGGCTTCTCGTCTCTCGACTCCGCTCGAGATGACATGCTCGAAGTGACAAGCTTCTCGTCTCTCGACTCCGCTCGAGATGACATGCTTGAACTGACACTTTTTTCTACTTCGGGCAAACGGATGTTTAACTGAGCGTTTTTAATACTCAAATAAGATGGGTTTCCAAAATAGAGTGTGCGTTTTATCATTATTTAATCCATTTTATAGTTCCGTCGATATTGATTTTAAAATCTTTATTCTCAACTACAAAATCTAACCAATTAACCGAGTAAAGTAATCTTGGCCAAGGTTCATAATTATTATGAGAATTATGTTTTAAAGCATCAGATACTTTTTCTGTAAACCCACTAGTTCCCCTACCTCCAAAACAAATTTCTTTATTTTTTTCATCCATTTTAAATATAATATTTTCCGGATATGCTTTTTCTAATTCTTTGTCGTTTCTAGCATCAAGGTGATGCTGAAATGTTATGCGACCTCCTGTAAATTTTATAATTTTGTAAATATTATAACTTATACGCTTATTATATTCGCTAACACTTTCACTTTCTATTTTTTTTAATTCTTCGGTTTTTTCGTTGTAGAAAATAACTTTCATTCCTGCTTTTAATAGAGCAAAAGGTTTTTCTTTGTTTCCATTTTCGTCAATGATAACTTGATTTTTTTTATCTTTTCTATAAAGTTCAACTTCACCTTTTGTATTTATCAATCCTGTACTTTTTAATTTAGCCGCATCAAAAAGGTTGATAATTTCTAATTCTCTGTCCTTTTTAAGATTCCCTTTTTTATCAGTTATATCTTTTTTATAATATGCACATATTACATTTTCACCGTTAGTTGCCCAATAATATTGCTTGTATTCCTTGTCCGAAAGATTAGTTTGTTTTTTAATTGCTAATGGTTCAGAAACACTCGCCCATACACGAATATGTCGTATCGGATTTCCATGAGGATTTCCATTTTTATCCAACATATAAATTCCTTTTTCAAACGCCTCTTTTAATCCTCCATTTTCCAGTACTTGTTTTTCTATTTTTATTTTTAAACCATCATCAACAATTTGTTTTTTTATTTCTTCAAGAGTTTTAAATCCTGGCGTACTCGCATCTTTTTTATATTGAAATGGAACTCGTATAACATATTCTATTTTATCTTTTTGTATAAATTTGCCATGCTCATCTTTTAATAAATTGCCTTCTTCTCCTTTTTGAGCAGGTTTTATAGCACCATAAAAAGTTTCTTGATGTAGCTGACCTCTTATGCTATCACCTGTTGCCCATCTGGTTTTCCCATTGATTATTAATTCTTTACCTCGTTTACGTATTTTACGTTTTGCAGGCGTCAATTCTTGATTGTTGGTAATATTATTTATTAAAATAGTATCATCAATATTCCAAATAAATTCTCTTTTAAATCCAAAAAATGGAGATTCAGTAATAAAAGATGTTTTATTTTCTTTTGATTCATAATATTTTTCTAAAATAATATCGCGCTTTGCTGCAACAGGAATGAGCGTTAATACGGCTGCATCTTTAGCGTGGTGCGAATGCTTACTTCGGTTTTTCTTTTCATCAGATGGTTGTAGCTGATATATTTTTCGAAACTCTGCTGTAATACTTCCTTTTTGAACATCAACCTTTTCAAAGTACGTTTTCAAATAATGAAACGCATATTTTGAAATTAATTGGGTATCTATTTTTTGACTGTTTTTAAAACCATTTGTAATTTCTGTAATAGTAAACCTATTTAGTTTGTTTTGCCAATAGTCTAGCTCCATTTGCCATAAATGTCGTTGACGGATAGCATCGTCTTTCCAGTTTTTATCTGCTGCTTTTTTAGATTTAGTTTTCCAAAAATCAATTTGTTGTTTAATGCGTTCTACTTTTTCTTTCCATGCCTCTAGTCTTATAAGTATTGGAGAGCACTTCCCTATGCTTCCCCCAAAATCGTATTCTTTGTCGTAGTTCAAGAGTTGATTAGGAAGCTGATTTTTCTTTATAGTCCGATTGTAATCGTGGTAACAAACAGTAAGATTTTCCAATGAATTATCAAAAGACTTACTTCTAGGTATGGTATGTTCAAAATCAATTACATTGTCGTTAAATAAATCAGTTAGCTTAATCAATTTTCCGGTATAGATACATTGATAACCTTGTTCTTTCCATAAGCGATATTTCTCAATTAATTTTTTGCCGTGACCGCTCCAACGAACAGCCTCATCTTTTTCTGTCTTTTTTTTCTTTTTCCCTTCTATGTCTTCACTTTCCTCCGCTAAAGGAGGTAAATTTTGCACAGTATCTTGTTCAACAAATAGTCGTAATTTATCAATATCATTAATATTATCTACGCTCGCTTTAATTGTACTATCGTCCGTTAAAAGCTGCTTAATTGCTTCTGAAAATTCTTGATTTTCAGCTTCTCTTTGTCTTTGCCATGCTTCAATTGCCCATCGTTTGTTAGAATCATTAAGTTCTCTTGCTACCTCTACTACAAGTCTCGTTTCGTTATCTATTTGTTTTGTTTCAATCAAATAGTTAATTAACTTTCTTAATTCATGTAAAGCACGCATTGCCATAGGATTTTTGAATGAGCCAGTCTTAAGGCTACCAAGTTTTAATATGCCATCCTTGTCAACTTTTGCAGAAGGATAAATATTAATTTCTGAGGGGTGATAAATTTTCGCAAGTTGTTCATCAGGTACTTCAAAATTTGCTTGTAAAAATTCCGCAAGTGTATCTATCAATTTTGGTAAGCGAAAATAGCCAGAATCCGTTTTGTAATAAAATTTGTTATTTGAGTTTACTTCTAAATGTCTTTCTCCATTAATATCTTTTCTTACTAAACCTGTGGTAATAAAATATGCTTGATAACAATCTTGTACAATACTTAATATTTTCCGTTTTTCTTCATCAGAAAAACACGCCCATTTATAAGAACCAAATTGTTCTTCAATAGCAGTTTGTATATCCTTAAAATCGCTTTCAACTAATTTGTAATTGTTGTCTTTGTGTCCAAATTTTTCATTAGCTTCTAAGTTTTTATGTTTAGAAATAAGATTATTTACACTATTTAATACTAATTTCTCCAATCTGTTTTCTTCAATAACACTGCTAACACTTTCTAGTAAAAAAGCCTCATTTTCTTTCCATAAAATTTCTCCAATAATAGAAGGAATGTTCGCTAATAAAACGGCTTCAGTATATATTAATCCTTTTTGTAAAAAATTATTTATTTTATTAATTGCATTTATACTTAACATTCCATAACCAACTGGCAAAGCATTCCATGCTATAACAAATTGCTTTATTTTTTCTGGTTCGAGGTTTAATTTTTGCTCTGCAAATTCTGAAACGTATTCTTGATCTTCATATGTAAATAAAACATGCCAAATGTCTTCAATATCATAATGGTTTTTACCAGATTTTGATAGTTGGTCTTTTTTAATTTTAATATTTAGATAGTCGTTTCCGAAAATATCTTTTAATCTTGCTGAAACAGGACAAGCAGTTACAGTTGTTTTAGGAGTATAATTTAGTTGCCAATTTTTGCCTTTTTTCTTTAAAAAAGCATTGATTTCTGAAAAAGGGAAATAGGACTTTGATTTTCTAAAAAATAATTCTGCATATATTTCTTTTCTTAAATCAAAGGGTAGCTGATTCCATTCGTTATTTTCTTTATACTTTATATTATTCAAAAATGCCCAAGCTCTAAATGTTTCAAATGAAGGGTGGCTGACAGGTGCACGGTATTTATTTAGTTCTAATGTACATTTGCCAATCAATCCTTTTTGAGAACGCAATGGTCGTTTGTAGAAAATACTTCCGTTGTTTTTGTTTTTCCCCGATTCAACTAATTTCGAGTAAAGATTTTCTTCGAATTTAATCCCTTGAAATTTAAATATATATTTAATCTCGTCTTTATAGTTTTCTCTAACCAGATATTGAGTAATATCAAGGCGTACTCGAAACCCTTGAAGTTCCTTGTTAGCTAAGAAAACACCTACTGGCACAGCAGTATCAAAGTCAGGAAATATCAATTTTAGCTTTTCTGTTTTCTTCTTTTCAGATTTTTGTAATTCTATTTCATCCGCATCAACATCGACTTTTTCTTTTCCTTTACTATCTTCTGCTTCTAAGACTTTTCGACTACTCTTAAAGCCTCTCCGTTGCGCAATATGATACAATGCTCTGCCTAATTTGAAACGATTTATTTCCTGATTGAAATCTAATTTTTTTTCGGCTAATTCTTTCCTCAATTGATATGGGCTTATATAATCGGGTTTACCATCATTATCAAAATCTAACTTTATCCAAGCGTCAAATGCTAAATTCCAAACAGGGTAAATGCGTCCTGCATTATTATTTTTAAGCGCTTCTGCTTTATCATAATGCCTCCATTTGTTTAAATCTTCAATCGATAAAGGACAATAGCCTTCAATAATTAAAATTTCAAGAGTGGACCAAAGTCTATATTTTCTAGCTTGATATAATCTTCTAGTAGAACGCTTTTTTGTTCTTTCGGCTGCGTAAGAATATTCACCTGTTTTACCTAAGCCAACACCTTTATTAAATGTTAATACGCCAAACTTTTCAATTTGATTTTCTTTTAAATCTGTATTTCTGAGTGCCCAACCAATAGAATTGGTTCCTAAATCTAATCCTAAAATTTTACTCATATTTTGTTTTAATTATTTTAATTAGTATACTTGTATTGCAAATCACAATAAGGCTATAAGCCGAAGATTTCTTTGCCCTGCTTCGGTTGGGCTTTTTTGTGTTTATCATTTGCTTCAGTCTTACATTGACTAATTTAAAGTTTTATTTTAATATTGTTTCAACTGAAACTGGAAATTTTTATTTATCTACTTTTTAAGGTTTTCATCTTAAAATTTATTGCTTTTGAAGTTATAAAAAACAAACATCATTATAGTTTTATATTCTCCAACCACTACAGAAAATAGTTTTATATTCGTGTAAATAATCTAAGGCCTAAAAAAGGTAGGTATAAAAAACAATAAATGACATCCAAAAATAAAATCTTTACACCCTACCAACTTTTTGTAGTTTCAATTCTTGCCATACTTCAGTTTACAGTTGTATTAGATTTTATGGTGTTATCTCCACTGAGCGATATACTCATTAAAGATTTACATGTAAACACCAGTCAGTTTTCTTTGGTTGTTTCGGCTTATGCATTTAGTGCAGGTATTTCGGGGTTTTTAACTGCAGGTTTTGCCGATAAGTTTGACCGAAAAAAATTACTATTGTTTTTTTATTCGGGTTTTATTTTAGCCACACTGTTATGTGGTTTAGCACCTGATTATAAAGTTTTACTTGTTGCGCGTATATTAACCGGACTTTTTGGCGGAGTAATATCATCTATTTCTTATGCTATTATAACCGATTTATTTGCCATGGAAATACGAGGAAGAGTTATGGGTTTTGTTCAAATGGCATTTGCAGCCAGTCAGGTAATCGGTATTCCGGTTGGTTTAGTTTTGGCAAATCATTTTGGGTGGCATTCTCCGTTTATTATGATTGTTGCATTAAGTATAATTATGATTAGCCTTGTCGTTTTTAAATTGCAACCGGTAGATACACATCTTGCTACAAAATCTGAAAAAAAACCATACAAACATTTGTTTGCAACCATCACCAATTCAAATTACCTTAAAGGTTTTGCTGCAACTTGTTTACTGGCAACGGGTGGTTTTATGCTAAATCAATTTGGTGGTGCTTACACCATTAATAATTTAAAATTAAGCCAAAACCAATTGCCTTTATTATTTGGAATAACGGGTGTTTTCTCTATAATTGCCGGACCACTTATTGGTAAAATAAGCGACAAACAAGGCAAGTATAAAATATTTTTAATTGGTTCTATCTTTTGTATGCTAATGGTTGGCATTTATACGCAGTTAGGCCCATCACCTTTTTGGAAAGTGCTATTAGTCCAAATTTTTCTTTTCATTTTTGTATCAGCACGCATGATACCATCGCAGGCACTTATGTCAGGCGTTCCCGATCCTAAAGACAGAGGTGCTTTCATGAGCATCAATTCATCTGTTCAATACCTTGCCGGAGGGGTTTCTGCTTATGCTGCAGGTTTTATTGTTTATCAGGATAAATACGGAGTTTTTTATCGTTACGAGCAGTTGGGTTATATAGTTATTGCAAGCATGATTTTCAGTAGTGTAATGATGTACTTCATCCATAAAATGGTGATGAAGAAAAACAAAATGAAGTAAAATTACTTTATCCTTTACTATAAAATTAAAAAGTAATTCAGTAAATTTATTTTTGTAATTTTTAATTTTAGAATGAAACTATTCACCATCTTATTTTTCTTTCTCTTTTTTAGTTTCCTCCAATCGTTTTCACAACCCTATTTTCAACGCAACGATACCATTCAGGTTTCCAACTTTGGCGTTCCTCTAAAAAACCCATGGACAGGTGGTTTAAACTTTACGGAATGGAATACCATGGATTTAAACTTCGATGGTAAAAACGATTTGGTTGTTTTCGATAAAAGCGGTGAAGTCATCCGTACTTTTATTAATGAAGGTTCAAATGGTATTGCCTCCTACAAACATTCCCCGCAATATGAAAGTATTTTTCCAAAAGAAATAACTTCCTGGTTGCTTTTGCACGATTATAATCGTGATGGAAAAATGGATGTGTTTACTTATGCTTTGGGTTTAGGTGGCATACGTGTTTTTAAAAATACGGGAACAGGAACTCAACATGAATTTACATTAGTAAAAAATTTCCTGAAATCGAATTACAATCCGGGTGGTAATCCTAACTTAAGCAATACACCATCAAGTGCAGTTGCATTGCCTGCATTGTCAGATATTGATTTTGATGGCGATATGGATGTATTGTGTTTTCAAACTTCGGGCATACAATTCGAGTTTCATAAAAACATGAGTAAGGAGCGTTATGGAATTACTGATAGTTTAGAGTTTGATATGGTGGATGCCTGCTGGGGAAATGCTATTGAAAACAATTGTTCTTCCATATTAAATTATTCGGCTTGTCCGTTGATGCGTAAAGTTCAAGAAGCAGAACAGGCAAACGGAAAAGTAATGCATGCAGGATCTTGCTTAAGCTGTATTGATATGGATGGAGATAACGATATGGATTTGGTGCTTGGAGATATTTCTTGTGATTCTGTAGAATTTTTTAGAAACGGTGGTTCTATAGCAAATGCTCATTTTGATTTTACAACGAAGATTTTTCCTAATAGTAACAATCCCATACAATACCATCAATTTCCATGTTCTTATTTTTTAGATATAAATAATGATGGCAAGAAAGATCTTATCTCTGCACCTAATATTACTACTTCTGAAAACTACCGAAGCGTTTGGTATTATAACAATACAGGAACTGATGCAAGTCCGGTTTTTCAATTGGTAAAGAAAAATTTTCTGCAGGATGAGATGCTTGATTTTGGAGAGGGCTCCTACCCTGCTCCATTTGACTATGATGCCGATGGCGATCTTGATCTGTTAGTTGGAAATTTTGGTTATTACCAACCAGTGAGTTTATACAACCCACGTTTGATTTTAATGGAGAATACAGGAACAAATACGCAGCCTAAATTTAATGTTGTAAATTCTGATTACCTTAATTCATCAACATTAAACCTTCGCAATATGGCTCCGGCTTTTGGCGATTTAAACGGTGATGGCTCAACTGATTTAATTATTGGCGACATCACCGGAAAATTAACTTTTTTCAAAAATATTTCTGCTCCAGGAACTCCCGTTAATTTTGTTTTTCAATCGGATTTTAATGCAGGATTTTTACAAGGCATTGATGTTGGCAACAATGCTTATCCACAAATTGTTGATGTAAACAAAGATGGATTGAATGATTTATTGGTTGGCGAATACGATGGCACAATCAATTATCTTCGAAATAATGGAACAGCAACCTCGCCTGCATTTGCAAATGTTCAACCCAACTTTGGAAATGTAAGGGTAAACCGTCCGGGTTATTACGAGGCGCATGCAACACCACAATTAATTAGTGTAAATAATACAAGCCGTTTGTTTGTTGGTTCAGACAGAGGTTATTTATATTGTTATGGAAATATTGACGGCAATTTAAGTGGCACATTTACTTTAATTGATTCCATTTATAATGGAATTACACCCGGAGAGCAATTGGCTCCATGCATTGCAGATTTTAACGCAGATGGCTTGTTTGATTTGATTACAGGAAACTATTCCGGTGGTTTGCATTTTTATTACGGAACAAATTCCGAAGTTGGTATTGAATACGATTTGGAAGTTTATCAAACTGTAAATATTTATCCTAATCCTGCCAGTGATGAAATTACCTTTGCTTTTAACTCATTTAATTCTCTTGAAAAGAACTGTGAAGTAGTTGATGAATTGGGAAGAGTGTTGTATTCGGTAAAAAGTAAAGACAAGCAAATTAAATTGATGATTAATCAACTAAAATCAGGTTTATATTTTATAAAAACAGAAGTAATTTTGCCGAGTGGTGAAAAGCTATTTCTTACAAAAAAAATCGTGAAAGTAACAAATTAAAAATGTGGCAAATTATTTTAATCTGCCTCCTTTGAAATAACACTTTACAAAAAAATCTTCATTTAAATCGCTAATCATTATTCCTTTTTTACTACTGGCATGAACAAATTTATTGTTCATTAAATAAACTCCAACATGTGATATTTTTTTGGAATCTATTTTAAAAAAAACCAGATCACCTTCAGAAAGATCATTCTTTTTAATTTCTGAGGAAATATCATTTAGTTCAGTTGTTGTTCTGGGTGTTTTCATTAAATAAACCTGCTCATAAAGTTTAAATACAAAACCTGAACAATCAATTCCATTTTTATCTAAACCGCCAAATTTATAAGGTGTTCCATACCAATCATCAATAAACGCATATAACTTTATGTTACTGATGTTTTTCTCGTTAGTATTTAATTTTTCGGCGTATTTAACAAGAAGTTCTTTATCAATTGCATTTGTTTTATTAGCAATAATTGTCTTTTTACTTTTACAAGAAGAGAAGAATAAAATAATGGATAGTAAAAAGATTAGCTTATTAAGTTTATTTTGATTTAACATTAATCAAAAATAACCAATCATACTTTTGTATATTATTATAGAGGAAAATCCTTATTTACATAGCTTTGTTAATTATGATTATATAGAGTTCAAGTTTCAAAAAAAAAGCTGCATTTTTTAATGCAGCTTTTTTTTCACAATAACAATTCAAAAAAATTAAGAAGCAACAGCAACAACACGAGGTGCTGCAGCTAAAATTTCTTCATTAGCAGCTGATGCATATTGTTCGAAATTCTTTACAAATGAAGCAGCTAAATTTTGTGCAGTTTGTTCGAACATCGCTTTATCTTGCCATGAATTTCTTGGCTCTAAAATTTCAGTTGGAACATTTGGACAAGATTTAGGGAAATTTAATTTGAAATATGGAGTTGTACCATATTCAACTTTATCTAACTCTCCATTTAAAGCTGCAGTAATTAATGCACGTGTGTAAGAAAGTTTAATACGACTTCCAACACCGTACTTACCTCCTACCCAACCGGTATTTAATAACCAAACATTTACATTATGTTTCTTTAATTTTTCACCTAATAATTCAGCATATTTTGTTGGGTGAAGTGGTAAAAATACTTTTCCGAAACAAGCTGAAAACGTTAAAGTTGGTTCGGTAATTCCCATTTCTGTTCCTGCAACTTTAGCTGTGTAACCACTAATAAAGTGATACATGGCTTGTGAAGGTGTTAATTTGGAAATTGGAGGTAACACTCCGAATGCATCACAAGTAAGGAAGAAAATATTTTTAGGAATATCTCCAACAGCAGGATCAACAGCGTTATCTATGTAATTTGATGGATAACTTACACGAGTATTTTCTGTTTTAGAAATATTTGTGTAATCAACAGTTGTTGTTCCATCATAAAACTCAATATTTTCCAATAACGAACCAAACTTAATTGCATTAAAAATTTGTGGTTCTTTTTCTGCTGATAAATCAACACATTTAGCATAACATCCGCCTTCAAAATTGAAAACAGAATTGTCACTCCAACCATGTTCATCATCGCCAATTAATTTTCTGTTTGGATCAGCAGATAAGGTAGTTTTACCCGTACCTGAAAGACCGAAGAAAATTGCAGTATCACCATCTTTGCCGATGTTTGCTGAGCAGTGCATTGGTAACACACCTTTTTCGTGAGGTAAAATGTAATTTAATACAGCAAAAATTCCTTTTTTGATTTCACCTGTATAACCTGTACCACCAATCAAAATGGTTTTTTTAGTAAAGTTTAAAATGGCAAAATTATGCTGACGAGTACCGTCAATTTTTGGATCTGCTTTAAAACCCGGTGCATTAATAATTAACCACTCGTGTTGAAAATTTTCTAATTCTTCACGATTTGGACGAAGGAATAAATTATTTGCGAATAAATTACTCCAAGGTTTTTCGGTTACTACACGAATATTAATTCTATATCTTGGATCAGCACAAGCATAAGCATCACGAACATAAATTTCTTTACCTGCAAGGTAAGCCAGCATTCTGTTGTGTAAAACATCAAATTTATCTGATTCAAAACGGTTGTTTACATCTCCCCACCAAACACTTTCTTTGGTATTTTCATCATAAACAACAAATTTATCTTTCGGTGAACGACCGGTAAATTCTCCTGTATCAATAGCAAGAGCTCCTTTATCGGTTAAAATTCCTTCTCCTGAAATAATTGTATCCTCTACCAATTCAGATGGGTGAAGATTCCAATAAGCCATTGCAACATTACCAAGACCTAGGTCGGCTACACTTGAATTTTTGGGTTTTAATCCTAATTCGTTCATTTTTTAGTTGTTTTAAGTTTAAAAGGTGCGCAAAAATAGTAAAATCCTATTATTTTGACCGATTTTTTTTTGAAAAAACGGGTTAATAAATTATTTAACTCGCTGTTAATCTGTAGGATTTGATTGTTCATAAAACAATAATTTTTATGAAAAAATCTAAATTTTAGTACTTATTAGTACAATACACCAAATTTTCCTGATTGATAATCATCAAAAGCTTCTCTCAACTCTTGCTGAGTATTCATAACAAATGGGCCATATTGCGCAATGGGTTCGTGAATTGGATCTCCACTAAAAACAAGAAGTTTTGATTTGATTGTAGATTTCAGGTTGATTTCAGTACCATTATTTTCAAACAAAACAAAATCATGTAATTTTGCTTTTCGATTATTGAGTTCAATTTCTCCTTCAATTATCAGTATAGATGTATTATGATTTTCTGGAATTGAAAAATTTAAATCTGAATTATTTTTCAAGTCAATTAAAAAAAGATTTACCGGAGTAAAGGTTTTAGCAGCTCCTAATTGATTATTAAAATTTCCTGCAATAATATCTACACGAATAGTATTGTCTTCCGATATGTACTTAGGAATTTTTTTATTAGTCAATTCCTGATAATTGGGCTTGGTCATTTTATGAGCCTTTGGCAAATTAACCCATAATTGAATCATTTCAAACTCACCACCTGCTTTTGAAAAATTTTCTTCATGATATTCTTTATGAAGTATGCCCGAACCTGCTGTCATCCATTGTACATCACCCGGATAAATTATTCCACTATTACCTGCACTATCGTGATGAGCTACCGCACCTTTTAATGCTACAGTAACTGTTTCAAAACCACGATGCGGATGTACATCAACACCTCTAACTTTTTCAGATGGTGGAAAATAATGACAAGCCCCAAAATCAAGCATTAAAAATGGACTAACATATTCTCTGATGTTGTAGCCGGAGGGATAATAATTAAAAACTCTAAAACCATCTCCAACCATTCCTGGTTGAGGTGGACGTTTTAAGATATGAGCAATTTTCTTTTGCATGGTATAATGTAAAGTGTGTTTTTTAAAAGTCGATAAATATAATTTTAAGTAAATTAAGTTGTATAAAACTACATTAATTCATTTCAATAATTTTTGTTAATCAGGAATTCTTAATAAAAAGATGATTTCGTAAAAATATCGCGTTATTTTCTTTCTAATTTCGCTTTAATAAAATAAAAATTATGCATTATAAATTTTACGTTAAAAATCCAGCTGTTCATTATTTATATATTGATTTAACCATAGAGAATATTAACGATGATTTTATTTTACTTCAGCTTCCTGCTTGGCGACCAGGTCGTTATGAACTAGGTAATTTTGCTAAAAACATTAAAAAATTAGATGTATTTAACGAAAATGGTGAACTTTTAAACTGGGAGAAAATAAATAAAGATTTATGGAAAGTAAAAACTAACGGTGCAACTAAAATTAAAGTAACATATAGTTATTTTGCTTCCGAACTTAATGCAGGTTCAACTTTTGTTGATGAAAAACAAGTGTATTGCAATCCGGTAAATTGTTGTTTATACGTTCCGGATCGTATAAATGAAAAACACATCATTGAATTGGATGTTCCCGATAATTTTACCATTGCTACATCATTAAATAATATTTCAAAAAACACATTTACTGCCGAAAACTTTGATGAATTAGCTGATTCACCTTTCATTGCTTCCTCCAAATTAAACTCATTTAATTTATTGGTTGATGGAGTAAATTATTACCTACATTTTAATGGTGAATGCAAACCTTCATTAGAACTCTATCAAAAAGACTTTGAACCTTTTATTAAAGAATGTGTTGCTTTTTTTGGAGGCATACATGTAAATGAATATCATTTTCTGTTTCAAATTCTTCCATTTCGATTTTATCACGGGGTTGAACATGTAAAGAGTACTGTAATTGCTATTGGTCCAGGATATGCCATAAATGAAGGTAACACGTATTTGGATATTTTAGGAGTCAGCTGTCATGAGCTATTTCACACCTGGAACATCAAAACAATTCGACCGAAAGAAATGTTACCGTATGATTTCACAAAAGAAAATTATGCAAAAACTGGTTATGTTTACGAGGGAATTACAACTTATTATGGTGATAAACTCTTACTAACTTCAGGTGTATTTTCTTTACATCAATATTTTGAAACTTTAGAAGAACGATTAAACAAACACTTTCATAATTTCGGGCGTTTCAACTTATCGCTTACCGATTCATCATTTGAAACTTGGTTAGATGGTTATGTTCCTGGCGCTCCTTATCGTAAGGTTTCTATTTACGATGAAGGAAATTTAATCGCTTTTATGTTGGATGTTTTAATCTTAAAATCTACCAACAACAATTACAGTTTAAGAGATGTGATGCTTGAACTGTATAATGAATTTTATAAAAAGGGAAAAGGTTACAGTGAGAACGATATGTTATCTATTGTACATAAAATAAGCGGACAAGATTTCGATGAATTTTTCAAAAAATACGTTTACGGTTTAGAAGAATATGAAGAAGAATTGAAAAAATGTTTTGAATACATTGGCATTGAACTGTTAAAAAATCCCTCACATTTTGCTTGTGAACGTTTCCTTGGTTTTAAGTTAGCAGATGTAAATGGTACCAAAAAAGTATCTTTGATTGTGCCATATTCTCCTGCATGGAAAGCTCAAATTTCTCCTATGGATGAAATCATTTCAATTAATGGTCTTAATGTAAAAACAGATGTTCACCAATGGTTAAATTATTTTATTCAAAATGCTGAAAGGTTAGAACTAACATTGCTTTCATCTACTGAAATAAAAAAAGTAGAAATTCAAAACTCATTTAAACGTGAGTTTTTTGAAACCTATAAATTAAATAAAACTGAAAACAATTCAGACAATTTCAATTGTTGGAAAAAATCGTTTGTAAATAATTGATCTATTTTTTTTAAGTTAAAACTTAAAATTTAGCACAGAATTATTTTTGAATTAATACAGTTACTCAATTTATTTTTTAAATTTGGTAAAATGAGAGTGATTGTATTTTTAATATTCTTTTTTACATCAATATTTTTATTCGGGCAATTTGAAACGAGTGGAGCCCGCTCTGCTGCCTTGGGTGGGAGCTCAATAACACAACAAGATGTGTTCAGTGCACAAAATAATCAAGCAGGTTTAGCATTCATAAGATATGTATCTGTTGGAGCATATTTTGAAAACAGATTTTTGGTAAAGCAATTAAATCATAGTTCATTCTTAGCTGCTATACCTTTAAAAAAGGGAACATTCGGAATAACTTACAATGGCTTTGGATATACTCAATTTAAACAAGATAAATTCGGAATTGCATATGGTATTTTATTAAGTGAAAATTTCTCGGTTGGTGTACAATTAAATTATCATTCCATTCGCATAGGTGATATTTATGGAAGAACTGATGCACTTACAGCTGCATTGGGTTTTCAAGGAAAACTATCTAAACAAGTAACAGTTGCCGCACATGTGCTTAATCCGAACAGATCCAAACTTGCTGATTACAATAATGAACGAATGCCTTCCGCTATTAAAATAGGAATTCAATATGCTTATTCAGAAAAACTGAATATTCAATTAGAAGCAGATAAAAATTCAAATGCAAAATTGAATTTCAAAGGTGGTGTTGAATATATGCCGGCTATGGATTTTTATTTACGATTTGGAGTTACAAGTAATCCAAATTTGTTCTCATTCGGAACCGGATTTAAAATTAATTCCATTAAAATAGACATCAGTTCATCTTACCATCCTGTTCTAGGGTTCTCGCCTCAAGTGGCTTTACATTCAGCTATTGGTAAGGTTAAATCGGAAAAAGAAGTCGCAAAAGAACAGCAATAAAATGACTTCGTTAAAAAAATATTTATTGTTTTTTCTGTTCATTTTTAATGCTTGTTTTCTTTATTCTCAGGTTCCGCAAACAAATGATGATGCCGATAATTTGCAAAATCAAAATTTAGAAATTTTATCCGAACAAACACAGGAAGAAAATGCAGATTACACAAGTTTAATTGAAAATTTAAAACAATACATTGCTCATCCAATCAATTTAAATAAAACAGATAAAGATGAATTGATGGATTTAGGATTATTAACCGAAATTCAGGCAAATACACTTTTGAGGCATATCAAACGTCACGGAAATTTAATCAGCATTTACGAATTACAAGGTATCTCAGGATTTGATATTAAAACCATAAAAAGTATTTTACCTTATGTTAAAGTGATCGATCAGTTTAACTCCGCACATTTCACCATTTCTGAAATGCTTGATAACGGTGGAACTGAAATTACCACAAGGTATCAGCGATTATTAGAAAATCAACCTGCCTTTAATTCGTTTACAGATTCTTCACTTAAGGCAAAACCTAACAATTATTATTTGGGTTCACCCGAACGAATTTTTACACGTGTTAGATATCGCTACAGTAATAATGTTTCGCTTGGTTTCATTGCTGAAAAAGATGCAGGCGAACCTTTCAAAAAAATTGATTCACTCAATAAAAAAATAGGTTTTGATTTTTATTCCTTTCACTTTTTTTTACGTAATGTAAAATTTTTTAAAACGCTTGCAATCGGCGATTATCAGGCAAGTTTTGGGCAAGGTTTAGTTTTATGGAGAGGTTTTGGTTTTGGTAAATCTATTGCTATCGCAAATATGAAACGAAATGCGCCCGGTTTTCGTCCTTACAGTTCTGTTGATGAAAATCGTTTTTTCAGAGGTGTTGCAACATCATTTAGCATTGGTAAACTAGAAACGTCTTTGTTTTTTTCTTCAAAAATGATTGATGCGAATTTAAAAACAACACAAGACACCATTAGCGGTGAATTGCTGGATGTAGAGGAAATCAGTAGTATTGTAATGTCAGGCACACACCGAACCATTTCTGAAATTAAAGTTAGGGATAAAGTAAGAGAAACAGTTTATGGAGGAAATGTTTCTTACAAAACAAACAGTTTACAAATTGGTTTTACAGCTCAGCAAATGATGTTGAGTAAACCTATTAAAGCATCTGAGCAATTATATAATCAATATGATTTTTCGGGATCTTCGAATACTAATGCAGGTTTAAATTTTTCGTATGTGTTCCGTAATATGAATTTTTTTGGTGAAGGAGCTGTTTCTAAAAATGGAGGAAAAGCATTTGTTATAGGAAGCATTATGGCTTTAGATCCAAAATTTACTTTAGTTACTTCTTACCGAAATTTTGATAAAAAATACCAGAACATACTTGCTGCTGCAATTTCAGAAAATACCTTACCACAAAACGAACAAGGCATTTATATTGGTTGTGAAGCAAAGTTCCCTAAAGGTTTTACATTGACTGCATTTTACGATCAGTTTAAATTTCCGTGGTTAAATTATAAAGCAAGCAAACCAACAAGCGGAAGTGATTTTCTTTCGCAACTTAACTGGACACCCAACAAAAAAACCGATATGTATTTTAGGTACAGAAAAAGGTTAAAAGAAACAGATGATGGCTCAGAAAATTTATTTGATTATCCGGTTAATCTC
>Ga0172373_10005795_pt1 | contig 16771 bp, 14 predicted proteins | sample Lak10m_2_FD_114546 | JGI IMG/M metagenome (GOLD analysis project Ga0172373, IMG submission 114546) | Freshwater microbial communities from Kabuno Bay, South-Kivu, Congo - kab_092012_10m | ecosystem: Environmental > Aquatic > Freshwater > Lake | place: Democratic Republic of the Congo...
GGCGAGATCTGCAGGCGGATCTTGCGGGCGAGAGGCGGAGGCGAGAGACGCGGGCGAACTGTCGGTTCAAGCGCGCGGGGCGGCGGGGCGGCGCAGGGAGGAGGCGTTTTCAAAGGTGGAAAAAGTCGCTGCAGTGGTGCAAGACCACGTTGTAGAGTTGGTATCCGAGAGTTCTGAGAGACCCGTATTGGAAGTCCTCCTTGTAGAGTTCATCTCTGATGTGCAAGAGCGCGAAGTACACGTCCCACGCGCCCTTATCCGCAGAATCCCCTTGTTCCGCCTTGAGCGAGAGCGGCTCTAAGATCTTGGTGATGTCTTCGCGGACGCGTTCAGTCCAGCGGAGGCGCTGCGTCTGCCGGGGATCCAGCGCGTAGCTCAGGAACTCCACGGACTTCCGGAAGCGGCGGCACTGGCGGCACCGGTCCCGCTTGCGCAGTCTGTCTCCGCGCTCGATGTGGCCGCGGCAGAAGGTGTCTGACGCTTCTGCGATGGCGCGCACGCTATGGTCCATATGCGCTCGGCGTGCTTCTTCTTCCGCGGTCATGATGGCGTCCACGCCGGCGCGGAGCCGTTCGACGAAGTCGGCGTCGATTGGATCGAGCACTTCGATTGCGATGGCGCTGTCGTCGTCCTGGTCGCGGATGGGCTGCATCTTGTCGAGCGGGTCGACGAGCTCGGTGGGGTTCTCGGCGCGGCCGAATTCTGATTTTCCGACCGCTATGGTATCGGAAGCCTATAAACGAACTTCTGTACGCGCAACTAAACGACTCTGGGGCGAAAAGTCGCTTTAGTGTCGGTCACTGTATTATTTTGTAGGTCTAAACAACTGTCGGTCAGGCGCGATCCAGCGTCCGCGACTGAGTAACTCAGCGACGCGGGAGCTGTCCCAGTGCGTGACTACTGCGCGTTGTAAGTTGATCGGCGGCGCCAGCCTGAACTCACCGACGGACACTAGACACGGTGTGGCTTCTGTCGTTGGAGCTGAGGACGCCTTCTGCCAAGTGTCGGTTCGTTGAGTGCTATTAAAGAAAAGAATACCAGTGTCGGTCATGCAATCGTGTGTGATACCGAGATTTCAATTGTCGGCTTTTATTCTCTCTACTCCGGATTCAGAACCTTTTATCCTGTTGGCAATCCCAGATTTCAGAATGGCGATGGCGAGAACTGAGGCGGAAGCGGCGGTTCAGTCAGACATCAATGGTGAGTTCATCCAGCTGTGGGGCGCGCCGGCGGGAGAAGACGCGTACGGTGTCGTCGTGAGTTGGTCCATTTTTGCAAACAACTAAGTAAACAAGAAGCGAAATGTCGGGTAATTCTTTCGTCGACGGTTCGATTCACACGAGTGAGACGGTGACGTTCACTTGCGCCTGGCAGTATGCGGACAACTACAATCGGCATCAGGAGAATGCGGTGGATGCCTACTTCACAATCGCACCCGGCACGTTCGATGATCGTTACCGCATGTGGCGGCTTTCTCTGGACGTTGCGTCTTTTGGGATTCCTGAGCCGAATTCGCTGGACCCGGAGCACCAATTTTCGGTGCTTTTCAGTCCTGCACGACGCGGTACTGCGTTCGCGGGCTACGGTGCGAATGGGCTTCGCAGCGCGGAGCAAGTTATCATGAACGTTCGGCAGTGGGGTAACCAGCAGACATCTCCTGGCGGCGGTGGAGGAAATGAGCCGGTCTACAATACTGTTATAGAAACGACAAACATCGTCGTGGAGAATCTGAACAGCCGCACGATTCGCTTGCGCTGCGTGAATCCCAGTATTAGCATCAACGAGACGATTGATGGAGCCGCCAACCCGATCTGGTTGGATGGCGGCGGCGCCGCCTCTTTCAACTACTTCACATACACGTTCAGCGCGACGCCGATCCTTGAGCCGCTCATGCATTAGTAAAAACCGAGAAAATGTTGACAGAGCAAGAGAAACGAAAGGTTCACAAAGTGATGCGAGAGTACAGTGCCGGCAAGCTGAAGAGTTCGTCAGGCGAGCGCGTGACCAAGCGCAAACAGGCGGTTGCGATTGCGATCAGCGAGGCGCGCGCGCTCAGAAGCCGAGCTCCTCGAGCGTGATGGCGGGCGCTTCGACGGAGTCGAGAGCGGAGCAGGCGCGGATGTCGGGTAGATAGTTGAAGACGCGCGACAGCAGCGCGACGAACTCAGCCTGGCGCTGCTCGCGCGTCAAGCGATACTCGCCGACAGCAGTGATGAAGTCGCTTGCTTCGTCCTGTACGTAGAGAAGCTGCATGACGGCTTCGGACTCCGACAGGGGCAGCGACGAGGTCTGGTAGTCCTGCAGCAGCGCCTGCAAACCGGTGTAGACGTCGCGCGTGATCGACGTGGTGTCGTAGCGACCCACCCAGTGCAGCTGCTCGAGGCGCGCGGCGATGCGGTCGACGTAGACGTTCGACATTCGTGTGCGGGCGAATTCTGGTTTCTGCTCTTTAATGGTACTATTGGTAAGTTAAGTCTCACGCGTAACGGGCGCGTCGCTCGTATTCATACTACCGTTGCGTTCGGCAAGTGTTTCCAGCTCCGTCTGCAGAGCGATCGCAATGTCCTGCAGCTGGTTGTACAGGCGCGGAATGTCGCGGTCGACCATGTAGGCGAGGTTGCGCATGGCGATGGCGAGCGCGTCGGATGCCTCCGCAGCGTTGTCGAGAAGTTCGCGAACGCGCTGCGCAGTGTCCATCGTTTGTGCGTTTTATTTATAGTGTGGGTGTAACAGTGTAGCTTACAACGTCTGTCACGATAGCCGTGCGCGCCGTTATCTCCGACGTAACCGTAAACTGCGTATCGTACAAGTTCGAAATACCGCCCATGGTGTACGCTATCTGTAAGTCATACGTCGATCCCGAGACGAGCGTAAGCGTAATGACGCGCGCTGTTGCAACGATGACGCCGGCGGTGGAGAGCAAGCCTGCGTCGGTGGTCAAGGAATAGGGTATGGGTTTCATGACTGCGGTCCAGTTAAGCGACGATTCTCCGATGCAGTTGCCGGGCAAACCAGCGTCTGCAGCGCTTGAGATGTGGTCGCGGCCGCTGACAGCGAAGCGATCGGTGATGACGTTGTCGAATGTTAGGCGCCACACCACGTTGACCTTCTGCGTGGCAGCAGCGACGGCGGTCTTAAAGCAGCCCTGGTTGGCTTCGTACTTCTTGGTGGCAAACGGATTGGTCGCACCGCCCGTCGTTGCGAGGTGCGAAACGAGCGGGTTGTTGATCTTTCCGGCGGCAGTCACGGTGTCGGAAGTGGCGTCGCCGAGGTTGGCGTCTCCCGCGCACGTAAGGTGGCGGCGTAGCGTCAGGTCGCCGCTGATCTCAGTCGCTCCGGCGGCGTCGTATGACCCAGAGTTTCCAATGCAGACGCGGTTCGAGCCGCTTGGAAGGAACGCACCCTGCAAAGTCAATCCGCCCACGCCCGCGCCGTACGCTGGGTTGCTTCGAATGAAGCTGAACCGCGGTGTCAAGTCCATAAGCGACCACCATCCGGAGGCGGCGCTTGGGTCGTTGACGGTCACGCGGAAGCCACCACGCGCTTGAGTACCGTCGCGGTGACCCTGCAGATCGCACGTGAACGGAACGGCGGTGGCTGCTCCGGCGCGCAGCGACAGAACGCTCGAAATGTTTGCACTGGTGTCGACAGAAGCGTTGATCACGCGCTCGAAGCGCAGCGGATCCGTGACGTCGTTGTCGTAGGCTGGCGTCAAGTTGCTGGTACCGGACACGGACAGCGGCGCGTCAACGAGGCCGCGCACGATCAAGTTACCGTTCAGCTCCGAGTGGGTCGTGTTCGTTCCAGCGTTTCCAATAGCGAACTTGTAGCCCGCGGTCGGCGACGCCTGCGTCAGCATGCCCACCCAGCCTGAGACCGTATTGGGCGCAAGCCAGCAGAACGGGTTTCCGAAGGCGGCGCTTGTGCGGAAAGTGTAGCCACCGATGTTCGTGTCGCGTCCGGTCATGTACATGACGCCTTCGCCCGTAGCACCCGTATTGCGTACAACCTGCAGATCGAACAGCGTGCGGTCGGCACCGCCGCCGCCGCGCGAGCCCGTGAAGCGAATACCGCCCATTCTTCCAGCTGCGGTTCCGGCATCGTTGTTCTGGACAGAAATGTAAGGAGCGTCGAACATGTCGCTGTTGATCGCCCACGTGCTGCTCGAGTTTGTGAACGCGGTCAGCGAAGGTCCTGGAAAGAAGCTGTTCGGGACGCCGCCAGTCGGCATCAAGATAGATGGACCGGAAATCGAGAGAGCGCGGCCGCCAGCTGCGGACGTAGCATTCAGCGCAAAGTTGGTACCGCTGGCCGCCAAGTTCAGCATGTACGCGGAATTCGCGGTTGTGTTGATGGCGACCGGCGCCGCCAAGTATGTTGTCTGCGCCGTCGGAGTAACCTTCATGATCATGCGGTCGTAGTTGCCGCCGTTCGCTAGCGCGCGGAAGATCAAACCATTCGAATACGTAGCGCCCCAGCCAGAATTCGCTTCAATGATTCTAAACTGGGTCTCTACGCCTGCAGCGGGGAACGTGTCCTGCCCGATGTAAATTTGCTGCAGGCTGAGCGGCAGCCCAGTGCCCGGGATCTGGAGGTCTGCCCCGCCGCTAATTTGTTGAATCGTGAAGTTGTCGACGGAGCCGACGCCGAGGCTAAACGACTGCAACGCATTCGTGTAGAGCACCGTGCGCGCCACCGTCGCAGGCGAAGGGAACGTGATCGTACCGCCACCTGCTGAGGTGCCGACGGAGAACGAGGTCGTGTCGACGCCGTCGAAGAAGCTGAGTCCGCCCGCCGGCGTCGTAATGGTCAGCGACGGCACGGAGAGCGAGCTGATGGACAGAGAGCCGTTCAGAATGACGTCGGAGTTGACCGTCAGCGTATCGAGCGTGCTCGTTCCGATCGTCGCGTCGCCGACCACGCTCAGCGTTCCGTAGCACGTCACAGTGTCGGCGGCGGCGTTTCCGAGCGCGACATTTCCGTTCGCTGTGACGTCGCCAAAGGTGACATTCTGACCCAGAGTGTCATACACGAGGTTGCGATTGACGGCGCCGGGGTCGGGAAAGCTGACGACGATGTTGTTGAAGGTCGGCGTCAAAGAGCTTACGATCAAGGTGTTCCCGGTATTCAGCGGGCGAAAGCGCAGCTGATTGCTCGACCTGTTCAGCATGAGGTAGCCGGTGTTGCCGACGCGAACGTTGTACTCAAAGCGGTTCTCGGTGACCGTGCCCGTGCTGATGACTGCGTCGCACGTCACTTCGCCGAGAGTACAGTTCTGCAGACCTTGATCCGTAAGGATATACTGGTCGCTCGTCAGCGCGGCAATCGACAGCGTTCTGTTGACGGCAGCGACGGCGACGTTGATGTTGAGCACCGCTCCGGTGCCGCCCGGACGGAAGCGAATGCCCGCGCTCGCGCGCTGCACTTCGAGCTGTGCGACCGAGTCAATGTAGAAGGAGTTGAGCGCGCGCGCCGCCTGGTTCAGGTTGAGCTGAGCAGCATTCGTCAGCGTCATGATGGTAGTTGGAGCGCCGCCGAATGCGCCGCGAATGAAGCGCAACGCGGTTCCGTTCTGTTCGATGTAAAAGCCGCCCGCTCCGAGGGTCCCGAAACTGAGCCTGCCATAATCAGCGACGCCACAAGAAATCTGCAAGTTGGACAGCGCGGTGGTCGCGCCCGTCACGCGCGCAGGCCCGACGAATGCGTAGCCGCTGCCGTCCGTCAGAACTTCAGACGCGACAATGTCGTTCGCAACGTCGAGGTCGTCGCCGCTAGCTGAAGTGCGCGGTCTCTTCAGCCCCGTAAGGTTCAATCCGCCAACGAGACCGGCCGCGTCTGTGCGCAGCACGCTGGAGGGCACCGCCGGCAGCGTCAGCGACGTAATGGTGGAAGACGCAAACGTGCTGGTGCTCTCATTGTCGAGCGAGACGTTTCCCTCGCTGGTCCCGTCGAGCGTGATATACGACATAAATTGTCGCGCTCCTCTTTACTGTGTTGTTGTGTGCGCACATAGAAGAAGAGTAAAGACGCAAAGAAGAAAGATGATTACGCCGGTCGGTTCGTTGAAGAAGGGTAGTGTCCCCGTGGGTCAGTTCAAGCGCGGCTGCACGCCCGTGGGCGCGATCAAGCACGGCCCCGGCCACAAGCGCGTTATGTAGAGAACAGGCGCCCCATAGCTTTGTTCTCAATGGTGTGTGCTCCGACGACGCCGCGTCCGCCACCGCTAATCTGCACAGTACGTGCGACCGACTTGCGGGCAGGTAGCTCGAATCTCGTCATGGTCGAGACCAGGTCGCGCTTGTTCACGTAGTCGGTCTGGTTCTTAGCTCTGCGCCCGCCTATAGACGTTAAACCCGCACCGCGATTAAAGGCGACGACGCGGCCTCCGCTGCGTTTTCCCTGCTCCATCGCAATCGCGCCGCCCAGAGAATGCCCTGTGTGCGTCACCTCGTAACCCTCGTACTTCTTTTGAATGTCCTTTGTCTTCTTCTGCGCCTTGCGGAATCGTGGTGTGTAGCGCTGCAGCCCGAGCGCCAGGGCGGCGTCGGTGACGATGTCGTGCTTTGTAGCAGTCCCGCGGTGTGCTACAACAACCTGTTTCGTCGCGGGGTTCACATAGGTCGCGACCTGCTTGCCGGACGCGCTCGGATCGTATACGAGCCCGCTCTCTGAAGCGATGCGAGTACGGTCGGCGGCGCTGCCGTACGCGGCTTTCGACGCCAGAAACGCTTGTTTGTCAGACATCGCTCTCTTTTACTCTCAGACAGACGTCGGGGCTGCAGCGCTCGCACCGCCCGTCATGTACGCCTTGGCGGCGGACATCGCCAGCGGAACGCCGTGCTTGACCAGCTCCTTGCGCCCCTTCTTGCGCGTCTTCGCATTATGTCCGCCAGCAGCTTTCACGTAGCCGATGGCGGCGCCCGCAGCGTGCTTGATCTCAGGTCGCTTGTGCTGCTTCGCCTGCTGCTCGGCAACATTCATGATCACCTTCTCCGCCATGCGGGTACCCTTGATCACTTTCGGGTTGGACGCGAACTTCTCATAAGATTTCTGCGCACTCTTCAGTGCACCGACAATGGAGCGAGCCATGTGTCTGTCCCCTTTACTCTTCATGTGTCAGTGACTATATATAAAAGCCCCCAGCAACAACATGCAGGAACAGCCGGCTGCGCTCCCGCGCGCGTTCAACCCGACCTCGGTGCTCCCGCCTGCAGTGGATGCGTATTCAAGGAAATTCACTCAGAATGCAGTGAATAACCGTACCTACAATCCTGGCGAGACGTGCATCATCCAGATCCCGGCTGGGCGCCCTTCCTGCTGGCTGAACCAGCTCAACTCCTACCTGCGCTTCACGGTCAACATTCCTGCGGACACTCTTGCGGTCGGAGCCAACTCGCGCGTGAAGTTTGCAGGCATGGCGGGCGCGTCCAGTGTGATCGACTCTGTTCGCGTGTACATTAACGGTTCGACGGCGTCGGAGCTGCTGAACTACCCCGAGGTGGCGGAACTGTACCACGACATGACTGCGGGTACGCGCGAGAGCTTTCTGGATACGACGCAGGGTGCGGTTCATGCGTTCCGTAAGCCGGATGCGTTTGCGCCGGTGACCGGTGAAGAGTCGCTGACCCCCATGTTCGAGGCTACTGTGAACTCCGGCAACAACATTGCCGCTGCGGGTGCAGGTGTGTTCTACACCGGTATGGGTCTTACCTTTTCTGTTCCGCTGCTCGACGGTCTGCTGGGCGTGCTGGGCAGCAAGATGCTTCCGACCTGCCTGTTTGCGCCGAACTCGATTGAGCTGCACATCACCTTCAGCAGCCAAGTGACTGGTTTGTCGGTCTCTGATACTGCTAACGGTGCTGCCGCAGGTATCGCTGCTGGTATTGCTTGGACGATCTCGAACATGGCGTACGTGGGGCAGGAGGTGTACCTGCCCTCGGCCGTGTCGGAGCAGCTGCTGGCGTCGGTTCCGATGGGTCTGGCGATCTACACGAACGGTATCCACAACTACGTGTCGAGCACTGGTGCCATCGCGGACCCGCAGATTATCCTCGGGACCAACTACGCGTCGGTGAACAGCTTGTTCTTCATCTTTCAGCAATCTGCTGCGGCTATTTTTGGCGACGCCCGAAATGCGCTGGCTCGCCGCGTGAAGCCGACGGCAGCTGCGGCTAACACCATTACGTCGCAGCTGCAGATCGGTAGCGAGCGCGTGCCGCAGGTGGCGACCAGCGGTGACAGTCAGATCATGGCGGAGCTGACGCAGGCGTTCGGCATGTTCACCGACAAGGATGCGGCGCCTGTCGCGCATATGGCTGGAGCGGCGTTCCGTCTGCTGACCCCCGTTCAGTGCGCATCTTTCGCGATCGGCTATGACCTGGACACGTTCTCGCTCGAAAACGATCAGGTGCGTTCCGGCCGGTCGCTGGTCGGGCAGCAGACGCTGCTGGCGCTGACGGGTCTCAACGCTGCAGCCTACAACGTCCAAACCTACATTCACCACGACGTCAAACTGGTGATTCGCCCCGGCTCGGCGGTCTCGATTTATTGGTAATTTTTCTTCTCACGCGCTCCGCGCCCGGATGGCCGCCTCCTTGGTGATTGCCAGCGTCTGCTTGTAGGCGCTGTAGCGCTCGTTCATCATTGGCTGGATGACCAGCTCGAAAAAGTCCTGACTGTTGCAGACGCGAATGAGCATGACGTGCGGCAGCGGCGAGTCGACAGCGACAGACAGTTCGCCAGGCTCGACGCCGCGCCAGCCCAGCACGCCCACGCAATCGAAGCGACCGCGCAGATAGTCAGCGACTGTCGCAACCTCACTCTCCTCCATGTCGCACAGAAACGCATGGCGCACCGTCGTCGGGGTCGTAGTAACCGACGCGCTCATCAACACTAGCTCCATTTCGCGCGCCCACGTCAGCGCGTCCTTGTCGACGCTGTGCTCAGCCACTGAAGACAGCAGCGCAAGCTGCGTGTCAATGCGGGGCGCGACGGCGTAGAACATTTTTGCTTTTAATCTCACAGTGTCTAATATTCGCCGTCGTAGTCGTACTGAAAGTTGGGGTCTTCCGGAGGCGCCGGCGCGCGCGCGTCTCCGGGCACGTGGAACTCCGTCATGACGAACTCGTCTCCGCGGCGCGCGAGAATGCGCTGCTCCCAGGCGGCGTGCGACCCGGGCTTCGGACCTGCGTCGGTGGGGTGCGCACCGTAGGCGTAAAGATCGATGCGCCATTCGTCGTTAATGTCGAGCACGATGCGGCGCTTTCCGTGCGAGATGGACTGTCTCTTCTCTACGTAGTCGACGGACTTGCAGAGCGTGCCCGTGAACGCCATGGACGCCATCTCGCCGGCAAACTCCCAGTTCGGTACGCGCCCGCTGTCGGGGTCGAGCTCAAGCACTTCGCCGCGGATTCTCGAAATCTCGCGCAGCCAAAGAGCGGCGACTTCAGAGTTGGACATGAACTCGCGCCCGATGAAGAAGCCGTCGCTGGGCGCCGGGTCGGTCTTGTAGTAGTAGAGCGGCTCCGCAGTCTCCTCCGGGCGCCGTCCGCGCTTGTTGACGGTGTCTATGGGCGGCGCAGCGTAGAAGAACGCAGATTCGCCGGTTCTGGCTGGTCGCACGCCCTTGCAGCGGATCTTCTTGACCGACGGCGCCTGTGTGGAACCGCGACCGATGAAGTAGGTCTTGGGCGCCGGGCAGGCGAAGAGCGTGCAGTCGTCGCGGACTCCGATCTCATCCTCCCAGTCACCGAGCTCGGAGCCGTGCGGAATGAAGCCCTCTACGTCGTCGGGGCATGTGTAGAGAATCGAGTCGGTGTCCATGTAGCAGACGCGCGCCATGGGGTCGAGCTCGCCGCGCGCCAAGCAGGCGTCCCGAATGCTGATGACGCCCTCCGACAGGTGCGACCGAGCGTACGACGTCACGAAGGCGCCGCACGCCACGCTGGTCCCGGGCATTTCGTTCGTGCGCGCCAGCGGGAACTTGCGCAGCGTCGCGCACGCCTGCGGCATCCGAATAACGCGCATCTTGTCGATCTGAATGGGCAGCTCGTACGCCTTCTCCAAGCACTCCTTCATAGCGTCGTTCGTATTGCAGAACATGGAGATGCTGGTCGTCGGGCGCAGCGCCAGCTTCCCGTAGCAGCTGTTGAGCAGAATCTTGGTGCACGCCTTGAGGTCGGGGCAGTTCTCCTTGACCCAGAAGAAGACTTCACAGAAACGCCCGCACAGGCCGACGGCGCACTGGTTCTCGTCCCAGACGAAGCCGTCGTGCACGCGCACAATGTCGTAGCCTTCTTGGAGCGCTAGCCGCAGGTCCTCCGACGTGTACGTAGCGGTCCAGACCCGCCTGACCTCAGTCTCCGCCGCCATGTCCGGGCACACCGCCTGTGCAGGGAAGCACAGCTTGTCGCCCACGCGCACGCCCAGCACGGGGAAGAAGGTCTCGGGTCGGCAGCGTTCCGGCGGCGGCAGCTGCACGTCCACGGTCAGGATCATGATGGCGCCGCCGCGAATGCGCGCCTTCAAGCTCTCCAAGTCGTGGTTGAACTCCGAACCAGGTACCCAGCGGCTGGCGCCAAACGGCAGCTTCTTGGTGCTGTACTGCGTCGGGTAGCTCGACTTGATGTCGTCCATGCGCAGGTGCTCGCCCGGGGCGCAGACCTTGACCATCTTCAGCGCCTCGGTGCGGCCGCCAAAGTAGGCGTCGCGCGGGTTCGTAATGGCGCGTACGCGGCTCGGGTCCAGATCATCTGTGAAATACTCGATGCGGCAGTTCTGCAGCTCGTTGCGAACGACCCAGGCGTTGAAGCGGTGCGCCATAAAGTCGGAAGCGTCCTTCTTCGATTGATCCCACCGACTCGTGCAAGCAGGTTCTTCGGTCGGCCGGCGCTCCAGCGACGCCTCCAAAGCGCGCTCCAACGGTCGAGTGGACCGACGCAAGCAGTTCAGCGCATAGTGGTCTATGGGTACGTAGACTCTGTCACCGTCGCGCGCCCACGTGTGAAGCGCGCCGAGCGGACCGCCGTACAACGGTCGCAGAAGCGGATGGCGCTCAAACAGCTCTCGCGCGCTCCCCAGAACCGCTAGATGCGGCCGACTCTGGCGCATGACGAAGCCGGACTGGCGCGCGGCAAACACAAACAGGTCGTACGAAAGCGATGCCGCCGTGTTGTACTGCAGCAGGTCGATCTCGATGTCGGGCTTGAGCCGCCTGATCGTGTCCTCCATGTTCTTCAGGTAGCGCAGGAACGCAATCTTCAGCACGGTGACGTCGCGCTTGCAGTACTCCACGTAGTTGACAACCGTCTCCATGCTGATCCCGCTAATGTCGACGTCGATCTTCTGGATGGCGCCGTGCGCACCGCCCGCCTTGATAAAGTCCTTCAGCGACGAGCCGCCCACCATGCACATGGGGTCCTTGAAGACGAGATTCGCCCAGGTCCAAGAAATGAAGTGCGCGATCGACTCGCCGACAGTACGCGGAATCTCAATGTCGAGCTTGACCCGCTCCTTCTCAGCGTCGGTCAGTCCAAGCGCGTCGCACTGGCTCTGCAGCATGAACGCCTCCCGAACCGCAAATTGGTGGTCGAAAGAGCCGCCGTTGAACGCGCACACGTAGCCGCCTTCTGCGGAAGCGTAGCGCAGCATGTGCACCATGAACTCCTGCATGCAGTTGCGCCCAGTGAACGTCTTCGGGAACTCGACGCCGTCCACTTCCTGCTGGCGCATCCAGTTGCGCATGTCGTCCTCGGTGGCCGACCCCTTGCTGCTGCGCGCGTACAGCTCGTTGATCGAATCCTTGTCTCGCAGATCGACCTTTTGAACGTGCACGATGACCGGAATCTGCATGCCGCGTTCTCTACTGTTGGTCGCGTCGGGGTCGGCGATCGTCTCGATGTCGTAGAGGTACAGCACAGTCGGCTTCTTTGGCTTCTTCGGGCGTCGACGCCTTCCCTCCTCCTCCTCCTCCGGTTCTTCCGGCGCACTGATCGAAATGCGGGGCGTGTTGATGCGACAGACGTGGTCGGACAGCACCGCCCTCTCCGAGATCCAGTCGCAGCGACTCAGCTCCGGCGTCACGCGCCAAGCTTCCTTGCAGCTCTTGCACTCGTGCGTAGCGTCAGCAATGATCTCGTGTCGACCGACGCACGCGTCAACCGCTTCTCCGTGACACGCCACGCACCAATTGCGCGCCTCCTTCAGCTTCGTAAAGAAGTGATTGATGGACGGTTCGCGAGTCGGCATTTCCATGCAGCCGTCTCGCGCCTCGACAAGAGAGTCGCCCTTGCGCAGCAGATGCCACAGAACGGCGTAGCTGTCGGTCAGTCCTTCGTCGTTCTCGGCGGCGTCGAAGCCTCCGGCGGCTTGAATCTGCGCCAGCGTTCTAGCCTCCATGCGCCGCAGCCTCTGTGGCGTCAATAACTGCAGCTTCCCGCTGGGCTCGTACTCGGTCATGTGCTCCACAGCGTAAACTACGATGCCGGCTTCGCGCGCTGCGCGCTGCGCGTCGACCTCAGCGTACGCGTAGACATTGAGTTCGCAGCGATCCAGTTCTGAATCGGGCGTCTGCTGCACCAGCATATCCTTCAGCGCCACCACGACGTCGTCGAGAAACTCGATCCCCTCGGCGTCGCCGAAGCGAATACAGCGCTGCCGCGGCAGCACGGTCTTGTTCTCCATCCAGCCGGCGGAATCAGCCTTGTTGTCGTGGTAGGTGACCCGAATGCGATGCGTCTGCGCTCGGCCGTTGTGTGCAGAGCAGCGCGGGCAGGTCACTCGTGCACTGTGGTCGGCAGCGACGGGAACGTACTCAGCCTTGCACGCGCCCTGCGCACACGGCCAGTTCGGGTTACCATGCGTCGTCGGCCAGCCGAGCCTGCCATCGCCGCCGTTGCGCATCTGACGCCAGTGCACCTCAAAGCGCGGATCAATGACCGAGTAGATGTGCGTCTCGCGCCGCCCCAGGTAGACGACGCGCTGGCTCCCCAAGTCGCCAATGATCAGCGCGCTCGTAGCCCCGTCGTCGGGGAACAGCGCAATCTTAATGCGCAGCAGCTCGCCCACCTTCTGGAAGAAGATGCGGTCGTCGAAGTTCTCCTCCTGGCCGTTCAGCCCCATCAGACGCTGGTAGTATGGCAGCGCCACCATGAAGTCCATTACGCGGCGCGCGCTGTCAACGCCGCCCTGCACCAGCTTCTGCAGCCGATTGCGCGCCGTCGTGAACGCCTGTCGCTCCGCCATGCTGTACTTCTTGAACTTCAGCTGGCTCGGGTCGCTGTCGTAGCCGATGATCTGACAGTTCGTCGGCGTCGTCAACGTCGCCTCCGCTTCAGTCAGCGGCGGATGGTACGTGAACACCGGCGCCAGCATGAGCGACAGCACGCGACAGCGGTTCTGCGTGTCCGCCGCCATGTCCAGTCGAAAGTTCCAGTTCTTGTCCTGCGTCTTCGGCTTGCGCTGCTTGGCGTCCAGCAGTCCGAGCCGGTCCACAGGCGTGCAGCCGCTGCGCATCGGCTTGAACACGTAGTCGAACACGATCGAGTCCATGCGCCCAGCACCCCAGGAGTCCGTCGTAATGGCGCCGTCGACCACGTCCTTCACTTCGCTGTCCGAGCCGTTCGCCTCTTCAGGCAGCTCCTCCAACCACTTGATCGACGCCGCGCCGTAGCCGTCCAGGTTGGCGATCGAAACCATGTAGGCAGTCGTCAAGAAGTTGCCGTCCGCCGTCGTAGTCGTCGCCCGGAAGTGCGACGGACGCACTCGCTCAGCACGGTCAGTTCGCGTCACGTCGGGATTGCGCCAGAACGCCATGTTGTACGGATTCGCCGCCAGCCTCAGCACTCCCAGATCTTGCAGCACGCGCGCTATCTTCCTGCCCGCCACCACGATTTCAGCGCCCGTCAGCGCTCTGTTCGTCAGCGGGATCGCGCGCACGCTGATCATCGGGTCCACAACAGCTTCGGGCGACATGTCGACGCGGAACCACATCACTTGACCGTCGCCAAAGTCGACAGGCGCATTGATGACCTTATAGTAGTCGTTCTCTCTGTCCTCGGGATCTTCCGCGTAGTATGCGACTTCCCGATCTTCAATGTCGTCAATTGTCGCGCGGAAACTCCGCTTTCCGGCGTTGAGGCGCCTTGGAGCGCCCTGCACCCGCAGGTCAGCCAGCACCAGGTCGTCGTAGGTGTCCTCCATTGCTGCTCTTTATCTGTAGGCGTGCGGAGCGCGTGGCGCGTGCGCGACACACGACCTCTTGCGGGGCGCAATTCTGGTTTACTCACGGTGTCGAATTCTACTGTGGTACGATAGCGGCTCACGTAACCCACCGGTCGCTAAAACGACGCAATACGAAACGCCGGTAACGTACACCTCCGGGGTACTAACGTACACCTCCGGGGTACTAGCGTACACCACTCTTCCGCGGAATGTTCCAAGAACGTTCTCAGAACCCGCCGCGCGTGTCGCGAGCCATGCGCTGCTGGATGCCCAGAGAGCCTAAAGTGTCGGTCACGCTGCCGCTGATCCCCATGGCGACGGCGAGTAGTGCGGGATTCCCGGGCGCGACGATCTCGCCCGGCGTGTCCTGCGCGCGCACGCCCTCCACGCCGCGCTGGAAGGCGGGGGTCGCGTTCTCGTGCACGTCGCGCCACTGCATGAAGACGCCGCCGACGTCGGTCTGGTTGAACGCCAGCATGTTCATGGGCGCGTCATTGCGCGCGCGCGCGGCGTGGTACACACCCGTCTGCGTGTCCAAGCCCTGGTCGGGCATGCTTGAGAGACCCGCCTGAATGTCCGCCGCCGTAATCAGTCGATCGGACTGTGGCATCATTCCGAAGGTCAGCTGCGCGTAGTTCACCGGGTCCATCGGCTGCTCTCTGTAGTCCTCGCGCTCCATGGGTCGGAACTCGGGCTGAAAGCCGCTCAGCTGCTTGGTAATGTTGGTGACCGCGTCGTTCGCGATTCGACGACTAGCCGCCACGCTGGCGCCCGCCGCGCGCGCGTTCATGCCCACGAGAGCACCGACCGCGCTGGTCTGCCCGGGCATGGTCGTCCCCATGCGCAGCTCATCCTCCACGTACGGGTTGCGCTCCGTCAGCGTGTGCGGCGCGTTGATGATGGCGGGAGAAAACATCATTTTCTGATCGCCTCTTTACTCTGAATCAACGATTTCGCCCTCGTCGGAAAACTCGAGCGCGGGCGACTTGCCTGAACCAACGTCGCGAATGCGCAGCGTGCTGGAGGAGCTGTCGTACACGGGCGCCACGGTCACGTCGATTCGCTCGAGATTATCGCCAATCGGCCAGCCCGCAATCGCTGTAACGCCCTCGATCTGCTCCGCCGGCATCTGGATCGGCTGCGGCAACGCACCGAACCCCATACGAGCGCGCCACCCGTTCAAGTCCGGCTGCCAGCTTGGGAGCGAGCTCGTCGTCGTGGCTGTGCCGTAGCCAGCGCCGGAAGCATAAGACGAACCTGCGTTTAACTGCGCAAACATGCGGATACGCCTGTCGTCGCAAAGCGCCTGAGCGCATTCGGTTTTAATCATCACATGTCGCTACTGCACGCGCGGCGGCAGCAACGATACTTACGTATCGCCACTAGCCTCGTCCACGTCGTACTCGGGGGCTGCGTCGAAAAACTCAAAGTACAAGCCCCACTCTTCGGGTGTGTAGCCACCGAATTGTCCGACACCGACCGCGCGCATCTTTGTTCCTTGCACGACTTCACCAAGATGCTGCAGTGCGGGTCCTTGACGGGAGTAGGCCGCACCCGTAGCACCGAGCTCTTCACGCATGCGCTCCGCGATCTGACCCTTGCGGTACGTTCTCGCTTCATAACCAGGGGCACCCGCTGCAAACTGGCGTTCGCCCAACGGTGTGGGCTCCTCTCGCAGACGCAACGCACCCCATGGAACCGTCGCCGTCAGCGCAGTCGAATCGTCGGCCGCAGAGTGCGCCAGCGGGTTAATCGCATTGTAGCTGTCCTCGCGCCTCTCCGCCGCGTCGCTCGCTGACACAGAAGTGCTGTGGAAATCGTCGCGCCCGGGCGAAGCGCGAGGACGAGCAAGTCGCCCAGCCATTTCGTCCAAGGCATTCTTGTCGGGCTCTTCGCGCTCGGTTTCACGCAGTCCGCGTTTACCAGCTCTCTCTTGGAACGGAACCAGCGCTCCACCTGCATGCGGTACGAGTTCAGTCGCCGGCGTCTCGCCCGTCACTTCTGGGCGCGGCTCGCCCTCATAGCGCACCAGCACCTGTGACGCCGGCGTGATTGGCGTCGGAGCCGGGGCCGGTTCGTATCCAAAACCGTCAGCAGACCTCGGAGCCGGAGCCGGTTCTTGAACTCGCACTTGCGGAGCCGCAGCCGCCGAAGGCATGAGCGCGCCAAGTGCTGAAGTCATTCTTGGAGCGAGCCCTGACGGCAGTAGCGGAGCCGGAGCTGGCGCAGGAGCCGGAGCCGGTTGCGGAGCCGGAGCCGACTGTGGCGCCGGAGCCGGAGCCGACTGTGGCGCCGGAGCCGGAGCCGGGCGCGCGAACCCGAGCGCTTCGTCGACACCAACCGTTCGTGTCGGCGGTGCTGGGGCAGCAGCAGCAGCTCTGGGCAACGGTGGTGCTGCTGCAGCCAGCGCAGCCGGAGGTGGTTGGCGTCTTGATCGGTATCGTTCTCGACTAGGCGGCTCTCTAACATTTCCAGCGGGTACAAACGTCGCCTGCTGCCACGGCGCGTACTGGCGATTCTCCGTCTCCTCCTTACGCTCCTCTATAACAAC
>Ga0172373_10005798_pt1 | contig 16765 bp, 14 predicted proteins | sample Lak10m_2_FD_114546 | JGI IMG/M metagenome (GOLD analysis project Ga0172373, IMG submission 114546) | Freshwater microbial communities from Kabuno Bay, South-Kivu, Congo - kab_092012_10m | ecosystem: Environmental > Aquatic > Freshwater > Lake | place: Democratic Republic of the Congo...
ATTTCAAATTATGTGTATGCCAGAAGGGCTTTACCTGATGGTGATTTTACGAAAATAGGCTATGGCAATATGTACATAGACACTTTATTAAACTGTGTAGCAAAGGAGACGGGAATGAGGTGGGGTAATTTTCATGAAAACGCACCGGGACAATGTGTATCGTGTACTAATTTCATAGATACTAAAATTATTTCCAAATTCTGCAATTTGAGTATACCAGCTGAAAGGTCCCAAACTTGTTGTTTCCAATGCAAACCGGGTTATCAAAAGAAAACAAGTTCTGTTTCAAGTACGTCCAGAATATCTTGTGTGAGAGAATGCACGAAAAACAAATATTTTGACGGAGCAGCGTGCAGAACATGCGATCAGGGAAAATTTAGTTTTGGGGGAACTTCTACAACTTGCTCTACGTGCTATGAGCTTGGAATGAGAAACCATAAATTGGTGAAGAATGTGGGTTGTGTAGGGTGTCCAGTGGGCCAGAGAGTCGATCATCTTTCAGGAAGCACATGCATGCCGTGTCCAAATAAGCAATATGTCCCAGCTAATGGATCCATATGCCAATCATGTGGTACAGATAAAGCTTATGAATTTGACATTGTTCTGAACCCACCATGCAAACAGTGCCCTAGAGGCTTTTATGGGCCACCAGACTTATCATATACGTGTAGGGTATGTCCTTATAATGAAATATCTGTAAATGAAGGTTCTGTGGGTTGCACAAAGTGTGATAATGGAAAGTATGCCAATGAAAATCAGACAGAATGTCGGAACTGCCCCACTTTGCCAAATAATTATTCAGAGTACTTTGAAAGTGGATGTGAAAAGATAAGGTGCAGCAGCAATGCATATCAAAACACAATAAATAACGTGTTTAGCAAAGAAGGGTGTTTACCTTGTTCTGGGTTATTTGGTTTAAGTGCACCTGAAGGTTTTTACAGGCCTGAGAGCAACTGTGGATCTTTAAAGCCCTGCACTGTCCCTAACTTTGCAAAAGCGTTGGGCGCTGTATATCCTAGTACAGAGTGTGATTGGGAGTGCAGACCTGGTTATGAAAGAAGTGGCAATCAATGCAGGTCGTGTTCTTCGGCTTCATATAATGCAACTGTACACGAATACGAGAACAATGCATGCGACTACACATGTAAGAAGTATACGTATCGAGACTCTTTGAAAAAATGTACGCAGAAGTGTAGCTTTATGTTGGAGGAAGCTTTAAATAAAAGAATATTCAGTAGAGTTAGCCAATATCTTCCTGGATCAGTCAAGCCAAATTATGAGCTGGAAGTTTGTGGAGCCGATTATGAAAACGCGCCTGAACATGAAATTGTGTTTCTCAGAAAGGGGCTCTGGGCTTTCAACGGTGGGACTAGTCTATGTGGAAATTCATTGTTAAATGAAAACGAAGAGTGTGATGATGGAAATCAATTGGATCATGATGGATGTTCTTCTTCTTGCATAATTGAAAAAGATAGATACTGGGATTGCGACTGGATAGGAATGCCGTGTGAGCCAGATTGCGGATGGAAAAAAGATGCATATGATGTGTGGGACATTAGTCTTAGGGGATTTTTACTTCCAAAATGCAACCCAGTGCAAAGAACATGCTCCTGTGAAAATATCAGTTACTATAAGGTAAGAGGCCTTCCTTCAGGACAAAGGTACGAATGGATGCAAGCATTCTTGTCACCTTGCAACTGCTTTGGAAATGAAAATCGAGTTGTTGCATATGAAAAATGCACACACGAAAACAAGGGATGCGTGGAATGTCCTACCAATTTTTATTATCATGACTTGCGCAAGGAATGCGTGCAATGTGGAACCCAGTGTGCCCTGGAGTATACGAATGTTTCGTTGGATTTGATGTCAAGAGACTCGCTGTGTAAAAATACTTCTCAATATTTTTATGGAAATGTTTACAATTTTTCAAATCAAAGGGACCAAGAACAGAGTATGCTTGGTTGTAAAAGGTGTACAGAATTGTCAATGGATGAAAGGTACTACAGGCATTTACCGTACTGCAAGATTGAGTGCTACCAGGATACCACTGGATTGACAGATGTTGATAATACCTACTGCACAGTACCCAGAAATGCGCAAACTGGAGAATGTCCCAGCAAACAATGTTATACATGTTTAAGCAGTTTCAATACAAAAATAAACAGCTACGCGAGTCAGATTGGGAAGTATCTAAAGGGTTGTTTTGACGTGATTGGCTATGAGTGGTATGATTGCAACCCTGATATTCTGCCTTCAAATGCACACTGGGTCGAACGGACAAGTCTTTCTTCAGAGGATGATATAAAAAAACTCAAGAGTGAAAACGAGTGTCCCTGGGAATGTAATTCTGGATTCTACAAGTATGATGAAGAGACTTGTGTGGGAATAAAAAGGAAAGAGAAGGGATGGGGTTCCTTTTCCAAGAATCCCTGTCCCAGGCAGGGAGACGTGCTGGTTCCCATTGAAAGTGACAACAGTCTGTACGATTCTTTTTATTGCAGGTCGTGTCCTGACTCGCCGCCGTTTGTGAATCAGGTATGGATTTCAAAGGCACCGAATTATGACGTGTGTTTGTCTGAATGCGAACGGGGCGTTTCGTGGAGAGATCCTGAGGATGATTTGATTACAGACAGTTTCATCACTTGCTATTCATGTACGCCTAGAGTATGTGCAGTCGGAGAGTATTTTCGTCCTTGTGAGACTACGCGAGATTCGTCTTGTGAGTCATGTAGCACACTTGGCAGTTACAAGGAATATTTTTCAAATTCGCAAATGTGCGAGGCAAGGTGTATTGCTGGGTACGCTACGGACGAAAGTGGTGAATGCAGAAATTGCGACTTGATAGCATGCCCTACTGGATTTTATGCGTCAAAGAATTGCCAGGGTGAAAATGAACGGATAGGCATGCCACAGTGTCTACCGTGTGCGCCTTTGCCGCCCAAGACGAGATATGTGTCAAATAGCAAAACGTGCGACATAAAGTGTGAGATAGTGGAGTACGCCAACGTAACTAAAAAAAACGTGTCCAGTCTGAACGGAAGCTCTGTGGGTTGGGAATGCGTATTATGCAACGGAAATTTATGTCCATTTGGAACTTTCGGAACTTGCAGGAATATTTTGGAACCCAATTCACAAATTGTTAGTGGAGTAGAACTCTCTTGTGAGCTATGTGAAAATTTCGACCAAAATGCAGTGTATTTTACTGCGGGATCTTGCTACAGTAATTGCAACAGTGGTTTTAAAAGGTCGATTGAGACGTCCAAGTGTGAGCCCATCATTGTGGAGTATGACTATGAGCAAGAATTGGCAAATTTGTATGCAGATGAGAGTCAAAATACAGCAACAATTCCAAATTTCGACTATGACATTCCTGTACGTAAATCACATCATAGCTAGTTTTTTTATCAAAAAAAAAACCAAAAATCGTATAAAGCAGTGATACTGAAAAAGATTTTCTACAAGTGTAGAGGCATGGAAAACGTTTTTGATGTATTGTTGCAAACAGCCCACAAGAAGAAGGGTGGTTTTTTCTTTTTGACTATGGAGGACTTTGTAAAAGTAAGCAGTGTTAGTCATCTTTTTCGAGGTTTGTTTTTTTCGCATTCGTGTTTCCCCTTGATTGTTTATCATTGCTTGTGCAAAAAATATGACCTTGGTAAAGGCTTTCATTTTCATTTGGGAAAAAAAAATGTGAAGTATGAGTGGGATGAAGAAATTTGTGCAGTGTGGCTGTTTGGCCTAAATAGTATAGTAAAAAATCGTATGATTGCAGTGGCTTGTCAGGAAATGTGGTCGTGTCGCAGTCTTCCTCCCAAAACGACAAAGCTTGCATGTGATTTTAGGTTGTGCGACTTTTTGCAAATGTATAGGAACCTCATTGGGTTTAATCTATCAAAGGCCCATGAACTTGCCGCTCAAGTACAAAAACGAAAGAGGGCTTCAAGTGCGGTTGTGCTTTCTGAATACGCCTTCACTTTTCACATTGTGATTCAAAAAAAACAATGTTCCAGCACGCCAAAACAAACAGAACAGAGGAGGTTTGTTTGTTTTCATAGTGCACAGGATGCCATGAATTTTTTTTTGAATTGGTGCAATGTTCAATATCAGTGCATTCTGAATAATGTTTTGAAGGAAATAACGACTTTGTACGAATGTGGTTTCACCACGATGGATCCCAAGGAGCAAGAGGGGATGGAAAGAAAGTGGGTTTTTGATATTGATGCGCCGTTTGAAAAATTGTATATGCAAAAATTGATTCAAGCAGCAAAAGAAGTGACATTGGAAGAAATTGAGGTGTTGAATAGGTGTGTGGTGTCATTTGGAAAGCATTTATCTGATTTTCTGTTGAGGAACAATCTGGTTTCCTCTCTACCCTTTTTTTGTATTTTGACGAGACACACGAACAAAAAGTTGTCGTGGCATATAACGGTCAACGTAATGGGAAAAATGAAGCATTGGGGAGTTCTTCTCCATCATTTTGAACAAGAGGTGGAGCAACACCAGTCAGCAGACTTTTACAATATAGTTTGTTTTGTAGACAAGTGTACCAGAAACAACAAAAAAGGACAATACATGCAAACTTTGAATTCCATGAAAACCTCTGGAATCGAACAAGGCGGTATGTTTCCGTTTTTGTATTATGGTTTTTTCAATGGTCTTGGAACAAAACAGCGCTTTTTTGATTCAGAATGTGAAGAAGATTTAAAAAGGGTTTGGCACTATATGACTTGTAGTCTTATGATTTTTGACCCCTGGTGTGTACGAATGAACACGCATCTCTTGGATATGGTATGTTTGAAAGTAGACTCTGCTATGTTGCAAGGCAAAAGAAAGAGAGCTATGGAAGTAGAAGTGCTAGCTTCTCATGATACCAGTTCTTCCTCCAAATCCAGAAAAGAAATTTTGGATGGTTGTTCTGCCATGACCAGTGTTTTGAGTAGTCACAGAACAGAGCATGAGCTTTCAAGTTTCAATTGCATAAAATGCACCAAGACCAAAGAATGGGTGAAAGGGTTTGTTTTTTCTGCCAATTTTAAAACTAGTTTTTTGCCAAGCATGCGGGAAAGTCGAAACATTTGCAGTATGGTCATGGCATTAAAAAATGAAAAAAGGTGCAAGGTTCTGGTTCATTCATATATCAGTGGATGTGGCGTGTGTCCTAGAATATTCAAGGTTTTGGGCAAAGATTACCAACATGGGAGTAATTCCCACTGTGTGGTGATTTGCATAAAAATGACCAATGACTTGAATTCGTACAGGGCTTTCGCATACTGCATGTCTGGAAAATGCAAACACATTGTGAATGCAAGGCATGGTCCGGGGTGGATCGAGTATACGAGAGAAGACTACCTGAAGCTCAAGTGCGAACGAGGAAAAAGTTGAATGCTGCTTTTGTTTTTTGTAGAGAAGGTATATATGTGGAGTCCATGTACGGAAACAAAATTAGAATGTTGTTGGTGAACAATGACGAAGAAAAATCGACCCAAGAACGTTGCTGGAGCTTTGACGTGGGAATATCATCTAGCAATGCACGCAAAATCATTTTCACGGTACTTTTGGGAGTAGCTTTGGCGATTACATTTGACAAGTGTATTTCCTGTGTATTTGTGATTTTGATATTGTCTGGACTCACCATGAGCTGCATACCCACCATGCCCATTGTGTTTCTGCTTTGCTGTGGAGTCCTTTTGATGCATGCCATAGACTACAGAAATGCCAGCATTCGCGTGGAAGTTCCACTGGAAAATTTCGTGTACATTCCAACGTGGGATGACGTCCACAAGTATGTGCATGTGTCGGCGAATGAAGCTGGGGGTGCTAGCAAGAATGCAATGAACCCACTACATCCTGATGGAGGAGGAGGATCTCGTGTTGTGGTGCCAGCAGCAGCACCTGCGCCATCGTCTCCTAGTTTTTTTTCGTGGTTTGACTCTGAAGAAAAATTATAGCTTTTCTTTAGTTTGTTTTTTTGTTAGTATTTATATGCAGATAAAAATGTTCTTAAAATTTCTAGATGTTGGTGTGTGGAAAAGTAAACCCCCCCGCAAAGAACGCAGACTACAATGGGGTTTTTTTTGGAGGCAGGGACAACATGAAAGAAAAGGCGGAAACATTGAAGGGACTGCCACTGCAAGTCGAGCACAATTCCAATTGCCAAGTTGGAAAGGTCATTTCAGGTTGGATAGGAGGGGACGGAAGTATGTACGCCCTAGCAGAGATTAACACAAAGCACTTGCCAGGAGCGGTCACTGCTGCAGCCATTGACAAGGGTAATTTTAGGGAGTTTTCTCTTGGCTACAAGGCCACTATGCAACGGGATCCCAGTGGGAAGCTGTTGGTGACGGACAAGAACATCATGGAAGTGTCTATCGTAAAAAAGGGGGCATTGGACGGATGTTGCATCATGAAATATGAGAGAATAAATCATCACCAATAATCTCTATTGAAATAGTATATAATTCTTGCTTTTTTTTGGACACATGCCAACACTATGAAAACATTTTCCGAAAACGCTTTAAAATATTTTTTCGTGCTCAAAAGCATTTTGTTGTTTTTTGTGGTTATATTTGTGTTGGGTTTATCTGTTGTTTTGAGGGAATATTGGGTAGAAAATACCCTACATGAAGTAGATTACGAAAAAAATATCATTGTGTTGTTTTCGTTTTGTATTTTATTTTTGGGTGGACTTGTCACTCTCCCGTAATCACAAGGCGAGTATATAAGTTGCATCTTAATTTGAAGAGTTTTTGTGAGCAAGTCCATGTTTTGGAATCAAATTGTGTCAAGTGGGAGACTCCATTCTGAGGAGACAGTGCCTGTGAGTCATGTGAAACAATTTCCCATGATTCAAACGCCTGTTTTGAGTGAGAGCAGCCTCAGTGAACCCGTGGTGGATCAAAGCGAGACATTATGTGAAAACTATTCTCAAACAAATGAATTAAAAAATGCAGAGGAACAATTTTATAAAGATTTTAATGAAATTATGTCCCACGTGCAGCAGGGCAGTGATCAAGGAAATGGGAAAGACGGTTGTGAAGAGGAGTGTGCTATTTCCAATGCAACGAATCGAAATATAGAAACAAAGGAGGAGGAAGAAGAATGTTATCACGTAATTATTCATGAGTTGATTTCTGCCATGAGTGATCTATCGAAACCAATGGACCACTGTGTCTTGGATTCTCTTATTGATGAATTACCCAAGATAAAAGGTGTAGAGTACCCTTCCAAGGAGGACTGTCCAGATACATGTGTGCGACAGAGTATATTGTTGAAATTGATGACCAAGGTGTACGAAGGTGTATCAAGAAAGTGCATGGAAACACACTGCGTGCCGAATGACCTGTACAGGGATCAAATTTTTTTGCATGAAATTTTGACTTCTTCATGTTGTGGTGATGAAGACAGCAATACAAGTGATGGAAAGGATCGATCTGAACCAGTAAGCAACAAAGCTAAGTGCACCAGCGATTTCCTAAATTTTCTGCACGGTGTACCATAAAAATTGTGTTTTTTTATTTAATTTTGTGGTTTTTCATAGGGTGACTGTGTGTAATCATGGGACATTTTTTGTTTGATTATTTCATGGGCCTGGCCCCACAAGTCTGTGATTTTTTCTAGATGTCTGGGCTCTGCTTTCTGAATTTTCTGTATCAGCGAGTGGCATTGAGAAGGATCATGTGACTCCTCAAATTTTCTTTTCATGATTTAAATTATTTGTATACGTGATGTTTATATATAAATAAACCAAATATCGAAAGGTCTATATTCGTTGCATATTTTAAAAAAAAACATTTTGGTTGTTTGGTTCTTTTCCTAGGTTATTGTTTTAAAAATGTTGCTTCGAATGCAAAAAAAAGTGACAAGTAATCAGTTATTGATGAGTACAGCTAGAAAAGTGATGACGCATCTTGGGGGTGGTCACACGGAGGCAGTCTACCAAAACGCCATGGTTCTGCTCCTTTTTTCGGCTGGCTTTCCATGTCTCACTGAGGTAAACATCCCATACTTGGTCAATGGGGTATGTGTTGGTTTTGGGAGAGCCGATATTTTGACACACAGTCATGTCATTGAATTGAAAGCCAACCAAAAATCAAGTGAAACGAATATCGATCAAAGCAAAATGCAGATATGCAAGTATTTGAGGGCGCTCAATGAGCAAGACAAGATTCATCGCAAGGGAATGCTCATTTTATTCAACACCCCGAGTCAGGGCCCATTGCACAAGAGGGTCACGTTCATTTCTGTGGCAAAGCATCCAGAAGATAAGGTGATGTCTCTTCGAAGAATATCTTCTCAAAATATTATAAAATGTCCAAAAAAAAACAACTCTGCTCCTACTTCTATTAAATCTAAGAGGTGTCGTCGTGCTAGGAGTAAAAAGTAAGGAAGAAATGGCCTCTGTCGTCAAGAGGAAACTTCCTGACTGGATCATGTCGTGTAAAAAGAAGAGGAAGACATCATTTGCAGTCATTTTCCACGAAAATCATTTGCGAGAGCTGGTGCACTGCATGGAAACTGCATTCGAAATGATGAACATGGGTCGCGAAGCTCGAATTGATTATTTGTTCGAAGATGACATGAGCGACTTTCATTTTATTGCAAATTGCGGACTTTGGAATGTCTTGGACATGGAGGATGTTTTGAGGGGGCTGCAATACATGTTTCCTAATTCCGGCGACGTGTTGTTGGACGAAGTAAGAATGCTGGCCCACGACGAAAACAAAATGGTTGATTTGATAGTTCGAGCTCTGGATCAGATCAAGCAGGCTCACTTTTGGCAAGTACATTTGATTGGCATATAGTCACAGGGCAGAGTCGAATAGCATCACTGTGCTTTGAAAATCCTTGTCCTTGTCAGACCAAACACGTGTTGGAGTACAATGCATAATAATTACGGGATGCGTCGTGGCACCCACAGTGAGCTCCAAGGAGCGTGTGTGTGTGTTTTCATATAAAAAACCTTGCGCAACTCGCAGGAATGTTTGAAATGAAATTCGCTGACCTGATTTTTTTTGAATTTTGATTTTTAAAAGGCAAGACACGTTTGAGATTTTTTGCTGCATTTCCAAGAGAGGTGAAGGATGAGTGTGGGTAACATCTCTGACTGAGAGAGCGCGCCATAAGCACTGCTTGCAGTTGAATTTTTTAAAAATTTGAAACGTGGAAATATTGAGAAACTCTCTAGAAAAAATAATGAAGTGATGCAAGAAGTGACTACTATGGTTTTCCATTAAAGAAACCTTGTCCATACTAAGTATGTTTTTGCAGAGGTTGTTTTCTCGAAGCAGTGAATATTGAACTTCGTACTGTACTACTATCTGTGATATATCGGGTGCAAAATAGCTCAAAGATGAATAACTTCCCCAGAGAACATGCACAAAGTAGTCGTAAGTGAGGGACAATTTTTTTTTGTCAAAGATCATTTTTTGCGTCACTGGAATCACATATATCCAAGGATCTGACATTTTGAAAGAAAATCCGTAATTTTGACGAATGGAATGGTAATGATGGTCATTGTATTCATCAATAATCTTTTCGAATTGCTGCAAAGATAATTTGGTCTTCAAAATAAGTACCATGTTGTTAGGCGATGGAATGGTTAGAGAAGACGAAGTAAGGAGCATTTGCAGTCCCATTTTTTCCACTAAGTGCTTTGAAGACGCAAAAACGTCCAAGAGGGCTCGAGTAGCTTGTTGCTGTTGATAATGAAAGGTGTGCTTTTCGGATGCCAGCAAAAACATTTTTGATTTGACCATGCTTTTTTTCTTTGGGTTGTTGATCACTGGAAATTGTTGTTTTATCCGCTTTTTTTTCGAATGTGTTTTTAAAGAGTCCACGCTTAAACTTCGATGTGCGCCTTCGTCGCCGGCTTCGTTTTGTATTGATGATAAAACTTTTTGGGCTGTTAAAACTTCTTCTTTGTTATATGCGCTATTTCGCACGCATAGACGAAAAAAAATGGACTCTAGGCTTTCTCTTGGATTGATCACAATAGATCCCCAGTAAGGCTCACAATCACTTACGTATGTCAGGCGTATAACATAGGAAAACATGGAATTTTGCGATATCTCATCATTGAATTGGCGAACGAAATGAAGCAAGCGTTCGCGGGAAAAACTCAATTTTTTGTTTTCGTGGCTGTTTTGATTCAGCTTGAAAATTACTCTCCATATTTCTTTGTGGTTGTCATTCACAGAATGCGACAAAATTTGAATTGAAGAAGAGCTTCGAATATTCTTCCACGCCAAAAATCCATACTGGTCAAACCATGAACGTGGATGCAATCCCTCGTACCTTAAAATAAAACATTGGTATCTAGGTCGATGGCGGTCTAATTCTTGTTTTTGTTGACAGCTCATTAAAGACATTGTTGAAATAGTGACCAAAAATGGACAATCCCAGTATTATGGAACAAATCGCAATGTATATGGTCAGTTTACCCTGTCCCCCAATTCCAGTTTTAGTTCACGTGGACGAAAATAAAAAAAATGAAGACGACACGGGAGACAAGGAGGAAACTGTTTGCTCTAGCCACGACCTCTTGGCTGGTGTACTTTTATGTGCCATGCAAAGAAATTCCAAGGAAAAAAACGAAAAACGAAAAAGGAAACAAGTGGAGATTGTAGAAAGATATATTTTTGAAATTATAAAAGCTGCATCTCCCGAATCTCCTGTGTCTCTGACATCAGACCGCAAGGAAAAACTGGACTTTGACGCTTTCTGGCATAGTTCCCAAAAATTTACTTGTGACTTTTTGACTTCATTTGACGACGAAGGCGTACCGACTCCCGGGATTCGTTTTGCTGCGGCGTGTGACGTGGAAATGGGAAGCAAAGTCCACAAGGCGTGTTGTCATTGGATGGTAGCGCAGGACATATTGCATGCGAACTCCATGTTTGGCATTACTGGTTCGGCTGCGTTCACTCCTAAGAAAATGGAATACTTTGAAAAAATGACCTACGAAGCCATGATCAGCATGCACCATGAACGCCTGGTGGAGGAGGAAGAGAGGATGGCGGCCAAAAGAAGTCAAGTTTTGGTTGTTCCAGGAGATGTCGCTGCCAAGCACGAAAAAGACGGACATTAAAGTCCACCCATTGTTTTTGTTGTACGTAGGAAGAAAGGAAAGCCACTTCTTCTGAAGCTGAAGAATGGATATTTGAAATGTCTTGAAGAATTACACTGCTAAAGTCCGCATTTTGAGCCTGGAACATGGGAAAGTAGTACAATCTTTGAAATGAAGCAGCTACCCAGTCCAGGGGGGGTTCGCCATCCAGAATCGTAAAGGAGATTTCTCCCCTGATGATGCAGTGCCTTACCGGTTTCCATATCAAAGCTCTGTTTTTTTCAATGATTTGGTAGCCAGTGTCGTAAATGGCTCGTTGAAGTATTCTGGCATCTAAGATGGTCTGACGCAAGTCTAGGAACGCTATTCCAAATAATGAACACGTGATAGTTTTCCATATTGCATCGAACTGACACAATTCAGAAGCCAGTAAATGAATGTCGCTGTTACAAAAAATGCAACCATTTACACGATCCGAATGGTCATGGCGAACAAAACAGTTGCATACAGGAAGAAGAAAAAAAATCAAGGAAGAATCCTTTTTTTTCAGATGAGGACTCTTTTTCTCTTTGAAATTCTCTAGAATTTTTTGTTTCATGTGTAAATGTGTCAAAGCCCCTGCCTGAGCAGCAATAGAAACAGGAGAACAATTCATTAATTTGTTATAAAGTAGGTTGTTGAATAAAGGATGCAATAGAGTGGCCACGCCCGTAAAATCTTTCATGTTCCATTTTCCATTGTATGGAGTTTCCACGGAGAGTCTGACAGCATGAGCAAATAATTCTTGCATGTCGGACAATTTAAGCATGGGACTGGTAGATTGAAAAGAGCGCTCTGTGTCAATCATGACCACTCTCAAAGTGCACACATTGACCATAAAATTTCCCAAGTGAGAGTCCCCGTGAATCCAATGTGCTTGATGAAGAGTGCGTAGCAATTGCAGAGAAGTGACTAAGAGTGAAGCCAGTAGGTCTCTTTTGGCTGTAGAATATATAGAGTCCGTGCAAATCACCATTCCATTGCTATTATTTGAAATGCTAGCGAAATCCAACTCAAAATTTTTAACTAGGAGTTCATATGTTGTTTTTTTTTTGAGGTGGGTCTCAGCAAAAAACAGGTCTACCAAACTCAAGTGAAAAAATTCCATGGCTATGCAACCCCAAGATTTCAATCCATCATCTCCTTTTGGAATGGAATGAAATGTAGCAAAAAAATAAACTTCAGGAAACAAGGATGCCATTTGACATGCGTGAAAATCTTTGAAATGGAGGTATTCATCGTAAATGTCAGCTGCATTAGATTTTATTTTGAGGGTCACCACTTGACTCTTCGCACCAAAGAACATGGAAGAAGCGCGAATTCTGCACTTCAAAATAAATAGGTCTGGTCTATTGACCAAGATTTCTATGATTTCCAGATATATTTTTTTTTTAGCGGAAACGTGTTTTGGTGGCATAAACAGTTGAGCATGGCCCTTCATATGGAGAGGAAAATGCTCATGCAAGGCAGTGTGAGTTTGTTGTGAATTAATGTGTACCGGGATGCAATTTTTCTTTGACATTCTCAAAGTGACTTGTTTTTTTTTGCGTACAATGGGTTTGAATGCAAACTCCTTGAGAGAAGTATTTTTTTTGGAGGAGGAGTGGAAGGCGGCCCTGTGCAATGGCAACCAGAAGGAAAAAGTAGAAAAATATGCATTGGAAAAAAAATGGATACATCGTTTAAAAAATAAAAAAAAACATGAGTCAAATTTTTTTTTAAAGAAAAACATTTCAGGAATCACCACGACAAATGGATATATATAAACAAGTGTTTTTGAAGTATCTTTGTTCATATAGTTTTGCCCTTCATGAAAAAAACAGGCATTGGACATGACATCATAAAAAATATACTCCTACCTCTGTCTCTTCACGGGCATGAAACGCTGAAAAGTTTAAGTTCTCTTGACGTGGTAGAAAGCAATGATAGCAATATGGATCAAATGGATCAAAGCAATGTAGAACTGAAGCCATCTCCATTTTGTTTCGAGATGCCGGATGTGCAAAAGGAAATAAGAGGGTGGGTGTTGGACGTACCCGGAACTCTTTCCGCGTCTAAGCTTCCAATCTGCAATCAAATGTTTCATGGAGTTTCCATTGCAGTCTGTGAAATAGAGGACGACAGCATCCTATGCATGGTACAAAATGTAGATCAGACAAAACAAAGGCTGAGGAATTCCATATCGAATTTAATGAAAAAGAGCACCAAAGAAAACAAGGCATCTTGGGCAAGGTGCAGGCCGTCTGTCTTTTCGGGTTATCCACCGAGTTTGATGCAGGCAGTACGGGACAAGGACGGGAGCATTTTGTTTGAGAAAGACGAAAGAGCTACCATGCACAGTGTGCCTATTATCGAGAGCGATGGGTGGGAATGTGAGTTGAGCCCTGATGGTTTTGTTGGATTTTTTCACGTGTGGTCGCATGTGCATAACAAAAACAAGTTAAAATTGTATTGTGTTTGCCAGTCGTACTTGCCTACTGCGTGCCAAGAGTTTATGGATCTGGTGTTCAAAATTGGAAATCACTGTACATCTGACGCAGTCTGTTTGTCAGAAGAAATGGAATGGCTTCGTAGCTGTTGCTCTCGTAATCGGGCTAGAGTTATTTACGAGGTGTGCAAGGACATGGATATTAAAGTGGCCACCGTGGATGACTACCAGGCCTGTCAGTTTCCTGGAAATCCCAAGCTGATGGCCATGGTTACCACAGAAACCCTCCACCACGACATGTTTACCATCAAGAAAAAGAACAGTAATTTCATTCGTATTTTAAATTATTGCTCCGAGACTCAGAGGTCCTACAATGGAATAGCGTGTGTGATGTCACCCTGGGATGGAGTGTGGGTGTTCCAAGGCATCAATCCGTTTCTAAACGTTGCCAAAAGGAAAATTTGCGGCATGGAAGACTTCGGAAAGTCGTTTGGGGAAAGCGTTTTGTGCACTCGTACTCCCATGATATCCAAAGATAAAATAGACAAGAATATCGGGTTTCGATTTACGGGTCAGACTGAGAACGAAAATTTGATTTCATTGAATGTATGGAATGACGAAACAGCGTGTGTTGCAAATAATGCTGAAAAGCAAGTTTCGTTGGTTGATTGTCCAAGTGGTTATGGTGGTAGTGGTTTGGCTGGTGACAAAACAGCTTTGGACACCCGAGACTTGGACCCCATCGTGATTGACGCGTACCAGCGATACGTACAATCGGGCCTCCAAAAAAACAAAAAAGCAGACCAAGGAAATGTGGGACAATCTTCGTCTTGCCGAGGTTCTGATGTGTATTATCTTTTCTTTGACGAGCATGTTTTCCAAGCCATGGTAAATAGGGGTTGGTCAAGGACGAGTGAAATTGTAAAAATGATTCCAGTGGCTTGCGGATTTTACGAGCACTGGCTAAAACATCAAGGGCAATGCGGATCACTTTAAAAGATTGTCTTTTTATATATAATAAAATTATTTTTTTTGGGGTGGTTTTGTCGAAGAAGCAATTGAAGTATGACCAAGACTGTTTCTGCTACTGGATTGAAACAGCAACAGAGTGTGGATAATAATGTGGGGGTTAGCAAGACAACCCATATGAAAGGTCAACTAAGTAATTCTAAGAGTGTATACCCCACGAATCAACAGCAGGTCACGCAGCCGAATCGCATGAAATCTCAGATTGATTCCAAGGGGCGCGGGCGACCGTACCCTACAGCAGCTCTGATGGCTGCCTCGAAATTGCAGAGAGGACCCAATGGAAAATTTCTACCCCGAAATTCTTCAGAGACTGCCAATTCTTCCAGTGGGGCCAATTCAACAACGAGTTGTTATAATAGTAATAGTGGTCCTTGCGAAAATCTACAGCAGCAGCCTCAATATGGGGGTAGATACACGCCAAGCAATCATGGACCCAGTTATTCGTATTATCCAAGCAATGCTCCTGGGATGAGAATGTTTTGAAGCCTCTCATTATATGTACAGACTTGAACTGTGAGTTTTGATTATGAATGAACTTAATAGTGTGAAAATGAGAAGTTACCTAACGAGCCATATTAAAGGTGTATTGGAAAAGTGCAGCGCCGACAATGATTATTCGTGGAAACGTTGGGAAGATTACGTGAATCCACTATTGCAAGTGAGGAGCTTCAGAGAGATTCGTATGTAAATGCAGAATTGCACATTCGACATACAGAACAAGCTCTGTTATTAAAACTTCAAGGCATGAATATTGAACAAATGATTGAATCTGACCATTTAACATATATACAATCAGCTTTTTTTTTTATTAGAGAGAAGAGTAAGTCACCATGTTGAACTCAAAATCTTGATTTCCTGTGTTTTGTAGAGAAGCTGGTTGTAGGGGCATGGTGTCGCTTGGCATAAACATAATTCCCAAAAGACTTAGTATGTCGCTCTCGACCTGAGAAGGCAAATGATTGGAATGTTGCCTTGAAAATAAATTAAAATGTTGTGTTTGTTGAGGTAGTGATGCTGGTTGTACCTGTTGTGGGGTCTGGAGTGCTATTCGAATAGAATAGATGGGCGGGGAGATTTCAGCCACGATTTCTGTAGTCTGTGGGTTCAACTCTGTGCGCCTCATCATTGCGATTTGAATAGATGTATTATGAGTGTGATTCCTTGCAAAAATAATTGCAGAGATGGAACGGATGCCCAAGTCTTGTATAGCATTCGAAAGAAGTCTAGCTGAATTGGGAGATATGGTGTAGCAGTCTCTTGTAGAATTAGGGTCTAAAGAACAGGTCATGTTGAAAACAGGTGAAAAGTGGGCGTTGTTGTTGTTGTCTTGACTGGACAAGTTTTGGTTGTGGTGTTCCCTAAACATACTAAAATTGATAACTAGTGAAAAGTTAGACTCTATCAAAAAGGATTCATTATACTGGGGGATAATATTAGGGTCTAAATTTTGGTCATTGTCGGATTGGAAAAAGTCTGGATTCAGAACTGGAGATTCGGCGGTAGCGCCTCTCCACATAATTTGGCCGAAATGGGGAAAAATTCGGTGTGTATTGGTGTAGAAAGTGGGATTTGGAGTGAAAATGGAATTATTATTATTGGGAGAGTCTGATTTGGCCATGAGAAAATTTTGCATGATGTCGATCCACGGTTCGTTTGGAAACGACTTTGAGTAATCCAAAACACTCTCTGAAAGACCATCCCTGCACATGGGACACGTCATGGAGTTAGAGCAGAAATGCATCAGAAGGGCCATGCCATTGAATCTGTGTTTGCAAGAAAGTTCAATGCAGGAATGCTCAGGACACTGAGAATCAGGCACATAGGGTATTTTCAGATCGTGGATGGTTGGATTTTCGGAAATGGGTTCTAGTGTGATGCTGCAAGTCTCCTCTGAGTTAACAGGCTTGGCTAGAAATACCACTAAACTCTTATTGTCAGTTGAAAACAATCTTTTAGATATCAGTGCGTGGGAAGAAGTTTTTTCTTTTCGCTTCATTTTTTCGGCGATATTGAATGTAGTAATAATGGTAACTATTATTAGTGGTGTTTAAATAGAAATATCGGAACCAATTCACAAAAATATGCTTATGTTTAATGAATAAGCTTATGTTTAATGAATAAGCTTATGTTTAATGAATAAGCTTATGTTTAATGAATAAGCTTATGTTTAATGAATAAGCTTATGTTTAATGAATAAGCTTATG
>Ga0172373_10005800_pt1 | contig 16760 bp, 12 predicted proteins | sample Lak10m_2_FD_114546 | JGI IMG/M metagenome (GOLD analysis project Ga0172373, IMG submission 114546) | Freshwater microbial communities from Kabuno Bay, South-Kivu, Congo - kab_092012_10m | ecosystem: Environmental > Aquatic > Freshwater > Lake | place: Democratic Republic of the Congo...
CTGGAAACTTCAGATCAATCTGGGGGTTTTGAGTGTTCTGAGGGTCATAAATGAAAGCGTTGCCAAGCAGGCTGTTTGGAGAACCATAGTTTCCAGCGGCCAAACCGCCGCTGACACTGTGCAAGATCGTATATTCCGCTCCCTGACCATTGGCATATTTTGCCTGAACGCTTACAAAGTCATTGGCATCAGGTGCGGAGGTCAGTGGACCAGTATAGAAGAAGCTGTAGGTATTATCGTCATTAGAGCTGGTGTAAGTCCCTACAAGGTTATAGTTGCCATCTCCTAAACTATCAGGACCATAAATGCTAGTGGTGACAGCGGAATTAACTGATGCCGGGACATTCATTAGATACCATGTTCCAGTCCCACTTCCACTAGAACCACTGTCAGTCGACGTAAACCCGTTATCAATGGACCCATAGTAAACAACCCCATTAATATTGCTGGTTCCTGTGATAATAAACGTATTTTCGGATGAGCCGCTCTTAATGCCTTGCAGCCCCCAGCCACCCGCGTAGTTTCCGCTGCCTGTGTACAGAAACGGGGAGATTACATGCGGCGAATAACCCGCCGGCAAGGCATTAACGCCCGAGCTCACGGTTAAGTACGCAAGGGTACATCCAAAAAACTTGAAATATCTGGAAATAAATGAAAGTATTTTCATGTTAGTTCTCTAATTTGATGAGCATCTATTGGATATGAGATTGGGTACGTGTACTAAAACTCAGAAATGGAATAAAACGGTACTAGATGATTTTTTTAAGCACCTCCTGAGATCATTAAATAAATTAGCTTTGGAGCTTTAATAACCCGCATTGATGAATCCTGTCGCAGCTATATATACGACTTGTAATCGTTCATGTTTAGTCCTTTAGGTAGTTCAGGAAGGGTGGCCTGTTATAGATCCGCCCATGCTTTGAAAGCCTCACTCTAAAGCCAAATAATCACTCTCATAAATTAAATGGAAGCGACTCTTCCAACGCGGGCAAAACCTGATCAGATAGTTATATTCCGCACGGTAATAACTTGAACTCCCCAACGCAGACACCGCGAATAAGCCTGCAATTGCCAGTGCGATCAAGCGTATTATGTTCGTCAGAAAAAAATTTCCCTTATTTCCTATAATTCCAGAAATACAACCTCAACATCAGGAACTACTCACCATGGAGTTCGAGGGTGAACTTAATCCGGATGCATTGATTGCCTGAACATTGCATGTAAGTGGCGCTGACGCTGACAGCTCAAATGTGGCGTTCCACTCACCATCCCACAATATTGTGTTATCTGAATTAGTAAGCTCAGTTATTAAACCCCCACTTGAGTCTGTACAGTTAACTTGATACCCGGTTATTGAAGAAGTCCCGGAGTAAGTTGATCCATAGAACCCCAACCACAACTCTCCTTCGCTGTAATAAACCCCGGTCAGCACTGGCGGATTTGGCAGATCGGGGTCAACAGCAATAGCGGTAACCGAAGTTGATGGCTGGCTATATCCTCCCGCCGTCTGGGATTGAACCACGCAACTGTATTCAACTCCTGCAACAGCACTTGCCACTGTCACCGGCGACGTTGTTGCGAAGCCGGTGACGGCTTGCCCCCCTGATGTCGGCGAGCACGTTGCCGTATATCCGGTAATTGGAGACGTCGAGTTGGTGCTGGACAAGGCAAATTGTAACGTAATCCCTGGCTGATCAGCGGAAATGGCCGCGACACTCCCCGGCACACTGGCTACAGATAGCGGAGGCGGAAATGCGGAACTGTTATAGGTCGCCGATATCAATGCGAGTCCATTGGGCCACCAGGTTCTGCCCATGATCGCCCCCATGACAGGGAAGGCAAATGAGCCAGAATTAATTGCAGGCGCTACACATGGCCCGGTTGAGGTATCAAGGGAATAGGGATCACAATTAATGTTAGCGGTTGTATTTCCTAGAAAACTATTAAAATGAATTCCGATCCCCACACTTGATGGAATAACTCCGCCATCGAAATTATTGCTCCCTGTTGTTGAGTTATCCGTCGTATAAAAGCCAATCTGGGAAGTGGTCAAAGAGCCCCATCCACTAGAACTTACCTGATTTATCGCCGTGAGAAAGTAGCTTGAAATATCAACCTGCTGTTGGCAAGACCCTGATGTGGTGGAATCACACGAAGACACGCAACTATTAGCTACCGTATTGTTTGCATCTGTGTTGCAATTTGGATCAAGCAAAGCCGAAAGCATCGTAGAAGTAGGCGAGAGTGACCTATCAACCTGCGGGTTATCGTAAGTTTCTACGCCACTGGGCAAATCCCCCGGATTGATACCATAGCCATTAAACGTCTGAATGGCATCGCTCACAAAGGTTGAGCCATACCAATACCACTTCGGCGCCTCGGCATTCAATGCCTCTCCGTCTATGAGGTAGTTGTCTCCAAGTGAATACGCATTCAGACTGGTCGTGGATACGCCTGTCGTTGTGTAATCAGTAGCTATATTTAAACTCGGATATGGATTAACCGCTATCCCATCGCTTGAGCTTGCGTCTGTGGAAAGCAGCGCAACCTCATCGCTGTATATATTAGGCGGATATATGGCTGCCAGATTACTGAATTGAGCACAATAAGTTAAACTGACAGCACCGCTACTGTAGACATAGGTTGTATCATAAGCACAGCCGGGTCCACCGGGCGTTGTCGAAGATGGATTTGCCTGATTTGCCGAACCTGACAATATTGCCTGATCTGACCAGTCTGCAGTCCAATTCCAAACCTCATTCCGCAGCACATATTGGTACATGAGGGAAGATATCCAATAGTCAGCAAATGCCTGAACCCCCTGCATGGCATATTGCGTATACCAATTATTGGTTGTCTGCATCAATGACATATAAGCTGGCCAGGCCTCTGCCCCCGGCGCCGAGCCTGGCGTACCAAAGAGACCGTCATATATGGCCTGACCGCAACTGTTCACCGTGTCATCCCACAGGGTAATATCCCCTGTCACACCATTACCCCCCGCGAGGGCTACATTGCTGTACGAAATTGGCACAGGATCCGGCCCGGTGGTCGCAGCCTGCATGACGGCCTGATATTCCGACCAATTGGAGGTCAGGCTATCAGCACAGGACTGCGCCGCCTGCATATCTTCCGTGATTGAGTCGGAAAGCGTTATTACGGTGAGATCATTTATTTCCTGTGTCAAACAATTTACTTCATCCAATACCTCTTCAACATACTGCTCAGTAACTTCAGTGGTTGAACTGGTGGAAACACCAAGCGGCGAAAGCAGCATCCCCGTAATCCCTTCAACCGATGACAAGGGTAGTCCTGCGACCTCAAGCATGGACTCGACAGTTACCGTCGAAACATTATCTATATTGTATTGTGAGGGCTCATTTGTTGATTCACTGGCGTTCGATGCGGGGGCACAGACTGTTGTGCTTGAATTTGTCGACACTCTACCCAACCCACCGTTTTGGATTTGTAAGCCTGCCAATTCAGCGGGTTTCGTTACTTTTTTCGAATCGCTCCACCTCGGCTGCTGAAGGCCCTGGATTTTTTCATGTCTCTTGGCCGCCCGCACCAGCCTGCTGACAAAGCCATTAAAACCGTGACTTTTTGCCATTTCTATCAAAAGCTTTTCTTCATTCACGTACCTGTTTTGCAACCGAATGACATCATCGACGGCCTTCGAGGGTATGCTTAACGAGTAGCGAACCATATCCCTTGCACCCTCGCGGGAATACACCCTATTGTCAATATATAATTTTGCTGCTGCTGTAGTAACCAAGTCGACAAACATTACCCTATGACGAGGATTTATTTCATCGACAATTGCGGCCAACGTCCCCTTAAAAGTCGCCCCCTTTACTTTTCCGCCGCGCACTGTGACAAGAAATGGACCCTCTCCTACATTATCCTTAACCCTAAAAGTTGCCAAACCCCCATCGTTGGTCACCGCTCTAGCCACCAGCTTTCCCTTAAGATCAGTGATCCTGACCATACCCCGCCAAATATAGTCGCTGGGCCCCTGATAAGCCCAGACACGCATCAATTCACCCGCCGATGCTGTATTGAAGCCCAGCATCGTGGCCAGAAACATCATCGCCAACAGTAAATTTTTTAACTTATTCATTTGAGATAATCCTTATTGTCCTTGGACCATAATTACTGAACTTGAGCAGAGGATCACGATGCCAAACAATCAGGGACCCACATACCGTTATTTATAAGGGCGGGTAATACTCGGATAAGTTTCTCTAATCGCCCAAGGATTCATGCCCAATTGCTCCATGCGAACAAGCCCCTTCCAAAGCCCTTACTTCTGCGCAGCTTCCCAAAACCGCTTTCCTTATCTCATCCGCCTATCAGTCATCCGGTAAAGCAGCAGAAACCGGATTTTGCGTACAAGCGTCATTGCCTGGTGCCCCGTCACCCGCCCCCGTCAATGAACTGGCTTCAGGATCAATCGGGCCACCGGTGGGGCTCTCACCAAGCGCACAGGAGCACTCAGCCAGTGGCACTCCGTTGCTGGATAAACCGGCCTTCCTGCATTTCATGGACCAGCACTGGCTGATTTTCTGCGTATCTACGCCTTGCGGATAGGTTTTGGTCACTATCGTGGTCGGCTGCGGTGCGCAGGTTTGTGTCACGGTTTTTGCCACTTCCCAATTTTGACCCTCCTGGGGATAAGCCACCTTTGGCCAGAACAGGCTGTAGACAGAGCCCTTGGGAGCCTTGCATTTGTTGCCCATGGTGTTGGAGTTAAGCCCCGCGATAGATGGCCCCTTGAGGATCGGGCACATTACCTTGGTTTCGGGAAATTCCTGCCAGGTGCCGTCAAAGCTGCGAACACGTATGGTGTTGCCGGTCAGGGCACCGGTTGAACTGGCACACAAGGCATATTCACCTTCGCAAATCTTGATTTTCGCCTTTGGGGCAGCGTGCACAACAGTTCCCCCCATCATCATCGTCAGAACCATTGACAGAACAATGGCAAGATTGGGCTTGAGTGTTCTCATTTTTCAGCTCTCATGTTCGTTTGGTTTTCCCTTGCTTGCGGATGGTGCAACGTCAGGGCTCTTTTTTCGCATCTGGGAGACTTCTCCCATCTCATAGCGATCCTAATTCGAACTTTTGTTCGTCAGGTATTCCTGACCACACTTTTTCTGATACTTGGCGCACAATGTGCGAGGTATCTTTCGTTGAATTAACCCTCCGCCCCCCACGCGCACCTCCTAATGACGAGCCCCTGCGAAAAGTCAACACCACGAATGGAGCCCAAGGCCCATGTCTTGCTGGTTGATGACTCCCAGACTGACTTGCGAGTACTCATAGATTTATTGTCGTTGCGCGATCTTTTCGTCAGCATTGCCATCAATGGCCATCAGGCGTTGCTTCTTGCCGAATCGCTGCAGCCAGACCTTATTCTTATGGATATCCGCATGCCCGGCGTGGATGGCCTCACCACCTGTCGGCGTCTGAAGGAGAATTCACTGACACAAGCGATCCCTGTCATTTTCCTCACAGCTGCAAATGAATTGCCAGACAAGCTTGAGGGGTTCGCCGCGGGCGCGGTGGACTATATAGCGAAACCGTTCGAGGCTCTGGAGGTAGTCGCCCGGGTTGGAGTGCACTTGCCGCGTGAAGACAAATTCCCTGCGCATCTTGATTCGCTCGTTACACGGGATGACCGCCTGCTTAGCGCAGCACAGACATTGCTCCGATCGCGGATATCAACCCCTCCAGGGCTCGATGAGCTTGCTCATCAGCTCAAGTCCAATCGCCGTCGTCTCAATGATGTTTTTCAGTCCCATTGCGGTCAACCGGTGTTTGGCTGGCTTCGCGAGGAACGTTTGCGTCAGGCTTATCGGCTTGTCAGCCAGACCCGGCTCGCTTTCTCGCAAATCAGCGACTGCCTTGGCTATTCATCACCGGCCAACTTCACCAAGGCATTTCGTCAACGCTTCGACTTCACCCCAAGTGAAATTCGCCGTCGAATCTCCGGGATTGCTGAGGCAGATGTTAACTGACTGATTTGCCTCGCACTCCCGTTGAACATCGGCGTCTTGCTTCTGATGATTTGCGTCCTTGCCCCGGCGTGTGGACATGCGTTCGCTGTTTCTGATTTGAGTGAGGCAACTCTTCCTGACGTCGAGTTTTGCCAAAGCAGCGCTACTTCTACTGTTGAAGAGATTGAGCGTGGCGGATGTGAGTTGCAGCCTCTTGAAGATCGTCTGACCAACCGGGGGTTTGATCGCGACGCCCACTGGGTGAAGCTTGACCTAATCAACCCAGGAACTGGCCGCCTTGAGCGCTGGATCAGCGCAGGAAACCCTCGGCTTGCCGAGATCAGCTTCTTCTCTGCAGACCCTGGAGGATGGCACCGAGGGGAAGCCGGCAATCTCACACCACTGGCTGCTCGAGGGGAAGTAGAACGGCAGTTTGGCGTATTCCCTGTTCTGCTGCAGCCCGGCGAAAATCGGCGGATCTGGATCCGGATCCATTCCGATACGGCTGTCAGCCTGATGACGGGGGTATGGCGGCCCATCGACTTCCTTCATGACTACCAACTGCGCTTATTCTGGTCCATCTCGGCGCAAGGCGGGGTTCTGATCGCCATTTTTCTGTCGTTACTGTTGTTCGGTTTCACGCGGCAGACCCCATACCTTTTCTTTAGCCTTGGCCTTGCTGGAGTTCTGTTCAATGTCAGCCTGAGCCTCGGCATTCTCCAGCGGTTCTTATGGCCTGAAAACTGGCCATTACCCTCGCAGATCATCGCCGTCAGCGTGCTGATTGCCCTGTTCGGCTTTTACAAGTTCACAACAACTTTTTTGCCTGCCACGGCCAACCCCGGACGATTGGATCGCCTTCTCAAGGGTAGCCTGTTGCTGTCCATGGCTGTCCTTGGCTACGGCATTGCCATCGATTATTTCGTAGCCGCGCAGCTGTGGGGGTATTGCGTATCACTGACGATCATTTTGACGCTCGCAAAAACCTTCACCGCCTGGCGATCCGGTTTTTCTGGTGCGAAATTTCTGTCACTGGCGTTCATCATCTATCTGAGCATGGCCCTTATCCGAGTTCTGTCCATTCGCCAGGGAGACTGGTTTCCAACTGCCGCCATCATTGCCTCCTGGGGCATCGTAATGACGACGCCGATGATCTTGCTGGGTCTTTTGGATCGTACCCGTCAGCTATCAGCCGACCTCGACCGTGTCCAGCGCGACAACCTCAGGCAATTGAATTTTCTGGCCGGCATGAGCCATGAGTTACGCACCCCTCTTGATACGATTTTGGGCCACACCCAGTTGATGAGCCGCCGTCATCAGCCCCCTGAGACACGGGACGGATTGTCTACGATTTTCCAGACCGCCCGACACTTGCTGCATCTGATCGAACATATCCTCGATTTTTCGCGCGGCGAGGCTGGCGTGGTACGAATTTTGCCCCGCCCGGTCCGTTTTTCCCATTTCTTAAGGACTCTGGAGCGAAGCGCTCGCTTGCATGCGGCAAAACAACACAATGAATTTTCCCTGGAGATTCAGGGCGATTTTCACCAGGAGAACGGTAAAGCTCTGCTTCTGGATCCCGATGCGATTCGGCAAATACTGGACAATCTGATCGCCAATGCAGCTCGTCACACCGAAAATGGTTTGATCACCTTGTCCGTAACCAAGCACTCTGGCCTGCTTCATCAGATGCGACTTGATTTCGAGGTGTCAGATACCGGCGAGGGGATCCGGCCGGAAAATCTTGACCGTATCTTCAACCCTTATGAACGCGCCTTTTCAAACAGACGTGCCGACAAGGGTGTGGGGCTTGGGCTGGCCATCTCCCGACAGCTGACTCGGCTGATGGGTGGGGATCTGACAGCAACCAGCAAACCGGGCTGTGGAAGCCATTTCAGGTTTTCGATCATCACCCAGTCCGTAGAAGATTCGACCCTACCGGATCCGGACCCAGACTTGGCACTCGGCGTGATCGGCTATCTCGGACCCAGAAAGTCCATTTTGATTGCCGATGATGAGCCTGGGAACCGAACGGCGCTGGCCGGGTTGCTGGTAGATCTCGGATTTCTGGTCACACAATGTGACAGTGGAGACAATGCCTGCGAAACCGCACAGTCGCTACCCGATCTGGAGTTGGTCATTACCGATCAATTCATGCCCGACGGTGATGGCTGGTCAGTGCTTGAACGCCTGTTCAAAGCATGCCCAACGGTACCGATATTTCTGGTTTCTGCTGGACCGACCACCCCACCCACTTCGTGGCCGGAACACCTGAAATTTGCCGCACATTTCCTGCGCCCACTGAATCATGATCAGCTGCTTCAACGTATCGGCGATACCCTGGGGTTGACCTGGACCGACTCGCCGGTCACTGAGATCCGGGCCGGCTCAAACCTCCCTTCCGCAGACCGATCGGCAGAGATACCTCATGCCCCTGCAAAAGCGGAACTGAGTGACCTTGCCCACCTGGTCGATACCGGCCAGATCTCCGCAATCAAAGCATGGGCAACATCCTTGGCCCAACGCACTCCAGAGCACAGCGAGTTTTCTCAAGCGGTGATGCGGGCCGCGGAATGGCTCGACCTGGATACCCTCCAATCTCTGAGCAAGGATGGAGGCAAGTCATCCGCGAAGGTCTAGCAAAACCCTTCGACCATCCGTTCGTTAATGCTCTGCATGCTCGAACTGCACCCCGCGCGATTTCTGCGCAAGTTAAACGGCTGTTTGGAGGCGCCCCCGAATTGCGTCGGCGGCAGTCTTCCGAACAAACTGGGGTACTGCTATGCTCAAGGCCGTCTTCACTCCATCTGTCACCTGGAACACCGTCATGACCATCCCCGGCGTCAATCAACCCCATGATTCGGCAAGAGTATTTCCCTCCCGATATTTTCCAAGCTTCCTGCTTGTCCTGCTGAGCCTTGCCTTTTCGGTGGGCCAGGCGGAAGTGAACCCTACAAACGCACAGATTGCAGCAGCCCTCGGTTCCGGCAAATCCGGCGCCACCCTATCGAATTATGGTCGCAAGTACAGCAACGCCATCCTCCGGGGAGTCACCCTGAAGGACGTATACCGCTTCAACGACTTGCAGACCACCTCTTATGGCCCGGCCTATGCGGACATTCTGGAAAAAGGCAGCAACTTCCTCAGTTGCATGCCGCCACAGGGCCGCCCCTTCACTTATGCCCTCTGTTTCTTTTCCGGCCCGGCCTATCCGACCGGAGACAATGCGAGCAACCCGGCGCTGCCCTGCAAGCTGAACGCCGATGGTACGGTGGCCAACTGCACCTGCTATGCCATTTCCAGTGAAAATACCTCCCCCAAGATGCCCTACTATGTGGACATCAATGCGATTTCAAACCTGTACATTTATCAGAAAACCATCGAAACCTGCGGACTGGATGGCTCGGGATGTAGTCATGGAGAAAAAGACCCGGCGGTTTGCGATGCGATCAACACCAATCTGCTGGTCCCCGGTGCCGATATGGTGTCGGTGTATTCCCCGATGTTCAGCAGCGACTATGACGCCCGGAACCAGAGCAACGTGACGAGCTGCACCGGACAGAACCAGGGCCTGTATGCCGGCTGTATGACGGCACCCTGCAACAAGACCGGCCAGTTCGACAGCAACGGCAACGAGCTGGTCGAGTGCAAGTGCCCCGTCTACAACGGCCCCTACCAGATTGGGCAGGGCGGGCAAAATTGCGATGCCAACCAACCCCCTCCCGGCAATACGGCTCAAACAAAACCGGCCAAGGGGAAATATGTCTGGTCGGCCGCCTACAACACCGGGGGCGGAGCGCCAACACCCCCCGCAACGCCTTGCATCCCGGACTCCGGCGGCAGCAATGGCTGCCCCCTCTATGACCCCTCCAAGGACTACAGCCAGATCATCAGCCCGGATTCAGCCCTCTGCAAGAACGTGTGCAAGAGCTATGGACAGAGCACCCAGAACTACGGCATTGGCCAGTCCGCTTATACCTGTGACTCGACGCTCTGCACGACGGTCGGCATTGGCCAGTCCGACAACCCCAACTACAACCCTTCCTCCAAAACCCAGGCCAGCCTGATTGGCGCGGCCTGCAATGGACTGAGCAATTCCAGCGGGCTGCAGCCCATCCTGCTGGTTGAAACCCTGGCCGGTTGCAGTTGCTGCGCAAGCCAGGTATGCGGCTGCGACACCGCCTCGCCAGAAACCAATCAGGAGATCTATCAGCTGAACCAGAAACAGACCGATGACGGCATCCTGACGCAATGCCAGATCAACGGCACCTTGTGCGGCAGCAAACCCTGATACGACTTCAGCAATTTCTCACCCGCAAATGCCATTGCCATCGGCAATTTGCGGGTGAAAAGGACCCACTTAATTCACTCGATCTTGCCCTTCTCGCGCAGCCACTGCTCCTGGAAGATCCTCTTGGCCGCAGTGCCAATACGCAGAATGAATTGCCGATTGACGTAGGCGTTCACGGCAATGTTGAACCCCGGCACGATGGCGCCGATTTCCTGGCCCAGCACCAGCCGCTGCAAGGCCTTGTTGGTCGACTCTTCCATTGCCGCCTGAATGAAGGACGTCTCGATGCGCTGGCGATAGCCCTCCATGGCCTGCGCTCGCTGCTGGGGGGTCGTCGCCAGGGCGACGGTAAGCACGCCCATCATGACTCCCGGCTCCTGCTCCGGAGTGAAGGTATTCCCATAGCAACTGGACACCCGATGAATCAGCCGTAGTGCTGCGAACAGCAGGGTCGGTATGCCTACAGCGACCGAGATCGGCCCACCGGCTCCTGTCGCGGCGCCCATACCTGCCGCCATGTGGCCGGCTTCCGTGATGCATCGGTCCGCCAGATGATCGACGAAGTCGAGAGGCTGTTCGGCGAGCAGGTCGACACGACTGATTCCCTTACCATCCAGCATCTTGTCCTTCAGCACCGAGTCATCCTGATTAAGGTGCCCTGCGGCCTGGTTGATCAATCCCAGAGCCTTTTCGATGGCCACATCGGGCAATAGGGCATCCGTCAGCTTGCCCGCGGAGGATGCGACGCGACCGATAACACCGGACATGACCCCCGGCCTTTCTTCCTTCCAGGCCGCAATTTCGCGCAGCTGCTGGCGCTCATAGTCCGAGAGTGCAGTTTGTGATTCGGTGTCTGGGGTGGCGGCCATTTTCGGACTCATTCTGGATGTGGATCATCATCGGGGATTGAACTGCGAGCCTCGCAGTTCGCAAGATACCTGCCATTTGACCAAAAAACCCTGCCGTGGAATGGTCAGGTAGACTCAGGCCATCGCCCCGACCGTGACTCTTCCCGTCTCGTTCACCACCGCCATGATAGAAAACTACTACGACGTTGCCGATATTGCCGAGCTGATCAAGATAGCCGTCGCTCCGGTGTTTCTCTTGACCGGTATCGGCAGCTTCGCCAATGTGCTGAGTTCACGGGTTTCCCGCATCATCGACCGGGCGCGGGCACTTGAGGAAATGATCATAACTGGCGGACCACTGACCGCCGCCCAGCATAAACGAGAGCTTAAGGTACAGATTCGACGACTGAAGCTGGCAAGCTGGGCAGTGGGCCTATGCGTCGCCAGTGCCTTGCTGATCTGTACGCTGGTCGCCCTGCTGTTTCTGGGTGGCCTGCTCCACTTTGACCCCTCGGAAACTCTCGGCATGCTGTTTGTGCTGGCCATGTGTTTCCTGATCGCTGCCTTGATCCTGTTCCTTGTCGAAGTTCAAACCGCCGTGAAACATACTTGGGTTGGGAGTTCGATCAAGCGGCAGTAACCACCTGCTTGCGATATCTCCCAAGCGGTTACCCCAAAAGGCAGGCACTCAAGCGACGGTTACACGCCGCTTCAAAAGCGGTCGCACATCGAGCAGCGCAACGGCCAGCAGATAAAGCGCCATCAATCCGGCTCCGGTTTGCCAGACGTTCCAGCCGCAGAACTGGACCAGCTCCCGATCCGCGAAATACAGCCCGACGCCGAAAATCAGATAGAAAAGAATACGCCACACGGGATAAGGCACCGGATAGTAGTGCCGACCCAGCAACCAGGACGCCATCGCCATGCCGCCATAACAGGCAAGATGCGCCCAAGCGGCTCCGCGGTACCCGATGAGGGGAATCCACCAAAAATTAAGCCCAATGGTAATCAGGGCAGCCATCATCGACACCCACGCCCCCATGCCGGTGCGGTCGGTCAGTTTGTACCAGATAGAGAGATTGACGTAGATGCCGAGAAACAGATTCGCCATCAGCAATATCGGCACGACATCCAGCCCCTCGCGGTAATCGGCACCGACAAAGTACTGGAAGACATCGAGAAACAGGGTCACCAGCAGGAAGATGAAGACGCATAAAATGACGAAAAAACGCAATACCATGGCATAGGCTTTCCTGGCATCGGCGCGGCCGGCATAGGCGAAGAAGAAAGGCTCCCCGGCATAGCGAAACGCCTGCACGAACAGCGTCATCAGAATCGACAGCTTGTAGCAGGCGCCATAGACACCAAGAATGCGAAGGTTCTCCTTGAGATCAAAAGGCAAAAGAAATTTGAGAATGGCCCGATCGAGCATTTCGTTGATGACGCCCGCAAAGCCGATAATGACCATGGGCAGGGAATAGGCCAGCATCGGCCTGAGCACCGGAAATCCGTCGCGCAAGCGAAACCCGCGAAACTGGGGGATTAGCAACAGCATCTTGAAGCCACTGGCAATGAGATTGGCCAGAAAGATATACCCGACGCCGATCGCGGGGTCATAAAGCCGCGCAAGCTCCGATTCAGGCCAAAGCGCCGCTATTTCTGGCAACCCAAGCAGGAACAGCAGGTTGAGCCCAATGGCCACCATGATCTCCCCCACCTTGATTCCGGCAAAGCGCCAGGCTCGATCTTCCGCCCGCAGCCGTGCGAACGGCAGGGCCGAGATGGCATCCAGCGCCAGAATCAGACCGAACCAGACCAGATATTCGGCATGGTCTGGGTAGCGCAGCAGGTCCGCCAAGGGTTGGCGATATGTGACGATCAACCCGATAAACAGCAGATTCGCCAGCGACACGACCATTAATGCGGCAGGGTAGGCCGCACCTGCCGGGACACCTTCCTTCTTGCGGAAACGGAAGTATCCGGTCTCAAGCCCCAGCACCAGCAATACCGCAAAAAAACCGGCGTAGGCGTAGAACTCCGAGACCACCCCGTAGGCATCCGCAGGAAAGGTGTAGGTATAGAGTGGAACCAGCAGATAATTGAGAAACCGGCCAACGATGCTGCTGAGCCCGTAGACGGCGGTTTGTGAGGCAAGTTTGCGCAGCGGATTCAAGGCATGTCCGGTGGGGGTGATTGTTTGTCTGCCCATTGTAAGGGGCCTATCCACGTGACCCAAATCGGAGTCCGGTTTTGCCAAGGCTTGCAGCAAATGGATACCATGAGGCTCATCTGGCAGCTGCCAGCCGCCATTCCCCCAACCTGCCCGAATACCTCCCCGCTTTCCCTGACACCAGCGCCCAGCCCTTTCTCCATATGATCGAATTCAAGCACGTCACGAAACGCTATCCGGAGAGCGGTGAAGCCCTGGCGGAAGTCAGCTTTCATGTCGCGCGGGGGGAACTGACCTTTCTGACCGGCCATTCGGGAGCCGGCAAAAGCACGCTATTGCGTCTGATCCCGGCGATCGAGCGCCCCAGCCGTGGCGAAATCATTGTCGATGGGGTGGCTGTCCAAAATTTGCGGACCCGACAGATTCCTTTCCTGCGCCGCAAGCTGGGACTGATCTTTCAGGATTACCGCCTTCTGAATGACCGCTCGGTTTTCGACAACGTCGCCCTGCCGCTGCTGATCACCGGACATAACCCGCATGAGGTCGGTCGCCGGGTCAGGGCGGCACTGGACAAGGTGGGCTTGCTGAAGAAGGAAAGGCGCCTGCCACTGGCACTGTCCGGGGGTGAACAACAGCGGGTGGGAATTGCCCGGGCCATCGTGCACAAACCGCCGCTGATTCTGGCGGATGAGCCTACCGGCAATCTGGACCCCGAATTGGCCGAGGAAATTATGCGCATGTTCCGGGATTTCAACGATGTAGGCGTCACCGTGCTGATTGCCAGCCATGATCTGCATCTGGTCCGTCGCTTCAGTCGGCGCACCCTGAGGCTGGATCACGGCAAGCTGAGCGAGGCGGGTTGATCCATGGCATTTCGGCGCAAATCAGACATCCGTCGCGGCATCTTCCGCCAGCCTATCCAGTCCGACACCGCTCTGACGGACCGGGTCAGGGCTTATCTGGCCCTGCAGATGGACTCGCTGAGGGCAAGTTTTGCCCGGATCTGGGAAACGCCAATCGCCAGCAGCCTGACCATTCTGGTCGTTGCCATCGCTCTCGCCCTCCCGGCCAGCTTCAATGGCCTGATCCAGAATGCCCGGCAACCCATCGAAGCCCTGGAAAGCACCGGACAGATTTCGCTGTTTCTCAAACCCGACATCAGCAATCAAACAGCACAAAAACTGACAACACAGCTCAGGAAAAATCAGGCACTCACCGATGCTTCCCTGCTTACCAAGGAAGACGGACTTCGTGAACTTGCCGCCTACAGCGGGTTTGGCGAAGCACTGGCTGCCCTGAACAACAACCCGCTCCCGGCCGTCATCCTGGTCAAGCCCCAAGCCACCGACGCCGCTTCGGTCTCCCGGCTGCTGATCGAACTGAAAACCCTCCCCGAAGCGGACAAAGTCCAGTTCGACAGTGAATGGCTGGAAAAACTGCAGGCCCTGCTGGCGATTGCCCAACGTTGCGTGACCGCGTTCAGCCTGTTGCTGGGCTTCGGCGTCCTGTTTACCGTAGGCAATACCATCCGGCTGGAATTACAGAACCGCCGCGATGAAATTGCCGTCGCCCAGCTGCTTGGCGCCACGCATCGATTCATCCGACGCCCCTTCATACACTCCGGTTTCTGGTATGCCTTCCTTGGTGCCGCGCTCGCCTGGGGCCTGGCCAACCTCCTCATCCTCGGCGTTCGCACGCCAGCCAACCAGTTGGCAGAGCTCTACGGCAGCCCCTACCGACTGTCCTTCCTGAGACTCACTGACACCGGCATTCTTTTTGGCAGCGCCGTTCTACTCGGCATCATCGGTGCCTGGGTCGTGGTTGCGCACTTTCTGCGCGAACTTGATTCTGAGTAAGGAACCACCGTTAGCACTCACTGTCGTAGAGTGCTAACATTATTTGGCCATTCCAAACCAAGGGGGATTACATGACCAATGCACTGACCCTGCCGCTGAATGTTTCACTAGGCTCAATCGATGATTACATGGCCGGCATCAGCCGCCTGCCACGTCTTGAGGCCGAGGAAGAGCGTGCGCTTGCCGTGCGTTTCCGGGAGAACGGCGACCTTGAAGCCGCCCGCGAACTCGTTATGGCCAATTTGCGCTTCGTCGCCCATGTGGCCCGCGGTTACATGGGCTATGGCTTGCCATTGCCGGACCTCATCCAGGAAGGCAACATCGGACTGATGAAAGCCGTCAAACGCTTTGACCCGGAGGTCGGCGTGCGTCTGGTGTCCTTTGCCGTTCACTGGATCAAGGCGGAAATTCACGAATACATCATCCAGAACTGGCGGATCGTGAAAATCGCGACCACGAAGGCGCAACGCAAGCTGTTCTTCAACTTGCGCAAGCACAAGAACCGTCTGGGCTGGCTCAACGCGGAAGAGGCCAACAGCATCGCCGAGGAACTGGATGTGGACGTCAATACCGTCTACGAGATGGAAGGGCGCCTGAGTAATTACGACATGGCCTTCGACGCCGCAGACGATTCGGAAGACGGCGAAAAGGACCTGTCCGCGCCGGTGCACTATCTGAAACAGGCGAATGCCGATCCGGCAGAACTGCTGGAGGAGAGCGACTGGGAGGAAAACGAGCAGAACCGGCTCATCCGCGCAATAGAGACCCTGGACGACCGTAGCCGGGATATCGTCAGGAGTCGCTGGTTGAGCGAGGAAAAGCTGACCTTGCATGACCTTGCCGCCCGCTATAACGTCTCTGCAGAGCGCATCCGCCAGCTGGAAAACTCGGCCATGAAACGGATCAAGCTCTCCATGGCCGCGTAATCCGGCCACACTACACAAAAGGCGGCCTTGGGCCGCTTTTTTCATGCCCGTACCAACCAAGGGAAAACACCTGCCATTCTCCGCCCCGGGTCAATTCGTATAAGATTCCGTCAATCCTGAATTTCATAACGAGACACCCGCAACATGAGCAAAGCCTTCGAAGTCAAACTGACCAGCGACCCGGACGAAGTTATCGCAAAAGCCAAGGTGGCTGCCCGCGACAATGGGGTCAAATTCGAGGGGGACAGCCAGATGGGTCACTTTTCCGGGCATGGGATCGAGGGTAGCTACCTTATCCTGGATGACACGCTCGCAATTAAAATCTCCAAAAAGCCCCTCATCATGCCGTGGAGCCTGATCGAGACCAAGCTGCGCAAGTATTTCGCGTGAGTCCTTCCCGGCCATATCGCCGGCTTGCATGGACGGGTTGAACCCAACCCATGTCCGGTTTTGACCAGCCTCTCACGCCCGACCTGCTACTAAAGCGCTGCGATCCGGCGGATTTCGACTTCTCCACCACGGAAGATCTTTCCGACATCGGGTCCGCGATAGGTCAGGAGCGGGCTTTGGAGGCCCTTCGGTTCGGGTTGACCACCCCCCACTCAGGTTTCAACCTGTTTGCACTGGGGCCGTCCGGGCTGGGCAAAACCGCCGCCATAGAGGAAATGGTTGC
>Ga0172373_10005801_pt1 | contig 16758 bp, 24 predicted proteins | sample Lak10m_2_FD_114546 | JGI IMG/M metagenome (GOLD analysis project Ga0172373, IMG submission 114546) | Freshwater microbial communities from Kabuno Bay, South-Kivu, Congo - kab_092012_10m | ecosystem: Environmental > Aquatic > Freshwater > Lake | place: Democratic Republic of the Congo...
AAAAACTTTTTTTCTCGATCGATCAACGGAAGAATGAGCCGAGGACCATCCTTCTCAGTACTGGAGAACTTATCAGGTATAAAACTATTTACCCAAGTCCTGAACTTATCACAATAAAACAACCTGTAGTGATGATGAGAAGGTATCTTCCTTGACATCACGTATTTTTTGAATGGGTGATCGACAGATAGCGCCGATATCTTTTTCAGCTTTTTCAGAGGAGAGCTGTCACTCATGAACTTGGGAGGACTAAACTTCTTTATGTCCTTAACAGGTTCTGAGACTGGATTATGAAGATTGTTCTCAATAAACTTTTCACGCTGATACTCGACAAACATCAGCGGATCAATTGTCTTGATGAAAGTACCGATCAGCATCGATGCTGAACAGTTATGACAATAGAACCTTAGGACTCCACTCTTTGCGTAGATCCATCCTCGGGCTTTGGTGTTACTCCTCTCAGAGTCACCACAGATAGGACACCTGAAGTTATACAGGTCCTTGTTCTTTTGTTTAAACCTTGGTAGGCGAGCAGATATTAGATTGACGTACTTTTGATCGACCCAGATACTCATTGCTATATTGTATATTACTGAACATAATTAATTATACTACTGCAATGAATTTAAGTAAACTGTAAAGATGATATTGCTTTAGACATTATGAAACCAATAACCATTGCGCCGCCTATCAATGTGTACTTCCATCTTTCGAAAGCATCCATTCTACGCGTTAGAAATCTTATCTGTTCTTTAGTTTCAAGGTGTTCACGATGATTTTCTTCTTTAAGTTCTTTAATGACATTAAAGATTTCTTCATTGACGCTTAATTGCATTTGTAGCTTGTGATCATGAACAGCTAATAGCTCTTTTATTGATGATGAAAAATCTGCTAACTTGTCGATAGTAGCATCAAGTTTCTCTATAATGAGATTGATGCGAGACATATCTCTTTCGAGCAAAGCTACCTTTGTTAATAAATCTTTTTCGTCCATACGATTCTCTTATGTTAATAGTTTTCATAATATTTTTTATATGCTATCAACATTGATTTTTGTTCTTTAATGTATTTCAATATCTTTGCATTATTTATAGCTAATGTTTTATATCCTTTTTCGTCCAATGCTACTAAAAACACTAGTCCGTTTTTGTTTTTGGCATTAGCAATTACATCTTGCATATTTTTTTCAGTGATAACGACCCATCGTATGGACTCTAACTCTATAGGTTCAGGTAACTCCAGTTCTAGCTTTGGTTTTTCTACTTGCTTTATAATAACTTCTGGCTTTGGTCTAAAAAAAGAACAACCAGCAATACTAATTAGAAATAAGACTAGGGCAATTTTTGTTAGTTTCATTTTGCTTTGGCACTGTTCCTGTTACTAGTTCAAAACAACGTATAACATCAGATGTACCATTATTTATTTTTTTTTCTAATAAAGTTCTTTTCTTTTCAGCTATCCTAGCAAAATCATGATCTTTAACAACGTTGCTTATTCTTTCTACTTCTTTTTGAGCCTTTTCGATATTCTTTTTTAAATCATCTCTAACTTTTTTCTGTTGCTCAACGTTAGCTTTGACTTGTTCAATAATTAATGCCTGTTCATTTACTTTTTGTTCAAAAGATTGAATAGTAGATTCCAGTTCAACACTTTTGGTTTGTAATCTTTTATAATCAAACCAGAAAAATGTTACTGCACCTATGATAGCTAAAACGAAAGTAAATTTGATATATGGTATTACACTAAGAAACATTTGGCTTTTTGCTCATATTATCTTGAGCGTATTTCTTTTGCTTCTTAGGAGTAACAGGAGGATCTCCAGTTAGTCCAGCAACAGATGAAGGAGCTGTAGCAGTTACTGCGTTGGCTGGAGCGTCTTCGCAGAATTGTTTAAATGATTTCATTTATATCTTCCTCAACACTTCTACAACGTTTGAATCCATCGTGATATTGCTATTGAAAATATCACGCCCTTCAATGTTTTTAACTATTTCCGGCATAGTGTTAAACAATATTAAAAATGGTTTCAAACACTCATGATGTTTTTTCAAAGAAAAGAACAACATCCTTGTCGTTGCTTCTGAACCAAACAGATTATATAAGACTTGAAGATGATTGATTATCAATCTTTCTTTAAGTTCACCAGTTTCTCTGTATCTATTGAATAGTCTTTTAAGATATTTAAATCTTTTCAAATCATCATAAAAATCTTTTGTGTCAAAGCACTGAGGATTATCATAGTGCTTTGCCGCATATAATAAAAAATTAGAACTATCCAAATTATCAAACTTCATTAGTTAAAAAGATTCTAACCCCACTCTTTTTATTGTATTGTTTGCAACAGCAACGTAAATAAAAGAGCTATCAAACATTATAGTTCCCTTTTTTACAGTTATCGTGCTATTGGCAGGAGTAGTGTTGTATATAACAACATTAGCTGCAACATTACCAAAGAGGTGAGATACAGTAACTTTCTTAGTTGTAGGAGTACCGGAGGGATCATCTACTATTAATAGAAGATCCTCACCGGCCGGAGCGGTAAGCGCCGTTAACTCAGTTACTTTTTTAGAACGATCACTCATTAGGTGTCTTTAAATAGTGCATCGTCGCTAGCATCGCCAGTCATGGAACCCATAGCTACTAGGGTTTCATACTGAACTCGACCTGCACGACCACCTGTACCAACTGTACGAACAACCCATCCTGCATGAGTTACACCTGCACCTCTGCTTAGTACAGCAGACACCGCAGCAGTTTCACCGGTTAGGCTATGACCAACTTGTGCACTGGTTGGGACCGATGTTAAATTGATAGCTGGGCCATCAGATCTAACTGAAAGTTGAAGAGCAGTGCTATTTGCAAAAGTTACGAAATATGAAGTAGCATTAGCTAATCCACCAATTGCTGTATTTCCGGCTCCAACTAAATAAGTAACTTGGTCTCCTGCAATGAATAATTCTGCATTAGACCCTAAAGTGATAAATCCATTTGAGGAACTATTGCCTACAGTTACTGCTGTAGTGTTACCATTGAATGCTATAGCAGATGGAGCACTTACGGTTAAAACAGGAGCAGTTGTATAGTTAACTCCATTGTTACCAATATTAATAGCAGAAATTCTACCAGTAGAATTAGATTGAGCATTTGCAGCAAAAGAAGCACCGCCACCACCTGCTACAGTGACTGTAGCATTTGCATTATATCCAGAACCTCTAGATGTAAACACAACTGAATGAATTGTGCCATTAGTAGAAGCAGCTTCAGCTACGTCTACACCAAACTGCCCAACAGTGATTCCTGTAACATAAGCACTAGCTGTTGTGTTTGCGAAAAAAACATCTCTATTGGCTGAGTTGCCAGTTTTATTGTATCCTACCACTCCCCAGAGAACTGAGTTAGCAGCAGAATCGTCGTTTTTCCATTGTGACATCTTTAGTCTCCTTTATTCGTAAGGTCTTCTAAATATTTAGAAGTTTTCTTTATATTTATTTCATTCGTATCTTGATAACCGGTTTGTCTTTTAGGTTTCTCAAGAATGGCACCTGTTTTATTCGTTGAAACCATTTCATGAATGCGATTTAAAGAACTAACCGCCTGTTTTTTTACAGGCGGTTCTACTTCCTTACGAGTGCCAGGTTTTACTATATTTGCAAATATAGGCATTTAATCGACTACTTTCTTAGGTCTTCCGCGGCCTTTCTTGTCAGAAGGTGCTTTAATACCTTTCTCTAAAGCAGTACGATGATCATCTTGAATATGCTTTGTCATAGGATGAGTGGCTTTAAGGTTATAAAGATCAGAAGATGACTGAGCTCGTTCTGGTGCTTTAAGACCCATTAAGTGTGAATGAATTTTTCCAGCAGTGGCCTTAGAAACATATTTTTTACCACTAGATGTATCTATGTGGCGGCCGCCACGTTCATCGTCCATAGCGCCTTTAAGCTGTGTCATAATGTGTTCTTGATCTTTACCAGATGCTGGCTGATATGCTGGGCCTTCATCTTCTTCTTCTTCATCGTCTTCACTCTTCTTTGGTGCTGGAGCAGATGATGCTGTTGATGCAGCTGCAGCTTTTTTCTTCTTACCAACTGCACCCTTTGTTCTGTATTCTAATAGATCTATTTCTTCATGGAGAACTTCAAAGAAATTGATTAATGACTCTATGTTTTCTTCATCTAGACCTGTTTCTTCTTTCATAATTTTCTTCAATCCAGGTAAAGTTGTCAAAGAACTAAGAATAGAACGCAACATTACTAGAAATGGTGCTATATCATTAGCTTTAAAGGGATAAGTTCCGGAAACTTCTACAATTTGATCTTTATCTGATTCATAAGAATTTTTTATAACTTCTCCTTCGCCTTTTTTGATTTTTTGATCAGCTTTGGTGATAGCATTCTTGACCATCATTTCTCTTTTAGGAAAATATTCACCTACTTTATTCTTTAAAGCGGTTGAAGCGGCTGCTTTAGCTGCATAGCCTATCATGGTTGCAGGAGAAAGCTCATCTAATTGAGAAGAATCTTCTCTTAGTTTTGCTAGATCTTCAGCATCAATCTTGTTAGGATCACCTGCCATTTTAGCTATCTTCTTTTGCTTAGGAGATAGATGAGACGTTTCATGAATTTGATTTGCAGCATCGATCAATGATTGCGGAATTCCAAAGATATTTTTGAGTTTAGTCATGATAGTTTCCTTCTAATCTCCGTCTATTATTTTTATTTTTCTTTGTGCCGCAAGATTGCGACGAATTAAAAAGTCTTTTGCATCCAAATCCATGTCTTTCACTGGATCTGGATTTCTTTCGAATGGAGGACTGGAAGCAGTTTTAGCTTTTAACCTGTCTACTTCTTTATCGTCAGTCGCCATAGGAACATCTGAAACTTCACCAGAATATTTCTTTATATTGTTTAAATTATTATCTATATAAGAATGTTCTTTCTCTAAATTCATCTTTTTAGCATGCATTTTTATCTGGCGTACATAGTCTTCTGCAGAATCTATAGTCTGTTTAGATGCGCTTTGTGCAGCTTGCGATTGCTTTTCCAAAGCAAATAGTTTATCGTGAAGTATAGCACTTTTTTCCGCAGAAACCGGATCAGTGTCTTTAGGCAACTTAGCATAAAGCAACTGAGCTTTCGGAGACATCTCAAAATTCTTAGTAAAATAGGTACCAACAGCAAGCTGATCTCTTTCATGCTTTTCAATTTTACTTTGTTGTTCATGAACATTCCTTATAGTGCTACATAATCTAGAATAACGCCAATCAACACCATTCAACAATGGAGCATTCGAAGACATTTCTTTAATGATCGTTTCTAATGTCTTATACTTCTTATCCATTTATTGTCCTTTGAGAAAAGATCTTAACATCCAAGCGTGTTTCTTGTGCTGATCTATTCTGTCTTGAATAAAATTTGATAATCCTATTTCTTTCTCCACTTCAGCTTGATTAAAAGCTTGAGTTAGAGTATTTATGTAAGTAGCATTATCTTTCAAAAGCTGTGATAGCATTTCATTAGCACTTAAGACTCTTTCTTCACCTTCTATACTTGATAGTTCAGAGAATCTTTTAAATGAACCTGGAGCATATGCATTTAATGCTCTTATCTCTTCCGCAAACTTATCTATGGAACTATATATCTCTTCGTACAAATCACCAAAGAACTCATGAAGCTGATAAAAATCAGAACCTTCTACATTCCAATGATAGTATTGTGCTTTTAGGTACAATGAAAAATTATCAGCTAACACATTTTTTAATAAATCTTTTAACATAATTATGCTTCTACTTTAGCCCCAGCACGCCACTGACGACAACTCCAATACTTTGGACGAGTGCGATCTTTTGCCTTTGGATCGCTATCGCAGTTGTGTCTTGCTCTAAAGTTTTTTCTACGACCTGGATCATCTCTCTTTATTTCAAGGCCAGGATCACCGAATTTAACACTAACTATATTCCCTTTAGCATTCCTTACAAACACTTGAAACTTCTTAGCTGAGCCAGAAGGTAGTCTTGATACTTTACCTAATTTAGGATTTTTCTTTTCTTCTTCGGTTATCTCTTCACCATACATTTTACGATACTTAAGAGTGTGTTTACTTAACTTAGTCTTTGCTGTTTTATCTCCTGGAGCAGGTTCATAAGCAGATGGATCACGATCAGATTTTTTATCCATCTCTTTCCAATGCTCAACTCTTGCACGAGCAGTTGAAGCACTTAATCCTTTATGATAAGGCTTGTTCTTTAGTCTATAATCTTCTTCAACTTCTTCTTTTGGCACACAGTTTGGAACCATCTTTCCATTTTTTTTCTTCATTCCAACTTGCTTATGAGAATCCCAGCATGCTTCATCAATATCTTCTTCTCTAAGATCTTTATCAGCACCGTGATATGTGCCTTTGCCCTTAGTGATGTATGAGTTAACTCTTGCCATTCCCCATTGTTGAGGAGTTGTTCCTGGACGGTGACCGGAATTCCAAGCAGCTACGCCTCTTCTATACACTTTTCTCAGCACCGATAGAGAAACACCTGAGGCTTTTGCTTTTGCGGCTAATCCTTTATCAGCAGCTTCTTCAATATAACTCTCATCCATTTCTGTGCTTAGATAATTAGCAGCAGTCTCAATATAATCCTGCGCCAATGTAATCTTTGATTGAACCCATTCAGGAAGATTTGAAGTTGGCTCCAACATCTTATCATGCATCATCTGTGCGTTACGAATGATGCTACGAAGCTGAGACATAGCCATGTCTCCTTCGTAATCATATTCTCTTTCGTCTTTCTTTTCGTTCATTTGATCACTCTGAAAGGATTCGTTTATTAGTCGCTTTATTGTTTGAAACGTTTTCATAGTTGAACCTATTTATTTGTTTTTGTTTCTTCTTTTCCAATTCGTCTATTTCTTCTTCAACACTTGGATGATGAGCAAAAGCTCCTTTGATGTTTATACCAATATCCCGAGATGTTAAGAACGTTCCATAACCTGCAGCCTTGGCAATCTTAAAATCATCATAAGATTCTTGTAATGAAACTTCTTCTTTTTTCACTTTATTCTCATCTGTCTTGAATTCAAGAGATCTATTGTGCTTGGCACCAAAGCTAGATCTTTCATTACGCGGTTTAAGGCCTGGTGATTTTTCAGGTGGTTGTAAAGATGCAGCCCATTGTTTGGAAAAATTACTTTTTCTTGTTTCTCCAGATATCAATGATCTAACTCGTGATTGAGGAGAAGCAGAGAATCTTCCTTCAGACAAATGTTTTTCATGAATGACTCTTTTTATCACTCCACTGAATTGTTCATTGATGCCCATTCCGGATCTTACTTTTGACATGATCTCATGGCCATGATGCTTTATGGCATCAGGAAGTCCACTTGAAAATTGTTCATGGCTTTTATTTTTAGCGTGCTCTCTCATTTTAGAAGCACTCATTCCCTCAATACCTTCTGCATCAGGATCTCGATCGCCGGCAGAAACAACATTTATGGATTTAAATGTATAGTGATCTGGATGACCGTTATATTTGTTGAGCAAATTTTTATATTCTTCTACTCGATCACTCCCTGCAACCATGGTCACATGATCTGTTTTTCCATGGAGACCTTTTAATACATCTATTGGATTCTTAGCAGAAGAATCTTTTACAACGTCACCAAAGGCTTTTTGAGCATAACCAACTTTATCTTTATATGAAAGCGGGTTCTTTTTAGGATCCTGTGATTTAGATAGATGAACTTCTGCGGTTCCACCTACCTTTTTGGCATGTTCCTTGACAGCATTAACCAGTGCCTGATGGCCTACAGTAGGAGGATTCATCCTTCCAAAAGCTACAACTGTATGTTTTTCCATGAACCGCTACCAATTTTTATAATTATTTATAATTAGATTAATTCGTACCATTCCATCAAGTTTTTTAGTATCTGTACGGTACTGTGCCATTTTAGCCTTCCTTGCCCCTCAAGAAATTCATTCTATTGAATTCATAACGATCAGTCAATTTTGTGGGTCTATTATTGATGACTGATACAAATCCTTCTGGTTTAGTTGCTTGTCCTGCAATATGGTGTTGATAATCAGATGTTCTGGACATAGCACCAACTAAAACATTCTTAGCTTGCTGTAAGTGGTGATGAAGATTCAATATATTTGAAAAATGATTTTGATTAGCAGTAACGTGCGTTACTGCAGAATTACCTGCATCCAGCTTAGACTTCTTAGCTGCATCGGTTTTTACTTTGCTTGCAGCTACTGATGCTTTTTCTCGTATAAACCCTTTGTACCCCTCAACATCTGGCTTAGTATTGTTTCTTACAGTTTGATTGATGTAAGTTTTGATTACATCTTTATGCGCATGATCATTCAATGCGTTATAGTGTTCAGGTTTTATTTGTCTCGATAAATCAGTTGCGGCTTGAATATGCTTATTGAACTCAGAATGATCTTCAGGAGAATATTTTGCATGTTCAGGCTTATATTGTGTAGTTATAACATGAACATCTGGGTGAGCCTTGAATTTAGATGTATCAGCACCGTATTCTGCTTTAAGAGATCCGAAATCTTTTCCATGATATGCAGTATGAACAGCTACACCTATTTTAGAATTCTTTATCTTTGATGCATTTGAAGAACTACTAGGAACAGAATAAGTTATGGTGTTAGGTTTAAATGATATTTTTTCATGGTCTTGTTTGATGTCTTCTGGCGTATGCATTATGTCTGCTTGGTAGACACCTTCTTTAGGTGTAACTTTTGGTAAGTGTTCAAGAGCAGCGCTTAGTTTAGAAACTAAACCAGGAGCATGGCCGTGATTTTTTTGAATATCTTCGTGTGTATAATTGATCTTAGGATCTTTATTGAAAGCAGATTTAGATGCTACAAAGAATTTACCACTTTCTGGATGTTTTCCAAAAACAATAGAAGGAGATCCATCAAATTTAGTCATAACTCGAGCAGACGATGACTTACCACGTAATGCATTGGATGTTTGCTTGAGTGTGTTTATAGCATGCATCGTTCCTTCATGCCCCGCATTAATGGGATGATCTTCAGCATGCTCAAGATGTGTTAGCTTTTCTTCGTTAGCAGATTCCATCAATTGAATAAATGTTTTCATGGAAATTCTTTTCCTTTTCTTCCACCTATTGGAGAAATAACTATTCTTGTTCCTTTAACTCCTGCATCTGATCTATCACCTTTATATATTGCCATTAAAACGGGTTCAAATGTTTCGGTAATATCATCTCCATTGTAGTGAACATTATATGCTGTTAATGTATAATTTGAATTTTGTTTTTGTAATTTTACTTCACCTTGCAATAGTATTGTTACATTTTGTTGTCCCAAAGAATTACCATATCTATTTCCATAAACTGCTAACATTTTTAATTGTTTACTTTTTATTTTTCTAAATAAAGTGGTTTCTCGAGGCAAACCATCTGGATAACTAATTTTTAAATCTTTTATAAAAGATTGAACTTCTTCATTGCTGTATATAGATGGTTCTTTAGATTGACTAATTCCTCCCCATTGCTGGAAATCTTTTGCTGTTTTTCCATCTTTATGGGAAATCCAAACTATTTCATTTCCATGTATATCTATCAAATGGAAATCTGATTTTGGTGTGCCTGGGGTGCTAAAAGCATCAAACACTTCATATTTTATATTTTTTATTTTTAAAAATATAGTCGAAGAAGCTTCTTTTATTTTTGCATCATTTATTTGTTTTTTTAAAGATAAAAGTTCTCTGTCTTCTTTAAGAGTTCCAGCTCCTTCACCTTTACCTCCAAACTCTTTATTTTTTTTTAAATCAGAAAATTTATAAGAAATTCCATCAATGGTTATTAGTTTAATGTTGGTTGTGGTTTGTCTTTTTTTTATAGCTTCTATAATTTCTTTTTGTGGAATAAAGATTACTTTATTTGAGTTGATTAATTCAAACATATCTTTATTTTGGTATTTTTTTAAAAATACTTCTACTCTCCAATCGTATTTGTATAGTTCTCGGCCACCTAAATTAGAAGCCATTTGAATTGAATCCTTATAAGTTTACATATATTTATATCCTTCAGAATGTGTATGAACTACTGATTTGATGCCATGAGAATGAATGGCTTTTTGGCAGCCGGAACAAGGCTTGCTTTCTGCCCAAACGGCTTTCTTGCTTTTATTGTCTCGATACTTAACTCTAGCTACATAAAGAGTAGCTTTCTTAAGTTCTTCTTTAGTAATGTATTTTAATGCACGGTTAATAGCGTCTGTCTCAGCATGGAGATAGATTTGCTTATCATTGGTTTGATATTGTGCTTGGAAAGGATGAGACTTTCTACGATTAAAACCAATCGCAATGATCTCATTTTTAATGACAACAGCCGCAGCAAGCTTAGCACGTATTCCTATATGATCAGCTGCTTCGGCTGCTTTGGTGAGAAAGTTGAGGATTCTTTGATTTCGCTTACGCGAGTGAGTCTCCATGATATGAGATCCAAATATTAAAAGAGGTGGCTTATTGGGTGATAAGGAAAGCCACCGAAACCCCAGAGAGGTTATGCTGCTAGAGCATACTCCTGCTCATAAACGCTATCATTGGCATTTATAGTTTTTTGCTTCTTCGACCGGGAAGTCCCAATCCTAACGGCTTTAGCATTGCCGATTCTCCGGTGTTTTTTCGATTCGCTGTCGAATCTATAACACCCCCAAGAAAGCACACTCTTTGCAACTATCCCAGCCGCTAGCAAGCCTTATCGGGACCAACCCACCATGGGTTGGCAAATGTGCTTTGGTGGAGGTGGCGGGATTCGCACCCGCGTCCAACAAACCTATTGTAACACCATCAACGAATTCTTTTATATTATACTACAATATAAAAATCTAGTACATATATTTATATGATTCCTACTCGTTTTAATTCGGATTCAATGAAGTCTGAACTGTTTGTGTATGAACCATCGTCCTTATAATCGATTCCTAATCTTGTTGAAAGAATATGTAATCTTTCACGTGAAACACCTAGAACAATATGTCGTCCCATGATAGTTTCAATGATCTCTCCTGTCTTAACCTCAGGAATAGGAAAAGATCTTTTTAGTAATGCTGGCTTAAAACACAATATGCTTGCGTTTGCTTCAAACCAACATACTTGAGGCTTATCCCATAAAGCATATGCTACATCAAAATCAATATCTTTTATTTCTTTCAATGTTTGCCCAGTTGTAAAATAATGGTCTTCACCTAAGAAAAGAATTTTATCGTTTACATCTTTAAATAATTCATATCCTATGTTATACCACTCTGTAAAAAATAAAACATTATCTGGGTTTGCATAACCAGAAGTAACTATGTTATCGCTGTCAGTAGGTCTTCCTGTATTATGCACATATTTAGTTTTAACTTTCATCTCTTGAATCCAAGGATGAAGAGGTTCTACAGAATCATATTCTTCTGGTGAATTTTTATAAAAAGTAATGCAATAAAACTCTGCATCTGGGATGAAATGCTTTACGCTTAAAGCAGTAAAGTTTACCATTCTATTTCTAAAGAAATTTCTAAATACTACTTTCATATCATAATCTCAGATTAAATTAATGATTTTAGATAATGTATTCATATCTTTATCTGATACAAATTGACTATTACCAATGTACAATCCATTATCATTTACAATATCAACGTTATATTTCTTTTTCTTAACGCCAAAATCATAGTTAAACAGAAAAGGCTGTTTCAACAGATTTCCACTTACAATTGGACGATGTTCTATTTCATTTTCATCAAAAACTTTAATCAATTGATTTTTGATCTTAGGATCTTTACAGATAAAGGGAAATGCATAATTACTATTTCCTGACTGATTATCTATTTCATAAAATAGATGTTCATACTTTTTAATTAAATTTACAAACAAACTAAAGTTATTTTTTCTTTTTTCAATGAAACCATTAAGTCTAGGTAATTGCTGAATGCCTAAGATAGCATTTAATTCAGTGCTTCTGAAATTGTAACCATCAGTTACAAACAAAAATTGAGGATGAATATTGGTATATTTTTCTGTATACTTTTTTAGATTACCGGATTCTCTTGCTAATCCATGACTTCTTTTCATACGCATAAGTTCATATAAATCGTCATCATTAGTAGTAATCATTCCTCCTTCTATAGTTGTCATGTGATGCCCGAAGTAAAAACTAAACGTTCCATTTTCTTTACCTCTAAATTCTCCGGTTTCACTTTTACAACCGTGACTTTCACATACGTCTTCTAAGATGATTGCTTCAGGAAATATCTTTTTATATTTTTCATTTTCAGCACTGAATCCTAACAAGTGCGTTATGAAAATAACTTTAATGTCATGTTGCTTTTGAATCTTTTGCATGTGTTCAATATCAAAACTAAAATTATTTAGATTGATATCACAAAAAATAGGTGTCAGTCCTAACTGAATAATAGGACTGACATTAGTAACCCATGTGCATGCAGGAACTAAGACTTTGTCTCCATTCTTTAGATTATATTTTTCTTTAATGGATGCTAGAAGAAGAAAATTAGCTGTAGATCCAGAACTAACCATTAATGATTTTTTACAACCTATCCAATCTGACCACATACTTTCAAATTCACGAACTTTTGCACCATTAGTGTAACGATCTGATGTTAGTATGAACTTACATAGTTTTAATCTATCTGTGAATTTTATTGCATTTTTTATCAACGGCCATTTAGACATACTCTTTTTCCTTTTCATTTAAATCATAAGAACACATTTCATGCACTAGTTGTTCTATCGTATATTTAGCAACCCACTTTAATTTGCTATGTGCTTTTGTTGAATCACCGATGAGATTTATTACATCCACTGGACGATAATATCCTGGGTCAACGACAATCATCAATTTTCCGGTCTTTTTATCTAAAGCTTTTTCTTTTAATCCACTTCCTACCCATTCCAAATCGTAGCCAAAATATTGTGCTGTTAGATTGCAGAACTGTCTTATTGAATATTGCTTCTCGGAACTAATTACGTAATCATTTGGTTTGTCTTGTTGAAGCATCAACCACATAGCTTTAACATAATCTTTCGCATGCCCCCAGTCTCTAAGACTATCAAGATTTCCAAGAGCTATAGGTGTATGAGTCTTATTGTATTTTATATCTAAAAATATTTTAGCAAAACTACTGGTGATTTTTTTAGTAACAAATAAATCACCTCTTCGTGGACTCTCATGATTAAAGAGTATACCATTGCATGCAAATAGATTATAACTGGATCTATAGTTAACTACAGACCAGTGCGCAAATAGCTTTGCTATTCCATAAGGACTTGCTGGTTGAAAATAAGTATTTTCATTTTGAGGAAATTCATATGTAGTGCCGAATAATTCACTGGTGCTAGCTTGATAAAACTTAGTGTCTGATTTAATCTGCTTAATTGCTTCTAGTATGCGAAGAGGGCCTAACGAATTTATGTCTGCAGTATTGATAGGAAGATCAAAACTTAATTTGACATGGCTCTGTGCAGCAAGATTATAGATTTCATCTGGCTTAAAGGCAGATATGCATCTTGATATTGAATTATCATCTGTTAAATCAAGTTGATGCAAAAAACATTTATTTTTTAAATGTTTGATATTCTTGTGTTCTTGGTCAGATTGGCGTCTTATTGTTCCATGAACTTCATAACCTTTTTCATATAACAATTCAGCTAAGTAAGATCCATCTTGACCAGTTATACCAGTGATTAAAGCTTTTTTCATGATTAAATATTATTTTTAGATTCAGTCAACTTATCGTTAAAAAATTGTTCTTGGAGTTTTCTCTTAAGAAAGAATCTTTGATTATTCGCATCATCAACAATCTTTGCATCCATTTTTATATATCTAACTCTTATATCATCAATTAGATCGTAAATAACTTTGTTAGCATTTACCATTTCATCATACAGATCTGAGTTTATGATATTATCAAATAATTCATGACCTACTTGAGTTCTAACATATTCACAGGTAATATCGAAGTTTTCTTTGTTTTTACTTGAATTAGTTTTCTTAATGTCTAATACGCTTATAAAATCAAAAGCATATGCTTCATCAACCAATAAATTAATCATATTATAGTGTCTTTATAAAATGCCCAGTTTGGATTCGAACCTTGTCCTAGTCTTGTCGATCTGCACGTCCCACCGTACTGACCGGGCGAGTTGATACTATTTAAAAATATCTAGCTTTTGTTCTATGATAGCTTGAATGTTTTTAGCAAATTGTGGTTGAGGTAGATTCCAACCAATAAATGCACCTACGGTTAACCAAAATAGTGCGCTAAGCATTATCGGTTACTCACGTACATGGTGACTTCAAAGCCAAAACGAATGTCTTGAAAATCTGGTGTAGTCCACATAACATCTCTCCTTTTACTTAGGTGCTTGAGCAGCAAGTGCTGCATTGATTGCGGCTGATTTCTTATTCCAAAGATCAACGCCAAATCGGGTATTAACTTTACCGAGAGCTTTTGCCCAATCTGGTCGAATGAAGTAACGTGTACGATGATCATACACGTTACCGTCTGCATCTACAACATAAGAACGAACGATGCTCTTTGCAATTGTTTCCTCATTGGTTCCCATGTGACAAGTGGGTTCAAGACAGCGCCAAGCAGTCCAAGGATCTGTTGCTGCATCATCAACAATCTTCCAACCATTGCGCTTCATAAGACCAGCATGAAGTCTTGCGCTTTCCCATGCTTCAGCATCAGCTTCCTTTGCGGTAGGAAACCTATGACCCCAATCCTTAGCCTGTTTTTCACATTTCTGCATAGCGGCTGGAGTAGGATTTTTGGATGCTGGGCAAAAAACTACGTTATTGACGAGAGGCTTATAGAACTGATTGAAAAGAACTCTTGCGTCCTTGTCAATTTGAGATACGGGGGTTTGTGCATTAGCTGTAATAGTGAACACACAAAGTAAAGCAAAAAATATCTTATTCATTTATATCTCCTTATAAAAAACTTAACAAATACAAACCACTAATTATTTATACTCGTCTCCATACTCAACACCACGCTCGATACAGTCGATGGTGTAGCTGTCAATCTTCATGTTACTGATCACATACTCAAAGGTGTCATAGGGATTACAGTCACCACACATGAACACATCGATCGCCATGTATTCATGCTCAGGCCAGGTGTGAACTGAGATATGAGACTCAGCGAGAGCGACTACACCAGTAACACCCTCTCCTCGATCGAACTTATGGAAGTATGTATGGAGGATCTCAGCGCGAGCATAACGAGCACCCTCAGACAACACCTGCTCCAAGAATGATTCGTTCTTAAGGTCTTCTTCACTACACCCGTGGCACTCAAGTATTACGTGTCTTCCTAGTGGCACTCTTTTTCTCCGTCTTCTTCTTCAAACCTTTATTTATCTCAGGCTCAATCTGTTCGGGCTTTTTCTTCATGGCTTCATACAACCGATAATGACTCCAAGGGTGCTCACTCCTTCTCACAGGACACCCTAGGTTGACATACATCTCAAAGTCACCCTTGCTCATCTTGTGATAAGGTGTGTAGTCCGCTTTGAACTCTTCACCATCCTCACTTACAACCCAATGGATGACTTGGTACGTATCCTTCTTCAAGTCCTCGATGATCTCTGGCTTATAAGAGACGTTCTTATACTTGAAAAGAGCTCTCTCACTCTTCATACGCAGACTCGTCTCATCAACTCGTTCTTGATTGAGTCATATATCATACCCGGCACACTCTGGTAGTCCTCATTGAGCTTGAACGGACACCCGCTCCACTTACCGGTCTCCAAGAACCGCTGAAACAGCTTCAAGTGATCCGAGTCGGTCGGATCAAGAGCTACTTTATTGAAAAGTCCATCGAAAGTCTTCATACTTTACTCTCTTTTTACAGTTTTACTGATAAATATGTATAAAATTCATCAAGGAATCATTATGAACCGTCTTGTGTTCATATTTTTCATCACTTTCACACCCATCAACACAGTCTTTGCGGAAGAATGCACAAAACTCATTGATGTGATCGGCATAGCCGCCCAAAACAATGGTATTGTGTTCCCTCTTGACCGAGAACAAGCTGTTATTCTTCATTATTTACGTATAATTCCATTCGAGATCATCAACTCAGATGCTAAGTACTATATAGAGGACCGCGGAGAACCCTTAGTGAAACTATTTACCATGAGGAACGGCTGTGCGGGCCTTCAATGGATGATCCCGAAAGACTTCTTACTCCTTATAGGAATAAGAAGAACCTCTACTTAACTTCCGATGACCATTTTCTGGTCATTTTTTTCCCGCGGGAATTTTCAAACGGACCAAATCCCAACTGTTGTCCTTGGTTCTTGGGCTGGGGGAGATATAGTGGTATACGAGAGTCCTTGGTGATTGACGATAGAGGACTAGGGAACCCATCCATGGGGTCCCCAGTGACCGCATATGGGACCCGGAAACGGCCATGGCCATGGTCAACTGCCAAAAGCCTTTGTAAATCAACCACTTACATCACCGTCTGCGCAGTCAACTGCCAAAAGCCCTTGTGAATCAACCACTTACATCCACCCGTATAACGGACTGGTTGCTATACCGTACCACACACCTGCAGTCACCACCAGAGCCACCGCGATGGCCACCACCAGCTCCTTCAGGAACTCTTTAAACGTCATCGGCCATCTCCATGCTATCGCTCACCAATTCGTCATAGGCTACTACGGTGTTATCACACAGAGTCCTTAGTGCCACGAAA
>Ga0172373_10005802_pt1 | contig 16758 bp, 14 predicted proteins | sample Lak10m_2_FD_114546 | JGI IMG/M metagenome (GOLD analysis project Ga0172373, IMG submission 114546) | Freshwater microbial communities from Kabuno Bay, South-Kivu, Congo - kab_092012_10m | ecosystem: Environmental > Aquatic > Freshwater > Lake | place: Democratic Republic of the Congo...
CTGTAGATCTCCATCACGAAGCATCGGTCTGCCTTCGATAGCGCTGCAGAGAATCCGTCAGTGAAGGCGGCAGTCCTGCTATAGCGATGCGGCTGGAAGATCACACAGAGTCTTCCTCGACCAGTCGTGGCGAGCACGGCTCGAGCCGCAGAGATCGTCGCTTCGATCTCGGTTGGATGATGGCCATAGTCATCGATGACTGTGACACCTGCGCCACTTCCCTTCACTTCGAACCTACGCGACGTTCCGGTGAAACCAGCAACCACTCTCGCAGCATCAGAGAGATCGATTCCCATCGCCAGAGCCGACGCCACCACCGCCGCAGCGTTGAGGGCGTTATGTCTTCCGTGGAGAGAGAGTGTGAGGTCCACGGGAGATTCGCCTTGCCACTGCACCGTAGCAGAGAAGCCGTCTGCCAGTTCTTGAATCTCTGAGAGGACAAGGTCGGATGATTCAGAAAATCCGTAGGTGATCCTGCGAAGTTTCGTTGGGACGGTGAGTGTGGATGCCAGCGGATCATCAGCGCAGATGACGACGAAATCCCTGGCAGTTGCGATGAATTGGGTGAAGAGATTCACGACCTCGTCAATGGAGGAGAAGTTATCGACGTGGTCGAGTTCGACATTGGTGATGATCGCGCCGTCTGGCCTGTAATCCAAGAATGATCCGTCTGACTCATCTGCCTCGACAACGAATACATCTCCGCGCCCTTCGCGAGCACTCACTCCAAGCGAGGTGACCTTCGAGCCGATTACAAAGGATGGGTCACGACCAAGCGCATCAAGCATCTGAGCCAACATCGCCGACGTTGTTGTCTTTCCATGTGTTCCGGCCACGGCAACGGAAAACTTGCCAGGAAGTAGCCGCGCCAAAGCACTGGCCCGACGAACGATCTCTATACCTCTCGCTCGCGCTGCGACCAACTCTGGATTCGACTCTCGGATAGCGCTCGAGATGACCACATACTGCGCCTCACCGATCTGAGTAGCATCATGTCCGACATATGTCGTGATGCCCTGTGAAGCGAGCGAAGTAAGCGTCGCGCTCTCCTTCTCATCTGATCCACTGACGATAAAGCCGCGAGATGCGAGGATCTCGGCGATTCCACTCATGCCTGACCCTGCGATGCCGATCATGTGAATACGACTACCAGGCGTGAAAAGTGTCATCTCGTGAGCCGGCTCTGGCTTGATGAGGAGAGAATGCTTCTGACCATGCTCTCCACAGCGCTCAATCGAGGATTGCTTGGGAGCCGTGGTTGTAGGGCTAACGCTCGTAGAAGGTTCTCGGTAAGCCAACCACTGTCGAACTTCGCATCTCTGATTGCGATCGCATTTCCACTCGTGACCAGCTCATCCGCATTGAGCACTTGTTCGCCATTGCCATGTCCGAGTGGAACAAGAATCGCTCGCTTCCCGAGAGCGAGTAGCTCCGCACACGTGACAGCACCCGCTCGAGCGATGACGAGATCGGCAGATCGATACGCCTCTGCCATCTCAGAGATGAAGGCCACGCCTTGATAACCATCACGTTTCGCCTCCATGGGAATCCGATCGACATTCCCCGCTCCAACTGCATGCAGGACTGTTATCCCCCGATCTAATCTGGGAACTGCACTCCAGATAGCTTCATTGATCCTGATGCTCCCCTGTGATCCACCCATCACAAGCACCTTCTTGCCCTCAAAGCTTTCGCGCGATGGATCGTTCAAACCTTGTTGCTGTAGCTCCTTAGCGAGATCGATGATCTCTTCTCTCAGCGGCATTCCCACCACCGGGCAATCCCAGGTACTACCTACTCGTTCGAAGTTCGCAAAACACTCAGCACCAAGTGCCTTTCCGACTCTATTGGCAAAACCCGGAAGCGCATTCGCTTCATGCAAGATAATCCTTCGTCGCAGAAGCCATGCAGCGATATAGACGGGAGTGGCCACATAGCCACCAAAGCCGACTACTCCATCAACGCGCGCCACCCATCGCATCGCTTGGATGACTGCAATCGCGAGTCGAATGGGAAAGAGGAAGAGTGAGATTCCCAAGGTTCGTGGCAGTGGCACCTTGATGATTCGATATCTCGGAAAAGGAATCTCAACGGCGGATTCAACTCCCGATCCGGTACCGATGAAAGAGATCCGAGTGGTAGGTGACTCCTTCGAGAGCGCGGTGGCAACTGCGATCGCGGGACCGAGATGTCCCATCGTGCCCCCGGCAGCGAAGAGAACGCGCTTCATCGCTTCTGAGAGTACTTGAGGGAGCGAGACATCTTCTGAGTGATCTCGCTCTTGACTTCAGGGTCACGCATAGCCACGCCAAGGACCAGACCCAAAGCAGCCAAGGTCGAAATCAAGGAAGAGCCGCCGTAGGAGACAAGCGGCAAAGTCACGCCAATCACAGGGATGAGACCTGTGACTGAACCGATGTTGACCACGATCTGAATCGCGAACCAGAGACCGACTCCGGAGACGAAGAATCGCTCCAAGAGAGTCTGTGAACGAAGTGCGATCTTGAAGATCGAAAGAAGAAGGAAGGCGAAGAGCGCGAGCAGAGTGAGGGTGCCAAGGAGACCCATCTCCTCACCCACGACGGCAAAGATGAAATCCGTGTGAGCCTCTGCGAGATTGCCCCACTTCTGTTTCCCGGCCCCTAATCCCGATCCAAAGATGCCACCCGATGCGAGTCCCATGATCGAGTGCGCAGGTTGCCAGCCAGCATTTTGATAATGCTCTTCAGAGAACGGATCAAGGAGGGCTTTGATCCGGTAGATGCGATTCGACTGAGTAAGGATCAAAACGACTGCCATCAAAGTCAGTGCAGCGATCGTTGCGACGAACCATCTGATCTGGATGCCAGCCACGAAGAGCACGCCCGCTGCAATCGCAGCAAAGACCAAAGCGGTACCAAGATCCTTTCCGATGAGGATCAGCACGATCATCGCGACGAATCCAGGTAGGAGCTGAGCGGCGAGGGCTCCCGGGCTCATCACTGCTTGGCGATCTTTCATCGCCTCATGTCGAGACAAGACTCCTGCCAACCAAAGGATCATTCCCAATTTCGCGAACTCACTCGGTTGCATGGTGAATTCTGCGATGGAGATCCAGTTGACGTTTCCGTTGACTTCCTTTCCGATCACGGGAAGTTGCGGCAAGGCGAGAGCGATCAGGGAGAGGAAGAGTGAGAGGGTCGACATGCGCTTGAGGAAGGCGAACGGTGCGCGGAAGAGAAAGAGCGCGACGAGAAGTCCAACGAGAAAGAGCAGCGCTTGTCTTCCGACGATCGTTACCGAGGAGCCTGACTCCTGCAAGGCCGTGACGCTTGAAGCAGAGAAGACCATCACCAAACCCAGGATCGAAATCAGGATGGCAGGGAGTGCCACCCCATAGAAGTTGACCACCGGACGTCTCATGGTGCTCCACCTTCACTCATAACAAGTTCCTTGACTGCACTTTGGAAGAGATCGCCACGCTCTTTGTAGGAAGTGAATTGATCCATCGAGGCGCATGCGGGAGCCAAAAGAACTGTGTCTCCACGAGAGGCGAGGTTCTTTGCAAAGGTCACAGCCTCCCGCATCACTTCCCTGCCCTGGGTTGCGCCAACCTCCACGATCTTCATTCCTGGCGATACCTCTTCGAGTGCAGAACGAATAAGTGGCGCATCAGTTCCCACCAAGATCGCTGCTCTAATTCGAGATGATGTGGCACGAACCAACTCATCCATCGATGCTCCCTTTGCCAATCCGCCGGCAATCCAAATCACGGAGGGGTAGGCGAAGATCGCTGCCATTGCGGCATGAGGGTTGGTGGCCTTTGAATCATCGACCCATCTGACCCCTTTCGCCTCACCGATGACTTGCAGACGATGGTGATCAATCACAAAGGAGGCAAGTCCTTCAGAAATCGCCTTCGTCTCGATACCGATCATCTTCGCTAGCGCCGCCGCGGCCATCGCATTGCTCACATTGTGTGGTGCGCTCGATGGCAATGTGGCGACTTCAAGAAGGACTTCGGCATTCATCGGGTCTGCCACTAAAGCGCGATCGACGATCAAATCCTCGACCAGGCCGATCTCCCCACTCGCCGGTGATCCAAGATGGAATGGAATCAAGTCAGAGTTCGAAGTGGAAACCAGTGTTGGCCAGGCGCGACTCAACGTCGCGTCGGAGATATTGATAAGCGATCGCTTGGAGAGTGAGATCAGTTTCAACTTCGCATCTCGATAACTCTCGAAACTTCCATGCCAATCGATATGGTCGGGTGAGATATTTAGGAGTGCAATCGCCTCGAATCGCGCCCGATCACTCCAATGGATCTGGAATGAGGAGAGCTCGATCGCGAGGATCGAGATATCAGAAGTGATCGATTCGATCACCGTCCGCCCGACATTCCCACAAGCGACTCCTGCGATCCCGGCGCTCTCCATGATCTTCTCGACCATCTGAATCGTCGTCGTCTTTCCGTTCGTGCCAGAGAGGGAGATCCACCGTTGCTCTGGAGCGATCTGACGCTTCATCTCCCAGGCGAAGTCGATCTCACTCATGAATGGGATATCTCGAGCCCTGATCTCTTCGATGATCGGGTGATCAGGTCTCCAACCTGGGCTGATGATCGCTAACTCGCACCGCTTCGGAAGTGACCGCGCAGCTCCATCGGCACGATCATCGACCATCGAGACATTGGCTCCGCGTGAAATCGCGAAATCTCGCAGCGCTCTTCCAGTCACACCCGCTCCGACGATGACTATCTCTAGGCCTCGCAGGGAGTCAACATCAATCGAATCAAGGGACATGATGATTTCTCTACCCCACGACCCAATCTGCATAGAAGAGCCCGAGACCTAGAGCCATTGAGAGCCCAGCGATGATCCAGAATCGAACCACCACCGTCACTTCGCTCCATCCAGAGAGTTCGAAGTGATGATGGAGTGGAGCCATCTTGAATACGCGCTTTCCACCAGAGGCCTTGTAAAAAACAGTTTGGATGATGACCGAGAGAGTGATGATCACGAAGAGTCCACCAAGGGCGATCAATAGCAACTCGACACGAAGTGTCAGTGCAAGACCTGCAAGGGCTGCACCGATCGCAAGGGAGCCGGTATCTCCCATGTAAATCTGTGCGGGCGCAGTGTTCCACCAGAGAAAACCTGCTAAGGAACCAGCAAAGGCCGCAGCAAGGACCGCGAGGTCGAGTGGGTCGCGAACCTCATAACATTTCGGTGAAGGCTCGATGCCACAACTCTGTCCGAATTCCCAAACTCCGATCAGGATGAATGCGAGGAAGGAGAGGATCGCAGCCCCTGAAGCCAGACCATCAAGTCCATCGGTCAGATTGACCGCATTGCTTGTGCCAAGGATCATCACTAAGGCAAGGAGAATTACCAAGATCGGAGTGAGTGAGATCGCAGTGTCTCGCACCGTGGAGAGTTGGTCAGAGATCGGTGTCAATCCCCTCTCATCAGGGAAATTCCGCCCGGCCACTGCGAATCCGATTGCAATCGCAGCTTGTCCGAGCAATTTCAACTTGGCAGAGAGCCCCTTGGAATTGCGACGAGAGATCTTCAACCAATCATCAAGAAAACCAACGAATCCGATTCCGGCCACAAGCGCGAGGACCAAGATCGCGGAAGTTGTGATTGGTACACCGATCATCAGGTGAGAGGCGAGATAACCTGCTGCAGCGGAGAAGATGATCGCAACTCCTCCCATCGTGGGAGTACCACTCTTGACTTGGTGTGTCGTTGGTCCATCGGTTCGAATCACTTGACCGATGCCACGACGTGAAAGCATCTTGATCAGAAGTGGTGAGATCAGGAAGGCCAGGATCGCAGAGAACGCACCGGCGAGGAGAATTCCTCTCATTTCTTCACTCTCCTGCTTCTTGAGGTCGCGCCTTGAGATGCGACACGAGTTCGGCTGCCAATCGTTCCAGACCAATGTTGCGAGACGCCTTGAACAACACGCAATCCCCGGCAAGGATGGAATCGAAGTATCGACGGGCCTGATCGATATCAGAGACAAGTATCGTCTCCGTATCACCGTCAGAATCGGTCAGATATCGCTTCTCGTTTACTGAGATCAGGTAATCGATTCCGAGTGTGAAAAGAGCGCCGCCGACCTCTGCATGCATCGCATCAGAGGCATCCCCAAGTTCATTCATCGTTCCCAGGAAAGCGAAACTTCTCCCGCCACTTTCTTGAGCTAAAAGTCGCGTCGTCTCAAGTGCAGCTCTCATGCTCTCGGGGTTGGCGTTGTAGGAGTCATTGATGACAGTGACAGCATTGATCTCACTCAACTCCATCCGCCAACGACTCTGCGGTTCGAAGGTGGAGAGCGCTGTGGCAATCTCGTTCTCTGGGATACCGAGCACATAGCCAAGTGCTGCTGTAGCAAGCGCATTGGCCACGTTATGAACTCCGGCAACGCGAAGCTCTACCGCTTCGCGCCCTCGCGGAGTCACTAATTCGAAGTGTGCAAAGCCACCGCGTGCCTCCACATCGGTTGCTCGCACAGTCTCGTCGCCTCGCTCGCCAAAGGTGATCACCTCAAGGTCGCCGCGATTCTTCGCCATCAATGGCGTGAATTCATCGTACGTTCCAAGAATCGCCACGCCACCATGATTGATACCAGCCACCAACTCCGATTTCGTCTCGGCGATTGCCTCTCTACTCCCAAACTCACCAAGGTGTGCAGTGCCCACTTTCAAGACGATGCCGATCTCTGGCTTGGCGATCGTTGCAAGACGAAAGATGTCGCCTTTGTGGCGCGCCCCCATCTCGGAGATGCAGTAACGAGTCTGCTCTTGGCACGAGGTGATGACGACGGGAAGGCCGAGATCATTGTTGTAAGAACCCGTAGGAGCGACCACAACATCTTCTTTCATACCGGTGTGGAATCGAAGCATGTGATTGGCCATGTCCTTGGTTGTGGTCTTACCTTGCGACCCAGTAATCCCTACAACTATGAGCTCCCCTAGGGTAGTTCGATAGTGACTCGCCCAACTTGCTGCGGCAGCGAGCACATCGGCTACGACGATGGCGGGAGCGTTCACTTCGCGCGAGACGAAAGAGAAAGACGCACCTGAATCCGCTACGAAGTCATGGCCATCGACTCGTTCGCCATGAAGAGCGAGGAAGATGCCCTCTCGCTTCGGTGCGCGTGAATCGAAGAAGAGAGCGCCACTGCTCGTGCGGGCCTGATCTGCATGGATGGTCCGTCCACCAATGATGCGAGCGACATCTTCGATCGTCCATTGAGCGCTCACAGTCGGTTCACCTACGACCTTCGATGGCCTTGGCTACCTCGAGTAGATCATCGAATTCCTCGATGTGATCCTTGAATTGTTGACCTCGTTCATGCCCCTTACCCAAGACGATGACCACATCGCCCGGCTCTGCCAATGAGATGGCGTACTCGATCGCACTCTTGCGGTCGATCTCAATCCTCGATGGTGCTGTGATTGAAAGCCCTGCTGTCATCTCCTTCAGAATCTCGGAAGGGTCCTCGCTTCGTGGATTGTCACTTGTGTAGATCGCAACATCTGCGCCTGACGCAAGTGCCTCTCCCATGAGTGGGCGCTTGCTCCGGTCACGGTCACCACCGCAGCCAAGGATTGCGATGATCCTTCCCGACGAACTTTCGCGAATCGATCGAAGGACTCGAGTGACAGCATCTGGTGTATGACCATAGTCGACGAGCGCTGTGAAAGGTTGGCCTAACTCGATTCGCTCCATCCGACCTCGAGCACCTTTGAGAGTTCGCGAAGCGCTCTCGATGACCAGCGGATCTACCCCACTATCAATCGCCAGGGCGACGGCCATCAGATAGTTCTCAACATTGTGCGTTCCGATCAATGGGATCTCCGTAGAAATCAAGATGCCTCCTGGACCGCGGATCTCAAGGCGATTGCCACTCGTTGTTGCTTCCCTATTGGTAACGAACCACGAAGCGCTTCGATCAAGGAGTGAGAGAGTCATAGTCTCTAGCGAAGTCATCGAGGCAAGGCGCTTTCCGTAACCATCGTCGATATTGATGAATGCTCGCTCGCCATACTCGTGTGTGAAGAGCGAGGCCTTCGCCTGGAAGTAGCTCTCCATATCGCCATGGAAGTCGAGATGATCTTGGGAGAGATTGCTGAAGCCAACTCCATCGAACCTGGCGCCATTGATGCGATGAAGGGCAAGGCCATGTGAACTCACTTCCATGGCGAGCGCTCGGACATGGAGTTGGGCCATCTGCGCAACGCGTCGAGCGATCTCATCTGCAGATTCCGTGGTCCGATCCGCACTCATCTCGATCCCCGGCATCAAGGTTGCAATCGTTCCCATCAATCCGGCGGTGAAGCCAGTCGCTTGCCAGATCTCATAGAGCAATGTGGTGATCGTGCTCTTGCCATTGGTCCCTGTGACACCAACAGCGTGCATGCTTCGCATCGGATTCCCATGGAACCAATGTGCGAGGTGACCTAGATCGACTTCCGGACGAGAGACGACGAGCACTGGAACTCCGCGCTCACCTTTGGCTGAGATCCTCTTCTCACCTTCTCGATCGGTGAGGATCGCGCTTGCGCCAGCCGAAATCGCACGAGATGCGTACTCGGCACCATGACTACGAATCCCCTGATGTGCGACGAAGAGCGCTCCCGGCATCACGGACTCAGTCGAACTTGAGATCTCGGTGATCTCAATTCCTGCACACTGCGCAAGAGAGAGACCCGTGTCACCCAGGTAGTTGGCGACATCGACGAGCGATCTCGTCTCCGATATCAGTGCGTGCTCATCCACGAGCATCGACTTTCTCTTTTCTCGCTGGTTTCTCGCGCTTCTCGCTCTCTTGGACGTTTTCGTCCTTGGACGCTGGATTGCTGATCTTGCGCAGATAGTCCTTGTAAGTGAGCGCGTACTCTGTCTCAGCCTTCGCTGTTGGAGGGATGTTCTGCGATTGGAGAATGTAGCTCATCACTTCCTTGAAGACTGGTCCACCGAGATAGCCGCCGTAGTAGACGCCCTTCGGTGCCTGAATCGTCACATTGACAACATAGGCAGGATCATCTGCGGGGGCGAAGCCGATGAAGGATGCTGTGTAGCCCTTGTAGCAACCGCACCTCTCGTCATGGCGCCATGCCGTTCCAGTCTTACCTGCGACGCGATATCCAGGTATCGCTGCAGTCTCTGCAGTTCCATGTGGACCGACGACGCTCTCCATGATCAGACGCATCTTCTCAGCCGTCGCAGAGGAAACCACGCGGACAGATTCACCCTTCTTATGTGCCGTGAATGCACCATTAGGAGCGATTGTTCCTTTTATAACGTTCGGTGGAACCCGCACTCCATCATTTGCAAGAGTGGAAAAGATCGAAGTCGCTTGAATGGCAGTCAAGGAATACCCCTGACCGAATGAGATGGTCGGAAGCGATGTGCCGGACCACTCTTTGACCGGCCGCAACTTGCCCGCTGACTCTCCTGGTAATCGAAGTTCCGTGGACTGCCCCAAACCGAAGGCGCGCAAGTAATCGTAGAGGCGATCCTTCCCGACCATCTCACCAATCTTGATCGCTCCAGTGTTGGTTGAGTTCGCTAACGCACCTGCAACGGTGATCTTCTCAGTCTTGTGATATTCGTGATCCTTGAATGAAGTGCCATACCGCTTGAGTTTGTAGGGAGTGGTGATGATCGTCTCTGGTGAGACTTTGCCCTCTTCGAGCGCGGCGGCGTAGGTGATCACCTTTCCGGTAGAACCAGGTTCGTAGATCTCCTCCACTGTGAGGTTTCGATAGAGCGCAGGATCTACTCCATTGCGATTGTTGGGATCGAATGTCGGATAGGTGGCGTGGGCGAGGATCTCACCCGTCTTCGGATCCTGGACGATGACAGTTCCGGAGATTGCCCGAGATGACTTGACTCCTCGGGTGATCGCTTGCTGCGCTACCCACTGCACATCGCGATCTATCGTCAATTGAATGCTCTCACCTGGCACCGAATCCATCATGACTTCTTGTGTTCCTGGAATGATCGTTCCACCAGCGTTGGCATAGGTGTAAACACCATCTTGTCCGGTGAGTTGAGAGTTGAGGCTGTATTCCAATCCAGCCGCACCTACACCTGCGTCATTGGTGAAGCCAAGGAGAGATGCAGCGAGCCGGCCCGCCGGATACTCACGGTCATAGATGCGCTCGGCCCAGAATCCGCTGATTCGCTTGGCGTAACCGTTTCGCTCCTCGATCACCTTCTCGTTGTAAGTCTCGATTCTTGCTTCCATGGTGCGCCAGATCGCCGGTCGGACTCGGTCTGCGATCACGACATAACGTCGATCGCCGGTCAAACGTGCGGCGAGGTAGGTCTCATCCATCTCGAGGATCGGCGCGACCACCTTCGCAACTTCTTCGCCATCATGGATCAACTTCTGATCGACGACGACGCGATAGGAAAGGACGCTCCGTGCCAGTTCGATCCCATTGGCGTCGAGGATCGCACCTCGGGGTGCTGGAATCGTTGCTGTGCGTTCGAGCTCTCCCGATGCCTTGACCATCAAGTCATTGGAGCGAAGTGCCTGCAGATCAAAGAGTCTGATCGCGAAGACCAAGAGGATGATGCCAACGATGGCAACTGCGATCTGAATCCGCTTGGGCTGGAGTGACCGATCAGTTGCGAGATTCATCGAAGTTCGCTTCCTACCTATCTTGAATCTCTATGAACCGCGGGCTACCCGAGGCGACCATGCCCAGCATCTCCGCTGAGCGAGCAAGGCGATCCGGTGAAGAGATGTGTGCAAGCTCGGTCTGCGCGGCCTGCCGAAGTTCTTTCATTTCTATGACTTCGAGTTTGAGAGCGCGAACAGTGAATGCGCCTTCAGTAAGTGCGATGTTGAGCATGAACATCGCCATCAATCCGGCCGTGGCAATCGAAACACAGATCATGACAAAGTTCTTGGAATCTCGCTTCTCGTCCGTAAGCGATGCGAGAGTGAGATTGCCAAGATTGCTCAATGGGGTGACGAGCGCAAGTCGTCTCGCTCTGCTTACCTTGCGATCTACCCTGCTATTGGTCCTGCTATTCGCCTTATGCGCCGGCGTCGGTCCCAGTTCGCGTATCGCCATCAGGCTGCCACTCGTCTGATCGCACGGATACGCACGGATTTCGCGCGAGGATTGACGAGCATCTCTTCTTCGCTTGCTTTCTCACTTCCATTGAAGATCAATGCGAACCTCTGCTCTTGGCCCGGCAACTCCACAGGGAGACCTGGAAGATCCTTTCGAGCAGTGACGCGCGTGAAGTGTTCCTTGACGATCCGATCCTCGAGTGAGTGGAATGAGAGGACCACCATCCGTCCTCCCACTGCAAGCCGATCGAGCGCGACCGGTAACGAGCGATCCAAGATGTCGAGTTCGCCATTGACCTCGATTCGTAAAGCCTGGAATGTGCGCTTTGCGGGATTGCCACCGGTACGACGTGCTGGTGCTGGGATCACGCGCTTGATCAGATCAACGAGCATTGAGCTCTTGGAGATCGGCTCCTTGCTTCGCTCAGTGACAATCGCTTTCGCAATCCGAGGTGCGAATCGCTCTTCGCCGTACTCACGCAAGATGCGCGTGAGGTCTGATTCGGAGTAGGTGGCCAGGACTTCGGCTGCGGTGAGGCCCTGGCTCCTATCCATCCGCATGTCGAGAGCGCTCTCCTGTGAATAGGAGAAGCCCCGTTCGACGGAATCAAGTTGCATCGAAGAGACGCCGAGATCAAGGAGGATGCCGTCGACAGTACGAGTCCCAAATTGATCCAAGACTTTCCCAAGATTGTCGTAGGTGTCACGATAGATCTGTACTCGACCGTGGAATGGTTCAAGTCGCTTAGCCGCTTGTGCGATCGCATCGCAGTCTCTATCGATTCCGATGATGGTCAGATGCGGGAAACGAGAAAGCAATTCGAAGCTATGTCCAGCAAGACCGAGAGTTCCATCGACGACGATCGGATGTTCTCGACCTTCGATTGCAGGAGCAAGTAGCTCAACAGTTCTATCGAGACAGACGGGCAGATGGATCTCGGGCATCTTCCCTACCTCACTCTCTTCTCGCCTATCTCTTGCATTTCAACTTCAGCTAGCGCTATGCGATGAGATGAAGAGACGCTCTGGTCACTGTCGGCCGACGGATGGGGGATAAATCGGCACCGGGGAAGCAGTGCCGATTTAGTGAAGGTCGACAGTGGCCAGAACGGCCCTGTTCACTTCATCGCTATGTAGTTGTCCTGCTTGGTTTCAGAACTGTTCGTCTCTAGAAGAGTCCGGGGAAGATCTCCTCTGAGACATTGGCAAAGTCGCCTTCGCGATCTGCGAGATAGCTCTGCCACGACTTGGCATCCCAGATCTCGACACGCGTGTTTGCGCCGATGACGACGCACTCCTTGGTAAGGGATGCGTATTCGCGCAATGGATTCGGGATGGTGACGCGACCTTGCTTGTCGGGAATCTCGTCGTGAGCTCCGGCGAACATCACGCGCATGTAGTCGCGAGCGCTCTTTGCAGTAAGTGGGGTTTGTCGGAGTTGCTCCGTGATTCGGGCGAACTCATCAGCGGGAAAGACATAGAGGCATCGCTCTTGGCCCTTGGTGATGACAAGACCTGGGGCGAGGGGATCTCGGAATTTGGCGGGGAGAATCAAGCGACCCTTCTCATCGAGTCGTGGTTCGTGAGTCCCCAAAAACACTGTTTTCCCCTTGCTTCTTTACTTCTCAAGCAAGACCCCCCGTCTCGCTCAATTCCCCACTTTACTCCCTTTCCCTCCCTTTTCAACCACCTACCGCCTCTTAGATCCCCCGTTCCCCCCACCTCTCCCCACCCGGTCGAACCATCGGACTCTCTTCGCGTGGGGGCGGTAGCGCGAGGCGGTGACTAGGCTCATGCGCCTATGTCCTCGCTACCGTCCAATCTGGAGTCCAATTTGGAATCCAATCTGGGCTCCGATCCCTCTCAACTCCCCAAGGGCACTCCGCTCATCAGGGCGAAGGGGCTGATCAAGCGATACGGAGCATTCGAGGCGGTCTCTGGAATCGACTTTGAGGTTCGTAAGGGAGAGTCCTTCGGATTCCTGGGGCCTAATGGCGCAGGTAAGTCGAGCACTATGAGGATCATCGCTGCCACCTCGCAACGAACCGGTGGCGAGATCACCATCCTCGGCAAGGACCCAGACCTGCACGGTCCGGAGATTCGCGCCCACCTCGGCGTGGTGCCACAGACCGACAACCTCGATACCCAGATCACGGTCGAGGAGAACCTCTACATCTATGGTCGCTACTTCGGCCTCTCCCGCACCTTCATCCGCAAGAAGATCGAAGAACTCTTGGAGTTCGCTCAGTTAGAGGAAAAGCGCGACACCAAGGTCGAGGCGCTCAGCGGTGGCATGAAGCGACGCCTGACCATCGCACGTTCACTCGTCAGCGAACCAGAGATCCTCATGCTTGATGAGCCGACCACAGGACTCGATCCACAAGCGCGTCACATCCTTTGGGATCGACTCTTCCGACTCAAAGAGCTGGGCGTCACTCTCTTGATCACCACCCATTACATGGACGAGGCGGAGCAACTCTGCGATCGACTCATCGTCATGGATAAAGGAAAGATCATGGCCGAAGCTTCACCGCAAGAATTGATCCGGATCTACTCCACCAAGGAAGTCTTGGAAGTGCGATTTGGATCCGAACGAAACCAAGCGCTCTCAGATCAACTGACCACGCTCTGTGAACGGATCGAAGTACTGCCCGATCGGATCTTGATGTATGGCGAAGATGGTGAGGGAATCTTGGAACAGGTCTACAAGAAGGGCCTTCATCCGATGACTTCCCTGGTGCGCCGCTCATCGCTTGAAGATGTCTTCTTGCGATTGACCGGTCGATCTCTCGTAGATTGAGAGTGCGAATATGGCTATGACAAGAAGTGAGAATGAGCGAGTCGGATCGCTCCGACTCGTCAATATCAAACGTATCTCACGTCAAGGCGCATTCTCTGTTACAGAGGCGCGGATTCGAAACATGTGGAAGTTCTTCTGGGTGATCGCATTCGAAGCGCTCGCCAATCCCATGCTCTATCTCGTCTCTGTGGGAATAGGTATCGGTGCGCTCGTTGATCAGAATCTCGGCTCCCAAGGCATCGGTGGCGTTCCCTATCTCACCTTCATTGCACCAGCGCTACTGGCCACCACCGCGATCGGTGGCGCTATGGACGAGGTGGTATTCCCTTCACTTGATGGATTCAAATGGCAGAAGACTTACTTTGCGATGAATTCGACGCCGCTCTCGCCGCGACAGATCGCAACCGGTGTCTTTCTCGCTGCGATTGTTCGCACCATCTTCGCGGTTACTTGCTACTGGCTCTTGCTCTACCTCTTCGGCGCACTCGACTCACCGAGAGCCTGGCTTGCGATCCCGGTAGCAATCCTCGCCGGTGCGGGATTCGGAGCATTGATGCTGGGTTTCGTCTCCTTCGTCGATAACGAAGATCTCTTCCTCACCGTGATCAATCGACTCGTCATCATGCCGATGTTCCTCTTCTCCGGAACCTTCTATCCACTCTCGACGATGCCACTCTTCCTTCAACCGATCGGTTGGATCTCACCGCTCTGGCATGCAACGGAACTCGGCCGCTTCCTCACCTACGACTACGAATTGGCGACGCCACTTCTCTTCGTCCATGTCGGTGTGATGTTCGCACTAATTGTCGGAGGTCTTGCCTGGGCCTTCAAGAATTTCGAACGGCGGTTGGCGAAGTGATCATCGATTCCGCAGTATCCATCGCCGAGCGCCGCGTTGGAAAGCGCGGCGAGCAGTATTTCGCCGGTCGAACCAATGCCGTCATCGAGCGGAGCATCATCGCTTTCAAGTCCTCCACCTGGATCGTCGTACTCACGGGCTTCGTTGAGCCGGTCCTCTTCCTCTTCGCTTTCGGATATGGGATCGGCGAGTTGATCGGAACTGTGGCGCCAGGGCAAGGGCCGGAGATCACCTATGCGATGTATATCGCTCCCGGATTATTGGCAACGAGTGCGATGAACGGTGCCATCTACGACTCGACGTGGAATGTCTTCTTCAAGATCAAACATGGCCGTCTCTATCAATCGATGCTCGCAACCTCGCTTGGAACTCTCGATGTCGCACTTGGCGAGATCATCTGGGCGCTCTTCCGAGGTCTGATCTACTCACTCGGCTTCATGGCGATCGTGACCCCACTCGGATTGGTCACGAGTTGGTGGGCTATCGCCGCCATCCCCGCCGCGGTGATCATCGCATTTGCATTCTCTGCCGTTGGGATGGCGATCACCTCATACATGAAGACCTATCAGCAGATGGATTTGATCAATGTCGTGCTTCTTCCGATGTTCCTCTTCTCGGGTTCCTTCTATCCGATCACCGTCTTCCCGGAGTGGATCCAGGCCGTGATCCAGGCGCTGCCACTCTGGCATGCGATCGAACTTGTTCGAGGATTGATGCTCGGCAACATCACGGCAGGTCTATTGACCCACGTTCTCTATTTTCTGGTGATGATTTTGATCGGAACGACGATGACTACGAGACGGTTGACCGCGCTCTTTATGAAGTGATTACTCGTTCTCCTGCTGACGTCGATCCCAACGCTCTTCCAACGTTGCGCTCCACTTCGGCTTTGGCTTAGGACGATTCTCCTTTACACCCACCTCGCTCTTGCCGGAGAGATTTGAGATCACAAGAACCAATCCGACCAAAGCCAAGACGAATCCGACGATTCCGATCGGCACGGTTTGGGAGATCAATCCTGCGAGGAGAGTGGCGATTCCAGTGAAGAAGAGGGCAATACCCGCAAACATCCGATTCTTCTTAGGTGTGCGGACCTTGCCGGAGAGGGTGGAGACCAACTTCGGGTCATCAACTGCGAGCGCAGCTTCCATCTCTGCCAGTAGGCGCTTCTCTTCGTCGGAAAGAGGCATAGCGTCAGAGTAGTCCCTTCCCTCCGGGGGCGTCATGTCGGGCCCGACGACCTAGGTTCAGAATCCCCTGAGTCTTCTTCGGGTTCGACCAATCGTGCCGGACGCACAGAGCCTTTGCCGAAGCGCGCAAGCGCTTTATCCACGGCAGAGACTGCCTCTCGCCATCCTCTCGCTCTCGCACCCAACTCCCATTGCTCCGGGGCCGACTCGGCTGGAATCAAACCTTCCAGCGAGATTCCGATCAATCTGATCCGGACACCTGAGAGTCGCAACGCCAAGACGAGTTGTTTTGCAACCGCGAAAGTTTCGACGATCCCATCAACTGGATTAGCGATGCTCTTCGAACGCGTGATGGTCTTGAAATCTGCGAATCGCACTTTGATCGAGATCGTGCTCGCTCTAAGGCCGGCGCGTCGCAACCGATAGGTCGCTCTTTCAGTGAGGCGCATCAACTCGGTGAGGATCTCTTCACTCTCCTCTAAGTCATAAGCGAAAGTCTCGGCCGCCGAGATGCTCTTCTCTGACTCATCGCTGATCACTTCTCGGAAATCCCGTCCCCAGGCCAATTCATAGATTGCGCTCCCTGATGCTTCACCAAGCGCGCGTTGCAAAGTTCCTATTGGAGTCTGTGCGATATCGGCGACGGTGCGAAGTCCTAGATTGAGCAAGACCTCATTGGTCTTTGGTCCAACGCCCCAGAGATCGCCGACTGGAAGCGGGTGAAGGAACTCCAAGACCGCATCTTCATTGACTTCGAGCATTCCATTCGGTTTGCACTTTCCGGATGCGAGTTTTGCGATGAACTTCGTCGTCGCGATGCCGAC
>Ga0172373_10005804_pt1 | contig 16755 bp, 15 predicted proteins | sample Lak10m_2_FD_114546 | JGI IMG/M metagenome (GOLD analysis project Ga0172373, IMG submission 114546) | Freshwater microbial communities from Kabuno Bay, South-Kivu, Congo - kab_092012_10m | ecosystem: Environmental > Aquatic > Freshwater > Lake | place: Democratic Republic of the Congo...
ACTGCTCCATTGGATTTTGCCCAGATACCGCTCACCTGGTGGCTTCGGGGATTGATCCTGTCGCAGCCATCGATCGCTACGGTGACCGACTAAAGCACGTGCACTTCAAAGATCTCTCCAAGAAAACCGGTGAATTTATGCCGCTTGGTGAGGGAGACATAGATTTCGCAGCCATCCTGGCTGCGATACGCAGAGCCAACTACGACAGCTGGCTGATGGTGGAGCTGGACTCCTATAAAGGAGACCCCAAGGAAGCCGCTGCGATAAGTAAGAGGTATCTAGAAAAGCTTTTCGCCAACTAGAAATCCGCCCATCCATCGAAATCCTTACAAACCCCAAGGAGAAATAAATGAAGAAACTGATCAGCAGCTTTGCTGCCGGAGCAGTGTTGCTGTTATCGCTGGCAGCTTGCACGGTCAGCGGCACAAATGAAACCGAAGCGCCTGCAGAGACCGACACAAATACTGACATTTCTGCACAAGTAGAAGCAGCGCTGGCAGACTTAGCAGGACAGGTGCTAAGCCTTGGTCCTAACGGCGAAACCCCATCAGGTTTTGAAACTACGGAGCTTACAGATGAAGAAGTTGCACAAATTCAGGCTGGTGGCTACACCGCAGCGATTGTTATGCACTACGCAGGTAACGACTGGTCAACCGCTCAGGTCGAGGGCCTAAAGGCTGAGTTTGCTCGACTAAACATTGAAGTTGTAGCAGTTACAGATGCTGAGTTCAAACCAGAGAAGCAGGTTTCTGACATTGAAACTGTTATGGCACTTAAGCCAGACATCATCGTCTCAATTCCAACTGACCCAGTTGCAACTTCGGCAGCATTCAAGAAGGCAGCAGCAGCTGGTATCAAGTTAGTGTTCATGGACAACGTTCCAGCCGACATGGTTGGTGGAGAAGACTACGTTGCAGTTGTTTCTGCTGACAACAAAGGTAATGGTGTTGCATCAGCTCACTTGATGGCCAAGGCGCTTAATGGTGAAGGAACGATTGGTCTGATTTATCACGATGCAGACTTCTTTGTTACCAAGCAGCGTTTCGAAGGTTTCAAGGAGACCCTTGCACAGTACCCAGGTATTGAAGTTGTAGAGGAAAAAGGCATTGGTGGACCAGACTTCGCCGGTGACGCTCAGGCCGCTGCAACCGCATTGCTTACCAAGTACCCAGACCTAGATGGCATCTGGGGTGTCTGGGATGTTCCAGCTGAAGGAATCATGGCTGCCGCACGCGAGTCCGGCCGCCTTGACCTAAAAATTGCAACTCAGGACCTAGGTACTAACGTTGCAATCCAGCTTGCAAAGAATGAACTGATCGTAGGACTAGGTGCACAGCGCCCATACGACCAGGGAATTGCAGAAGCAAGACTCGGTGCAGCTGCACTAATTGGAAAAGCCGGTCTGCCTAACTTCGTAGCGCTCGGTGCACTACCTGTTAGTCACGACAACGTACTTGACGCATGGAAGACTGTCTACAGCGTGGACGCTCCTGAATCTGTCAAGAGCGTTTACACCAAGTAGTAAAAAACCAGAGGGCTGGATGTCTAAACTTCCAGCCCTCTGGGCCACCCATCCATCTGGGCAACAACAAGTTTAGGTAAGGAAGTAAATATGCAACACATAAATGTCGGACTTATTGGTGGCGGATTCATGGGCAAAGCCCACTCGCTTGCCTATTCAGCTGTACCCATGTTCTTTTGGCCAACCGAGGTCATGCCGGTAAAGCACACCCTTGCTGAATTCAACGACAAGATGGCCCAGGAAGCAGCAACTCGATTTGGTTTCGAGAATTCAACTGGCAACTGGAAATCAATTATCGACAATCCAGATATCGATCTTGTTGACATTGCTACTCCTAATAACTCCCATGCGGAGATTGCTATTGCTGCCCTTCAAGCAGGCAAGCATGTAATTTGTGAGAAGCCACTTGCCAAGACAGTGGAAGAGGCAGCTGCCATGTATGAAGCTGCTCGCAAATCCAAATCCGTAAACATGGTGGCCTTCAATTACCGTCGCACTCCAGCTGTTGCTCTTGCAAAGCGCTACATCGATGAGGGCGCAATCGGCCGCATCATTAACTTCCGGGCCACCTATTTGCAGGACTGGTCCGCAGATCCTAATTCTCCGCTGTCTTGGAGATTCCAGAAAGACATCGCAGGCTCTGGAGCAATTGGAGACATTCTTACGCACGTGCTGGACATGGCACGCTACCTAACCGGTGAGATCACTGAGGTTTCTGCAATCACAAATCACATCATTACTGAGCGACCACTGCAACAATCAGGCGTTGATTCTCTTGGCAACGCGAAAGGTGGTGCTGACGCACCAAAAGGAAAAGTTGACGTTGAAGACGAGGTAATGTCACTACTCAAATTTGCCAATGGAGCCATTGGTTCTGTAGAAGCAACTAGAAACGCCTGGGGAAGAAATAACTTCATCACCTTGGAAATTCACGGTTCAGAGGGATCGATTTACTTCAATTACGAAAATCGTGATGAGTTGCAAGTTTGCTTTAAGGCAGATGGCAACGATCGAAGAGGTTTCAGAACTGTCTACACCGGTCCAAACCATCCCAATGGCAACGGCCTGTGGCCAATTCCAGCACTTGGAATTGGGTATGGCGAGACCAAGATCATTGAAGCTCACGACTTGTTCTTGGCTATTGCAGGCGGAGAACCGGTACGTCCAGACTTCGGTGATGGTTACCAAGTAGCTCTAATTGACGATGCGATTTCCAAGTCTGCTCAAACTGGTTTGTGGACCAAAGTGCCACAACTAGACAGAGCCACAGGCAAGGTCTCTGTCTAATGTCTAGCGCGCCTTCACCAGCTATTGAAATGCGAGGGATTGAAAAATCTTTCGGAGCGAACCCTGTCTTGGAAAACGTTGACTTCAGCGTTAGTGTCGGAGAGGTTCACGCTTTAGCTGGTGAAAACGGCGCCGGTAAATCAACCCTGATGAAGATTCTTCAAGGAGTGTATCAAAAAGACAAAGGCGAAATCTTTGTCAGTGGAAGTGCTGTAGAAATCACAGATACTTTCGCTGCGAGAAAAGCGGGCATAGGAATGGTCTTTCAAGAGTTTTCCCTAATTCCAACCCTCACTGTCGCGCAAAACATTTTTCTAACTAATGAACCAACCCGAGTTGGCTTGATTGATGATGCCAAAGCTAAGAAACTTGCCCGCGGAATCTTTCAGGAGATGGAAGTAGACATCGACCCGGAGCGAATCGTTGAATATCTATCTACGGCCCTTTGGCAGCTCACTGAAATCGCTAAAGCGCTAGCCCAGAATGCCAAGGTTTTGATCCTGGATGAGCCCACAGCGTCCTTGGCCAAGCACGAAGCAGAAGCGCTCTTCGCTCTAATTCAAAGGCTAAAAGCCAAGGGGATAGCCGTTATTTACATTTCCCACCGAATGGACGAGATTTACCGCATCGCGGATCGGATCACAGTTCTCCGGGACGGCTCTAGGGTCTTAACCGCAAACCTTAAGGACGTGACCCCAGCTCAGATTGTCGAGGCGATTGTTGGAAGACAAGCCGCCGCTCACCTTGTTCACCAGGATCGCTCAGCGAAAATTTCTCAGCAGGTGGCGTTAGAAGTAGAGAACCTTTCGGCTGGGCCGAAACTCCAAAATGTCTCACTTCAGGTGCGAAAAGGCGAGATTGTTGGTCTTGCCGGTCTCATGGGCTCTGGCCGAACCGAACTAGTGAACACACTGTTTGGAATCCTCAAACCAAGTTCTGGAAAAATAAAAATCAACGGCAAAGAGCTTTCGATAGCTTCTCCCGAAGAAGCAATCAAGAACAAAATTGCTTTAATCCCAGAGGACCGAAGAGCACAGGGACTTGTGCTTGACCATCCGGTTTCTGAAAATCTAACCCTTCCGCTGTTGGACAGGTTAAAGAAGTTTGGGCTGCTCTCAAATAAAAAAATCCTGCAGCGCAGTAAAGAGATTATTAAGCAGTTTGCAATCAAGGCTGCTTACCCCACCATCCGGGTCGGTTCGTTATCTGGGGGTAACCAACAAAAAGTTGTAATTGGTAAATGGCTTGGCACTAATCCGGAAATTCTAATGATGGATGAGCCAACCGCTGGGGTAGACATTGGAACGAAGAGTGAAATTTTGGATTTGGTAAGAAAAATTGCAGACGATGGAAAGTCAATCATTCTTATTTCTTCCGAGTTACCAGAACTACTATCCGTTTCGGATCGGATTCTAGTCCTCAAAGACGGACGAGTTGCAAAAAGCTTAAATCGCAGCGAAATACCGAATGAGGAATTCTTACAATTAGCTATTCAAGGAGCAGCATGACCACCAGAGCCAATATTTCTTCAGCGATGAGTTTGCTCAAGCGCTTTGAATGGCGGCAAAACATCATCTACATCGGCTTTATCGCGGTGTTTATTCTGTTTGCTGTTTTATTAGGTGACTCGGGCTTTACTAATCCAAATAACTTGCTGAATATTTTCCGCCAAACCGCAACCATTTCGATCATGGCTGTTGCAATGACATATGTCATTGCAGCTGCGGAAATCGATCTGAGCATTGGTTCTGTCGCAGGGCTTTCTTCAGTGATAACCGCAATGACTTTAAATAGTTATGGGTTGATACCTGGAATCCTTGCCGGCCTCTTGGTTGGGGTCATAGCAGGTGCAATCAGCGGAGGCCTAGTTGCTTTACTAAAAGTCCCCTCGTTTTTGGTAACACTGGGAATGCTTGGGTTAGTGGTTGGAGTTGCTCGATGGATCACTGAATCCGCGCCGGTACCAATCGCAGATATGAATTACATCGCGATTTTTGGTGGTGGCGAGTTTGGTCCGATTCCAAGTCTTCTGATTTGGGTTGTATTTGCCGTTAGCTTGGGTGCACTGGTAATGAACAAGACCAAGTTCGGTCGACACGTGAGGGCTACCGGTGGAAACTTGGTGGCCGCAGGCTACACCGGTGTAAAAACCGCACAGGTGAAGTTCACTGTGCTACTTCTCTCCGGGGTTGTAGCTGCATTTGCAGGAATGCTCTATGCCGGACGGCTGCAGTCGGGCCGTTTCCAGTGGGGAACAGGCGATGAGCTCTCGGTTATTGCTGCGGTAATTCTTGGGGGAACGAGCCTGTTTGGTGGTCGAGGTCAGGTGGTTGGCTCATTATTTGGTGCTCTATTTATTGGGCTAATCAACAATGGGCTGATTCTTGCGGGTTTGGATGTTAGTCAGCAACAAGTTGTGCGTGGAGCAATCATTATCCTCGCAGTCGCACTCTCCAGGAAGAAGTAATAGATGTCCAAGAAACTAAAAGCGGGACTCATCGGAGCTGGCTTTATGGCCAGAGTGCATACTCGCGCTATTCGGGATTCGGGCCACGAAGTTTATGGAATTGCTAGCTCTTCTTTTGATTCCGCCAAAAATGGCGCTGCAAATTTACACATTGAAAATAGCTTTGCAACTTGGCAGGAATTAGTTTCGTCTAAAGAGATTGACGTCGTCCACATTTGCACACCAAATGAACTACATGCCGAGATCATTGCGGCTGCAACTGCGCAGAACAAGTCGATAGTTTGTGAAAAGCCAATCTCAACTTCTTTTGAAGAGGCTCTTGAAATAAAAAGTGCCGTTACAGCAGCAGAAAGTGCCTTCGCTATTCCATTCGTCTATCGGTTCTATCCTGTGGTGCGCGAGATGCGATCTAGAATTAAGCAGGGTGAGGCCGGTGCTTTGCACCTAATGCATGGTAGCTACCTACAAGATTGGCTAGCAGAGCCGCAATCAAATAACTGGAGAGTGGACTCCGTTGCAGGTGGTGCATCTAGAGCATTTGCTGATATTGGAATGCACTGGTGTGATCTAATGGAATTTATTTCTGGTGACAGGATCACTTGTCTAATTGCTCACACCTCAAAGGCATATGGTTCACGCGGCGGCTCAAAAGTAGATACCGAAGATATCGCAAACATTATTTTTGAAACCGAGCTAGGAGCAACCGGAACCTTGACTGTCAGTCAAGTTTCTCACGGTAGAAAAAATCGACTCTGGCTAGAACTAGATGGGTCCCAGGCTTCCTTTAGCTTTGATCAAGAGCAGCCTGACTCGATGTGGGTTGGCGGGCAAAACTCAAACCACATTGTCATGCGCGGCCTCGAGACTCTAAAGTACCCCGATGCCACAAGGCTTTCGCATCTTCCGTCAGGCCACCCTCAGGGTTATCAGGACGCCTTTAATGCTTTTATGTCAGACGCATATTCAGGTTTTCAAGGCTTCACAGTGGAAGGTGTTCCGAGCCTGATTGATGGAATTAGGTCAGCGGCCCTAGTAGATGCAGTTCTAGAATCAGCCAAAGAGCAAAAGTGGATTGAAGTTAGGTCAGTTGAAGGACTGCCCCGAGTTCAAAGACTCGCAAGTTAAGCAAAAGGAGTTTGGAGTGACTCGTCCTGTAACACTTTTCACTGGTCAATGGGCAGACCTGACCCTTGAAGAAATTGCCAGCCTGGCTAGTGGCTGGGGGTATGACGGACTAGAAATTGCTTGCAGCGGTGAGCACCTCGACGTTTGGCAAGCTGCCGAGGATGACAACTACGTAAAAGGGCGCCTAGCAATCCTAGAAAAATACAACCTCAAGTTATATGCAATTTCGAATCACCTCAAAGGCCAGGCGGTTTGTGACGATCCAATTGATTTTCGTCACAAAGACATCGTTGGTTCAAAAGTGTGGGGAGATGGCGATGCCGAGGGAGTAAGGCAACGGGCCGCCGAGGAAATGAAGCTCACAGCCATAGCAGCACGAAAGCTTGGCGTTGACACGGTGGTTGGTTTCACTGGCTCTTCAATATGGCAGTACGTAGCAATGTTTCCGCCAGTCTCTAAAGCTGTAATTGAAGCTGGCTATGAAGATTTTGCTAAACGCTGGAACCCAATCATGGATGTATTTGACGCTGAGGGCGTACGGTTTGCTCTTGAGGTTCATCCCTCAGAAATTGCCTACGACTACTACACAACCGTAGCTGCGCTAAAAGCCATAGACAATCGACCAGCATTTGGACTCAATTGGGATCCCAGCCATATGCATTGGCAGGATATTGATCCGGTTAATTTCATTTTGGATTTTGCTGATCGGATCTATCACGTCGATTGCAAGGACACCTTTGTTCGAAAGCAGGATGGACGTGTTGGAAGACTCGGCTCTCACTTAGGATGGGATGACCCAAGAAGGGGTTGGACGTTTGTATCAACCGGGCGTGGACAAATTGATTGGGAATCTTCATTTCGTGCGCTGAATTCAATCGGATATAAGGGACCGATATCTGTCGAGTGGGAAGACGCCGGAATGGATAGGTTGCATGGTGCGAAAGAAGCGCTCGGATTCGTTAGATCGTTACTCTGGAAAGTTCCCGAGAATTCATTCGATGCAGTTTTTAAGCAAGATAATTAACGGAAAAAAATGAGCCTTCAAGATTCCAGTTGCACCGTAGTGGCAATTTTCACACCCAAACCTGAATTTAGAACCGCAGTGCGGGATTTGCTGCTTCGAGTAACACCTCGAGTACACGAAGAACCAGGCTGTGAGTTTTATACACTTAACGAAGAAGTAACCGGAAAACTCATTCATTTAGAAGCCTGGACAACTCGCCAGCATTGGCTTGACCACATGAAGGAACCAACCGTAGCTGAGATTCTTGGCGGAGTCGAAGGCAAGTTGGAGCGCGAGGTTGACGTTTATGAAATGTATAATCTACCTACCGGGCTCTCCGGTAAAGGTACTCTGAGCTCCTCTTAGCCGAAGGCTGTGGGTGATCGGCCCGGAACCCACAGTTCGCTCAGGCTCATGGGGCCCTGTACAGTACCTTGCAATCTAGAAGTTTCTCTAATCAGAGCTCGAGAGGCCCTGCTTGATTGAAGAGTCTTCATGGTCTCCCCTGCTGAATAGGATGCTTTTTCTAAAGCACTTGGAACCCCTGGAAGCAAAGAGCGTCTTGAGAAGCTGCTAGCCACACCAGTTCCATGGGAAAGGTAGAGCCCCTTAGCTCTCAGCAAGGCAAATGTTCTTCCAGTTAGCAATTGGCTAGTCAAAAATACAAATTGTCCTTGGGGACTATTAGTGTTTAGTCTTGAACAGAAATCGGGGGATTTATGTGCGTAGTGTGTGTAACCGCCTGCCAGGCATCAAAACAGGAAGTTGGTGCCTGTTCGAACTAAAGTTCTCAAGTCCAGTCAGAACCAGACCCTTTCCAATCTGACGCTGAAGCTGCTGCTGGCTTGTAACCTGGGAAATTTCGGCTTCAAGTTTTACATCTGACCAACGAAGACCAAGTGCTTACCCTTGCCTGAGTCCATAAACAATTGTCTTGCGCCAACGAAGAGAGTGAAGACGAAGACGCCAAGAGATAGCTGGGAAGATTCCATCTCAGATTGAAACTCAATACAAAGCCCCGACTAGCTAAGTCTGAGGTCTTATCGCAGTTTCTTAACTTCAGCCATCAAGAGTTCCACTCTGGATTGATCTGCAGGGTTTTCAAAAATGCCGTCTTTTTTAAAGAAAGTTCCAATGACTGCACCATCGGCAATGCTTAGTTGCTCTGCGACATTGTCTGCTTTCACTCCAGTGTTTACAAACACGGGAACATCACCAGCGGCTGACTTGACTCTCGCAAGTATTTGGGGATCGGTCTTTGCTCCGGCGGTTGGACCAGAGACACAAAGTGCATCGGGTTTGGTGGCAAAGACGGTTGTCTTGGTGATGCTTTCAATATCCCTGTCAGCTAGGTATTTCGCCGATTCGGGAACAATGTTGTAAAGGAGTTTGACATTGCTTGCACGCAGACGGGCTCGGTGTCTGGCAGCATCTCCAACACTGGTGTCCCAGAGACCAAAATCGCTGGCGTAGACGCCTGTGAAGATTTCTCGAACAAAGGAGGCACCCGTGGCAGCCGCCAGGCTGATGGAAGCAATTCCGTCCCAAAGGACATTTACACCAAAAGGACCTTTGATCTCATCCATGAGTTCGCCGATGACTCTGGCCATAGATATGGCTGTGATGGGTTCGGTCTTGGTTAGGTAAGGAAGGCTGAACTCGTTGGAAAACATGACCGTGTCGACGCCACCAGATTGCAGGACATCCAGCTCCCGGCGAGCGCGATCCACGACGGCCTTCATTCCAGCTTTGCTGTCATAGGCCGGATCCCCGGGTAGGGCCATTAGGTGCAGCATGGCAATGACTGGCTTACTGACGCCAAATACCTCTTGAGTCCACATCTTTTTACCACCATCTGTATGAATCAAAGCCTCAAGGCTATGTTGAAAAATTTTCTCACGTATTTTGACATTATGCGAGATTTTTACACATTCGTTATGTACTTTCTGTGATTTATTCAAATCTCTACATTAGTTTTTAGCTATGGACGCAAATCAACGAAGAGAGCTAATTGTTGATAGGGCCCTGTCTCGGGGGGAGGTTGAATTTGGGCTGCTAGCGGACGAATTCGGAGTCTCCGAAATGACGATCCGCCGGGACATTGAAATACTGCAGTCGCAGGGCCTCCTTCGAAGAGTGGTCGGTGGGGCAATTCTCACCAAGGGAACAGCCGCCGAGCCTTCTTTTGAATCCCGCGCATCCGAAGCTGCCAAAGAAAAAGAACACATTGCCGAAGCCGTCGTTGAGCTGCTACATCCTGGTGAAACAGTCTTGCTCGATAGCGGAAGCACGGTTTTGAGTGTCGCTAGGGCTATCAGAAAACACGGTTTGTCTCTAACTGTCGTTACTCCGAGTGCTTTGGCGGGCCTTGAGCTTTCTGATGCGCCGGGGGTCACGGTTCATCTGATTGGTGGGCTTCTGCGTCCACATGAACTAAGCATGATTGGACCAGACGCAGTTGAAGGAATCAAGAAATTCAATTGCGACACCTTTGTTATGGGAGTTGCTGGCATTGACGCCCACGGTGGTGTCTCGGACTATCACTACGACGAAGCCCATGTAAAGGAAACAGGTATCAATGTCTCTAATCGTGTCATTGTTGCAGCGGACAAATCTAAGCTTGGTCGAACTGCCCTGGTAAAGATTGCAGATCTTTCACAAATCGACATCCTTGTAACGGATGCAGACCCAGATCAACCAACGGTTCAGTCGGCTCGGCTAGATGGTGTTCAGGTAGCCACAATTTTACCTGCGGGGACACACCAGTGACATCTCTTTTTATTGGCATCGACATTGGTACCACTGGTACCAAAGCAATTTTGCTTGATGTCAACCTGGGCGTTATTGCATCGGCTAGTAGAAGCAGCCAGCTCTTTTCCCCGAAAGCGGGTTATTCGGAAAGTGACCTGGCTGAGTGGTATAGCAACGTCGTTAGCTGCATTAAGGAGCTGATTTCAACCAGTGGTGCGAGTCCAGAATCAATAAAAGGAATTGCTAGTAGTGGCATGGTGCCGGCGGTTGTTTTGATGGACAAAGATCACAAGCCACTTAGGAAAGCCATTCTCCAAAATGATGCTCGCGCTGTTGCGGAGATTTCAGAAATTTCGGATGAGCTATCTCAACTGGACTTTGTTCAAGAAACCGGATCTGTGCTGAGCCAGCAATCAGTGGCCCCAACGGCTCTCTGGCTTCAGCGGCATGAGGCCGAAATTTGGGCGAACACCAGCTACCTCGTCGGCAGTTATGACTGGATTCTGATTTCACTTGGGGCACAGCCACACGTTGAACAAAACTGGGCGATCGAGTCAGGTCTGTTTGACCTTTCTGGCAACCCACACCCAGAGATTCTCAAAGCCGCCGGAATCTCTTCCAATCAATTGCCTGCTGTAAAACATCCTGGTGAAAAAGTGGGTGGGCTCAGCGCTCAAGCGGCTGACGAACTAGGGCTTTCGGCTGGAACAGGTCTGTTTGTAGGCGGGGCCGATCATGTTCTTTCTGCATACGGAGCTGGTGTATCCAAGACCGGCGATTGGCTGATAAAGCTCGGTGGCGCTGGTGATGTGCTGGTCATGTCAGACAAATTAGTTTTGGACAAACGGCTTTATTTGGATGCGCACCCTGTTTCGGGTGGTTGGTTGCCGAACGGTTGCATGGCAACCAGCGGTTCCCTAATTCGATGGTTCCAATCCATTACGGGGGAAGGTGATCTGGTTGCCATGGATGCCTTAGCCGAAAAAGAGCAGGTGGCAACAATATTGTGCCTTCCTTACTTCTTGGGCGAAAAAAGTCCGCTACATGACCCAGAATTACGAGGTGTCTTTTTTGGCATGCATCTTGGGACCTCCAAAGCTGAGCTGTACCGAAGCATTCTGGAAGCGATTGCTTTTGGATTCCGGCACCATCGTGACATCTTTATCGAAGCCGGTCTGCAGGTATCACGAGCCATGGTCACAAACGGTGGAAGCAAGTCTGTCTTCTGGAAACAAGTCTTAGCCGATGTCCTGAACACAGAACTTCACCCTGTAATCAATCACCCAGGCGCCTCTTTAGGGGCAGCTGTGATTGCAGGTTTAGGTCAGGGGAGCATCGCTAACTTATCTGAGATAAATAGATTTGTTTCGCTTGGCGAGACTGTCAAACCAAACCCTGCAAACGTGGAAATCTACAACCAAGCTTTCAAGCAATGGCATCAACTAAATACTGCAACAACTTCCATCGCGCATGAACTATCGGAGAGGACACGCTAATGGCAAAGACCGTCGTTGTAACGGGAGCTGGTTCGGGAATTGGTCGATCTATATCTAAGGAATTAGCTGATCTCGGATGGCGTGTGGTGGTAACGGACATGAACAAGTCAGCGGCCGAGGAGACGGCTGCTCTTCTGCAGGGAGGCGAGGATCGAGGTCACGAGGCGCATGCGCTAAACGTCGCTAACCCGGCAGACAGTATCGCCGTAGCAAACGACGTTAGCCAGCGCCTGGGTTTAGATGCCTGGGTGAGCAATGCTGGCGTATCAAAGATGAAGCGATTTGTGGACATTCAAGAATCCGAATATGACTTAACCCTGGACGTAAACTTAAAAGGTGTTTTCTTTTGTGGGCAAGCCGCAGCCCAAGCAATGATCCATCAAGGAAATGGTGGCGTGATTGTCAATACTGCTTCGATGGCAGGCAAGCAGGGGCGCGTTCCGTTCCTGGCAGATTATGTTGCTTCGAAGTTTGGAGTGGTCGGACTGACTCAAGCAATGGCTTTTGAACTAGCGGAGCACAACATAACTGTGAATTCAATTTGCCCTGGTTTCGTGGCAACCCCAATGCAAGAGCGTGAATTGGCTTGGGAGGCTGAACTCAAAGGAAGTACCGCTGAAGAGGTAAAAAATTCCTGGATAGAGGCAACTCCTCTGGCCAGGTTGCAGAAACCCGAGGATGTAGCTGACGCTGTTGGTTTTCTACTCTCCTCGAAAGCTCGTTTTATTACGGGCGAGGCATTGTCAGTTAATGGTGGTGCCTACATGGACTGAGCGATTGCTATCGCTTATTCCAACCAACCAATAAGAAAGGCAAATCAAGTGATCAAAAAAGCAACAAAGATGATTGCCCTAGCATCGGTCACGGCACTGCTCGCCGCAGGTTGCGCCACCGGGACCGGATCTGAAGTTGAGTCCTCAGACCTTGGTGTGATTCCAACTGACACGACTGCTACGGTAAGAATTTTGATGGAGGCAGTGCCAGACACTGACCGAGTCAAAGACCTAATCGCTGATTTCAATGCTGTCTACCCAAACATCACTATTGAAATTGAGGCATTGGCATTTGACCAGATGCGTGACAAGTTGATTGCATCGTTCCAGTCAGCTGAACCAACCTACGACCTAATCGTGGCTGACAACCCATGGATGGATGACTTTGCACCAGCGGGCTTCCTGCAGCCACTAGATGGAAGAATCACCAACACGCCTGATTTCGACTATGAGGACTTCTTTGTTCCCCTGCGCGAAATTGCTGACGTCGACGGTGTCACCTATGGGGTTCCTTTCTACAACTACGCACTGGGATATCTCTACAACGAGCAGACTCTTGCGAGTGCTGGACTGTCAGTGCCAGCCTCACTGGATGAGCTAGTTGCCTCTTCTAAGGCCCTAACAACGGGCGGACAGACTGGTCTTGCTATGCAACCACAGCGTGGATACAAGATCTTTGAGGAGTGGGCAAACTTCCTGTTTGCTGCGGGTGGATCCATCTACAACGCAGATGGCAGCGGTGCGCTGGACTCACCTGAGGCTGAGGCAGCTCTAAATGCATACGTTGACCTGTACAACAATGCAGCTCCGGAGAACAGCCTGAACTGGGCCTTTGATGAGGCGTTCCGCTCGGTCTCAACCGGTGCTTCAGCAGCCATGGTCAGCTACAACTGGAACCTGCCAGCGCTGAATTCGCCAGATGCTGGTGACTTGGCAGGCAGCTTCAAGCTAGCCCCAATGCCAGGAGGAAAGCAGGTTCTGGGTTCATGGACCTGGGCGATTCCAACCAATTCGGCAGCACCGGATGCAGCTTGGGCATTCATTTCTTGGCTAACCTCCAAGGAAGTTGATGTAGAGCGTGTGATTGCCGGTGGTGCAGCAATTCGAACCAGCACCTTGGAAGACAGTCGTGTGCTGTCAGAGGGCTTTGGAGCGGATTACTACGAAGCCATCAAGGCCATTCTTTCTAACGCTGCACCTCTAAGCGAGGGAGCTGGTGGAGAAGAAATGATCCAGGCTGTTGGAACAGAGTTGAACGAGGCTGTTGCGGGAACAAAGAGCGTCAAGGATGCTCTGCTTGCAGCAAATGAAGCAATCAACTCAATTCAAGGAAAGTAACAAAAAATAAGTGAGGAGCCCGACAGCAGCAACCAAGAACCTGAGTTGGTTCCAACTCAGGATGCTAATTCCCCTTTTAGCAGTCTCGGTTGTTGCTGTCGGGTTCCCTCTTGTTTACGCACTTTATCTTTCCCTCACAGATTTCAAGCTAATTCAAAAGGGAACCGCAAATTTTGTTGGAGCTGAAAACTACATTGGCAGCTTTGCAGACGATGGGTTTTGGGGAGCGATTGGCACAACATTTACTTATGTAGCCCTTGCTGTAATCATTGAGACTGCTCTGGGTTTGCTGATTGCATTGGCTTTGCAAAAACAAAAGTGGGCTCGCGATCTCACCAGAGCGATGCTACTGGCGCCCATGTTTATAACACCCATTGCCGTTGGTTTGACCTTCAGATTTCTCTTGAATGATCAACTGGGTATAATCCCCTACCTATTAGACGGGGTTGGTCTGAGCTATGACTTTTTAGGGTCTGGACGTGCACTCTTTACCCTCGTCATGATTGATGTTTGGCAGTGGACTCCATTTATGGTTTTGCTCCTGCTGGCGGGTCTGGAGTCCATACCCAAACAACCGCTAGAGGCGGCTCGCGTTGACGGGGCTAGTGGTTGGTACATTCTGAGACGGATCACTTTCCCGCTATTGGTCCCGGTTCTAAGTGTGGCCATTTTGCTGCGCAGCCTCGATGCCCTAAAGGTTTTTGAATATGTTTATGCCACAACTCGAGGTGGGCCTGGGACACAAACAGAGACAATTCAATACTTCACCTATCAAACCGGTATTCAGTTTTTCCGTCTGGGTGAAGCCAGTTCCATGGCATTCATACTCCTTTTGCTGGTTCTGCCATTGATTGTTCTTTTATTCAGAAGGTTGAAGAGGAGCCCACGGTGAAGAAAAAATTGTTCAACTCCCTAAGGGGCCTTTTGCTTCTCACTGCACTGGTGAGTGTCCTGTTTCCATTGGTTTGGGTTACGCTGGCCAGCTTCAAAACACCAAGCCAACTCAATGATCCGAGCTTGTTGTTCTTTGATCCAAACTTTGAAAACTGGCTCTATGTAATCGACCGTGGAATTTTGGACGCGGCACTTAGGAGTGCCACAGTTGCAACAATTACCGTCATTATCAGCGCCATAGCCGGATCAACGGCTGCTTATGTGATCTCCACTTACAAAGCTGGAGGTAATGCGACGCGATTTGGAATTTTGGCGGCACAGGTTTTACCACCAGCCGTTTTGGTATTTCCTTTTTTGACGCTTGCCTATCTAACGCGCGTGAATGATTCCCTGTTGCCACTCATTTTTGCTCACTTGAGTTTTGTCTTGCCTGTCGTAACCTGGTTTCTCATTGGCTTTTTTGATTCTGTCCCCAGGTCTCTTGAAGAGCAGGCGCGAGTCGATGGCTTCACTCGTTTCAAGGCTTTTCTGTTGGTGGTTTTGCCGCAGGTTTACCCTGGACTTGGAGCGGCTGTGATTTTTGGGTTTACGTTGTCATGGAATGACATGTTCTATGGCCTAATTCTGACGCCATCAAGATCTGCCATCTTGCCCGTGTCAATTGCTGGGTTCAATACTTTTCGGGGCGTTGAGCTTGGAGCTATGAGTGCAGCAATTTTGGTGGCTGTAGTGCCGGTAGTAATTGCAAGCTTCTTTATTCAAAGGAAGCTCGTGCAAGGTATCAGCGGTGGAGCGGTGAAGTTCTAGAAAGGAAATTGTGGGAACAGTTAGTCTGAAAAACGTAAAGAAGAGTTATGGGTCGACCGCCATTGTGGAAGATCTGTCTCTTGACTTTCCCGAAGGTTCCTTCACCGTTCTAGTCGGACCTTCGGGATGCGGCAAGTCCACCACTCTTCGAATGATAGCTGGTCTAGAAACTGTCAGCGCTGGCCAAGTAAAGATAAATGGCAAAGACGTAACGGATCTGGACCCGAAAGATCGAGATGTGGCGATGGTTTTTCAAAACTATGCACTCTATCCACACCTAACTGTTCTAGAAAACATTGCTTTCCCTCTGCGCGCTACAAAGACTCCGCGGGAAGAAGCGAGACAAAAGTCGCTGAGTGTTGCAGAGTCGTTGGGCCTTGGGCACCTGACATCGCGCAAACCAAAGGACTTAAGTGGTGGGCAACAGCAGCGTGTAGCCATCGGGCGAGCAATAATTCGCGAGCCGGCGGTGTTTTTATTTGATGAACCCCTTAGTAACCTCGATGCAAAGTTGAGAGTAGAGACTCGAAGTGAGCTCTTAGCGCTGCAGAGGAAACTGGGGGTGACTTCCATATACGTAACCCACGACCAGGAGGAGGCCATGACCCTTTCTGATCGCATGGTGGTTATGAAAGACGGGAAAATAGTTCAGTTAGGTTCTCCGTTGGAGGTTTACACAAAACCCAACTCGGTATTTGTTGCAACATTTGTCGGAAGCCCCAAAATGACAATTCTCAGAGGGATGTCTGACGGTCAGAACTTTACGCATGAGAGAGGATCACAATTCAAGTTTCCCTCAGACATTACTGGCCCTGTCTTGTTAGGAGTGCGTCCTGAGGAGATTGCCCTTGAGCCATCGAACGAAGGCCAAGGAAGGATTGAGCTGATTGAACTCTTAGGCCCGCGAGCCGTCATTACGGTGTCACTCGGTGAATCAAGTGTTGTGGCTGTGGTCGAAGCACAAAAACTCCACAACATCTTTTTGGGTTCGCGTGTTTCTATCTCGTTCAGTACAATTTCAGCCCACCTATTTAGCGAGGATACGCAGTTGCGCCTCAACTAGATATGCGCGGCGACTTGGCTACTTGGGCTATGGGATTACTACCTCTACCTGCCAGGCATCAAAGTATCTGTCTGGCTATGAACTAACTCATTAGTATTAACTTGTGAGGGACTATCGGGGGATTTATGTGCGTAGTTTGTGTAACCGTTGCAGGGACGGTCGTAGTTGCCAGTCAGGTAACCCCCATTCAGCTTCTCTCTGATTTCACCTCTTCCCAGAAAACCCTGAC
>Ga0172373_10005805_pt1 | contig 16753 bp, 8 predicted proteins | sample Lak10m_2_FD_114546 | JGI IMG/M metagenome (GOLD analysis project Ga0172373, IMG submission 114546) | Freshwater microbial communities from Kabuno Bay, South-Kivu, Congo - kab_092012_10m | ecosystem: Environmental > Aquatic > Freshwater > Lake | place: Democratic Republic of the Congo: South-Kivu...
AAATTTAAAATTGTTTCTGAAGGAATTAATATACCTGTTGTTGATATATTAGTGACAACTCAAAATTGGTCTCAGTTTGTTGAAACATGGGACTTTCAAAATATTGATAAGAACTTAGAACCACCCTTTTTAACGATAATCAGAAGTCCCGAAGTAAAATACGGAAATAATCCTTCGGTTCAGTATAATATTCCTAATAGAAGAATGTATTACTATATGGAAGTTCCAACATGGAATGGAAATTTTATGGGAGCTGACATATATAAAATTCCTCAACCAATACCTATAGATTTAAAATATAGTGTGGCTATCGTTTGTAATAGAATGAGAGAAGTTAATACCATGAATCAACGAGTTATGGAAACATTCGCATCTCGTCAAGCATATCAGACTATCAACGGACATTATATTCCAATTATTAATGATGGATTCACAGACGAGTCTTCGATGGATTTAGAAAAAAGAAAATACTATGTTCAAAAGTATGATTTCACAATGATGGGGTTTTTAATCGATGAAAATCAATTTGAGGTCAGTCCTTCAATATCAAGAACTATTCAAATGTATGAAGTAGATCAAAGACCAATAAAAAGACCTCAAAAAAAACAAGATCCTGTCCAACCACAAATAATAGTACTTAACTATCCTATAGAGAACGTTTCTCAAGAATATTTTTTTGAATATACATGTAATTTAAACTATCAAAACACAGTTAACATTATAAGTTACTCAGTATATATCAATGATCAGTACTATGGTGATGACGTGACAATAATTCAGATTAATACGGATGACACTTTAAAAATTGATGTTACTAAGTTAAATCTTGGATTGGAATCTGAAATATCTTTTACACAAGTTTTAATTTAAAATTCTCCGTAAATATCTTTTTTTTCTTTACATTTTTCTAAAATTAAATTTTCCAAAAATTTATACATTTTAATACCTCGTTTATCACAATATTTTTTTAACACATTGTGAACTTCTGCATCTATTTTTAGATTTTTTATTTTCTTTAGATCTTTCATGACATAGGTAGAATAAAGGCAGAATAAAATCTTACCAAAATATAAATAGTTTGATCAATGTAAAGTTTTTACAAAAAATTGTAATATTTATAGTAAAATAAAATATATAAAGACATTTTAAACATGGCAACAAATAGTAAAGTTTTCGTTTCACCAGGAGTGTATACTTCTGAAGTTGATTTGAGTTTCGTAGCTCAAAGTGTGGGGGTAACTACATTAGGTATAGTAGGTGAAACTTTAATAGGTCCAGCATTCGAACCTATTTTCATAACAAATTTCAATGAATTCCAAACAGTATTCGGAGGAACTTCACCTGAAAAATTTGTGAATACACAAATTCCAAAATATGAGGCATCATATATCGCTAAAGCATATCTACAACAATCAAACCAATTATTTGTAACAAGAATTTTAGGGTTATCAGGTTACGATGCTGGACCATCTTGGTCAATTACAACTTCGGCTAATGTTGATCCATCCACGATAGGGATTTGGTGCTTGAGTTCTATTACCAACTTCAACACCTGTGAAAATGTTTGTGTTATCCCCAAAGAGTTAGTGTTTTCAGTACCTTTTACGGCCTGCACTAACTCAACTTCGACTATTGGTTTTCAAGCAACTTTTCCTTACGAAATTGAATCGATTCTAACAGAACAGTATGAAGAATTTAATGGAGATACTTCAACATTGGAAACTCAAATTAATGATTTAATTTTCAACGTTATTACAAGTAATAACCCATATTTGGCTGAAGATGAACAAATCGCATATTTTGGTTCAATCGATACTGGTGATTATAATATTTTAAATGGAGCTGGTTGGACGGCAGAAACAAATGTTTTTGAAGTTCCTTCGGTGTCATTAGATGATACTAATTTGGGATCACCGTTCAACGATTCATGGTATTACTCTTTGTTCGATAACATGGGTAATACCAACTATACTGGTTTTTCGTTCTCTACTTTGGTTTCTGGTTTAACATCATATTTTCCTAACCCGACACCAACACCACAGGTGAGTGCATCACCAACACCAACACCATCTGCGGTAAATCCATGTATAACTCCGTCTCCTTTTGTATCACCAACACCAACCCCAACTCCTGTGAATATAGAATGTTATTCAGGAACTATTGTTGGTAAAATATACTACTTTACAGGAACATCTTACGTTGATTACGACAATGTTGTGGTTGCAACATTAAGATCGAGAGGTATTTCAACTTACACCACAGATGAAAATCCACGTTATTCGGTAACGGGACTTACAGACGCTAGTTTAGATATGACAGGTAAATATGTAGGGGTTCTTAAAAATCCTTATTTAACATTTGCAGTAAATTGTACAGACAAGTTTGGAACAAATTTTACATTCGAAACATCTTTATCACAAAACGATCCTGAATATATTAGTAAAGTATTTGGGATTTCTAATTTCCAAAAACCAAGAATCGAAGTTCCTTTGTTTAATGAAGAGGTTTTTCAATCGTGGTTAAATTACTCTTGGAGAAAGGGTTATATACGAGGACTTAACCCCAATTTTATAGAGTTAGATTCTGCTCAAAGTGGAGACCCCAATTCTATTGGTTGGTATTTAGACAGATGGCAAACACCAGTTTCTCCATATGTTGTTTCTGAGTTACGTGGTAACAAAGTCTACGATTTATTTAGATTTTACACAATTTCTGATGGTGACGCAGCAAACACTTTGATTAAAATATCTTTAATTAATCAAACCTATAGTAATTTAACATTCGATGTGTTAATTCGTGACTATTTTGATACGGATGCAAATCCTGTAGTCTTAGAGAAATTTACAAATTGTACAATGGATCCTGGTCAGAACAACTTTATTGCAAATAAAATTGGTACTCTTGATGGGGAATACCTTTTGAATTCAAAATATGTGATGGTCGAAATGAATGAAGATGCTCCAATTGACGCACTTCCTTGCGGATTTAACGGGTTCAACTTTAGAAATTATGCAGGAGCAAATTCACCTTTTCCAATTATCAAAGGTAAATATGACTTTCCTGGTGAAGTAATCTATAACCCACCATTCGGTTTATCTTCAGGAAATGACAATTCTTTAGTAAGTCCAGGTGATAATGTAAGAAGAACTTACTTAGGTATATCTAATAATTTGGGTTGGGATCCTGCATATTTTGAGTATGTTGGTAAGAGAAATCCTTTAAATTCTTGTGATATTGAGGGTCTTCCATTTAATTACAGATCTGCAGGTTTCCACATGGACGTAAATGCAAGTGGTTTAACAATCGGACCTGAGTTTTCAACAAGCGGGTCTCCAAGATTTATCTGTGGTAACTCTTCTTTTATTACTGAACCCGAATTACCAACAAATGCATACTATAGATTATTCGCACGTAAATTCACATTCTTAGTACAAGGTGGATTCGATGGGTGGGATATATATAGAGAATACAGGACAAACGAAGATAGATTCCAAATTGGTAGAGCTGGTTATCTACGAGGAGCTTGTCCATCGAGTAGATACCCTAACGCAACTGGTTGGGGAGCATTTAAAGAAATTTCTTTGGGAGACGGAACTCAAAATTTTGCAAACACCGACTACTATGCATACTTGTTAGGACAACAAACTTTTTCGAACCCTGAAGCGGTAAATATAAATGTTTTTGTAACACCTGGTATTGACTATGTAAATAATAGTAACTTAGTTGAGGACGCAGTTCAAATGATAGAATTTAACAGGGCCGATTCTTTGTATGTATGTACAACACCCGACTATGATTTATATTTACCAACTACAACCGGTATTGATGGTTTCATTTACCCAACAGAAGCGGTTGATAATTTGGATAACACAGGAATCGATTCAAACTATACGGCAACTTATTATCCGTGGGTATTGACAAGAGATAGTGTAAATAACACTCAAATTTATATCCCACCAACAGCCGAAGTAACAAGGAACTTAGCACTAACAGATAATATCGCCTTCCCATGGTTTGCGGCGGCAGGATATACTAGAGGTATAGTTAACTGTGTTAAAGCTCGTAAAAAGTTGACTCAAGAGGATAGAGACATTTTATATGTTGGTAGAATCAATCCAATTGCAACTTTTTCTGACGTAGGAACTGTAATATGGGGTAATAAAACACTACAATTACGAGAATCCGCTCTTGATAGAATCAATGTAAGAAGGTTATTGTTACAAGCACGTAAGTTAATTTCAGCAGTTTCAGTACGATTATTGTTTGAACAAAATGACGCACAAGTTAGACAAGACTTCCTAAACGCAGTTAATCCAATTTTAGACTCAATTAGAAGAGATCGAGGTTTATATGACTTTAGAGTTACAGTTTCGAATGACCCTGAAGATATTGATAGAAACCAATTGACAGGAAAAATTTACATCAAACCAACAAGGTCTCTTGAGTTCATTGACATTACATTCTATATCACTCCAACTGGAGCATCTTTTGAGAACATTTAATGTGGTTAATTTAAAAAAAAGGGGGACATACGTTCCCCTTTTTTATTATAGTAATATTTATTAACATGAATTATAAAAAATTAGTCAAAGAGATAATTTCAGAAATTATACACGACCAAATGAAACCAACAATGAAATACTATGCATTTGATTGGGATGATAATTTAATGTTTATGCCCACTAAAATTTATCTCAAAGATAAAAATGGAAAAAGTGTAGGTATGTCAACTGAAGATTTTGCAGAATATCGAACGGAAATAGGTAAGGAACCTTTTGAATATGAGGGTCACACCATCGTTGATTTTGACGAAAAACCTTTCAGAGATTTCAGAGTAACCGGAGATAAAAAATTCATAAGGGACTCAATGACCGCAGAAACGGGTCCATCTTGGAATGATTTTGTTGAGGCGGTAAATAACGGTTCAATTTTTGCTATAATCACAGCACGAGGTCACACACCAAGTGTTTTTAAAGAAGCAATATACAACCTAATAAAAAAAAATAAACACGGTCTGAATCAGAAAGAACTTATTAAAAATCTTAAAAAATATCGAGACTTGGCCGATGAAGATGATTTGTCAGACGATGAATTGGTTAAAACTTATTTAGATATGAATAAATATCATCCAGTTAGTTTTGGAGTAGGTTCTGAATCAAACCCTGAGGAACTTAAAGTTAATGCAATGAGAGAGTTTATGTCTTATGTTCAAGATTTATCACATCAATTACAAGAGAAGGCATTTATGAAAAACAAAATAAGTAATCACTTTAATCCATATATTGGATTTTCAGATGATGATTTAAGAAACGTTCAAGCGATGAAAAGAAATTTTGATGATGAATCAGGATTGGATATTTATCATACAGGAGGAGGAAATAAAACTAAATTTGAATAATTAAATCACTAGATAATAATTAACTTAAAAAAAATTTGAAGTAAATAGAAAATTTTTCAAAACTTTATATTTATAATAAAAAATAAAACAAAATAAAAAAAATTAAAACATGGCTGATTTGTTAATGAAAATGCCGATCCCTTACGAACCGAAAAGGGAAAACCGATGGATCCTTAGATTTCCATCATCACTTGGAATAAATGAGTGGTATGTTGAAAGTGCCTCGAGACCAAAACTTTCTATTACATCAAAAGCAATAGAGTTTTTAAACACAGAAACGTATGTTGCTGGTAGATTCAAATGGGAAGCAATATCTGTTAAGTTTCGTGACCCTATTGGACCATCTGCGTCTCAAGCAATTATGGAATGGATTCGTTTATGTGCGGAGTCTGTTACAGGTCGTATGGGATATGCTGCAGGTTACAAAAAAAATGTAGATCTTGAAATGTTAGACCCAACAGGTGTTGTAGTTGAAAAATGGATATTAGAAGGTGCATTTTTATTAGGGTACGACGGAGGATCTCTTTCGTACTCACAAGATGGTATTGCGGGAATTACTTGTTCGATGCAAATGGATAGATGTATATTAGTTTACTAATAAAAAAAACATACATATTATAAAAGACCGTATACTTTACTAGTTACGGTTTTTTTTTATCTTTTTTTTAAAAAAAAATGGAACAAAATGAATACACTGTAGGTCATGGGAATTTAACTCTACCACATGACGTTATTAACCTACCAACTCAAGGAGTTTATTATAAATCAAAAAAAAAATCAGTAAAAGTAGGATATCTAACGGCAGTAGACGAAAACATACTGTCGGATTTCAATGGGTCAAGAAGTGTTAATGAAACTATAATACTACCCCTGTTAAGAAATAAACTTTTTGAACACGACTTAAGACCAGAAGAATTATTAGACGGGGATATTGAGGCCATACTTTTATTTTTAAGAAATACCGCATTTGGACCAGAGTATAAAGTCACCGTTATAGATCCGAAAACCAACGAAAATTTTTCAACCTCTGTTTATTTAGACGAACTAAATTATAAAAAAGTAGAAACAAGTCCCAACGAACATGGACTTTTTGAAGTTACATTACCTGTTTCGAAAAAAAATGTAACATTAAAACTACTATCTCTAAGTGAAACAATAGATCTTAATAAAACACTAGCCAGTTATCCCTCTTTTAGAGTGGCACCAACAATTACTACAAAATTGAATAAACATATTGTTTCTTTAGATGGTGATACAGATAGAATTAAAATATCATCGTTTGTTGAGTCAATGCCAATATTAGATTCAAAATACATTAGGAAATTTTTATATAATAACGAACCAAGATTGGATTTATCAAAAGAAGTAATCGCCCCGTCAGGAGAAAGAGTAATGGTTGACATTACTTTTGGGGTGGAGTTTTTTCGGCCTTTCTTTGCCTTATAAAAAAACAATTCTAGATGAATTTTATTATTTTTCAAAAATATTCCGAACTCAATATTCAGAGTTTATGTCAATGCCAACTTATGTAAGAAAGTATTTAATACAAAAATTTGTTGAAGAACAAAACAAAGATTAAAAATATTTATTTAAAAAACTAAATAATGGCGGATACATTTACTAAAGCAGAGGTTGAACAATTAGTTGCTGACGAGATTGCAAAGGCTAAAAAACAATGGATCAAAGGTGGTTTAGGAGAAATAGAGGAAAAAACAGCCTTACTTGATTTCGATACAAAAATAATTGATTCTTGGAGTGTCGGGTTAGAAGGTATTCAGAAAGCAACACAAGAAACTATGAAAGCAGTAAGTGATTCCTTAGTTGGCGAGGGATTAGCTAAAGATCCATTCATTAAACTTTTAGATGAACAAGCAACATCCTTGTCGGCTACTATGGGTGTTGGTAAAGGAAGAATGGAAGAATTCAGACAATCAATAGCTGACGTATCACCCGACTTAATTAGAATGGGAGTTGATCAAGCAAACGCAACACAAAATATAGGAAAAATGGCAGACGCTTTAGGTGGGGCTGCAAGTATAGGTAAAGAGGCTATTGTCGAAATGACAGCGGCCGCACAAGCATCTGGATTACAAATAGACAAATTAACTACAGCCTTCAGAGAGGTTGGAATATCAATATATGATGTTGGAGATGAAATGTTAAAAGTTGCTAACGCAGCAAGAAGTGCTGGAGTTTCAGTAGGAGCGGTGTCAAGTTTAGTTGTATCAAATATTGGTAAATTAAATTTGTATAATTTTAACAATGGAGTCGAGGGGTTAACTAAAATGTCCGTTCAAGCAACTAGACTTGGGGTTGACATGAATAAAGTATTCAAAATTGCCGACGATTTATTTTCTCCTGAAAAAGCAATAGAAATGTCGGCCGAACTCCAAAGATTGGGAGTTGCAAGTAGTGCATTATTAGATCCATTAAGATCAATGGACATGGCTCAAAATGACCCGGCTGCATTACAGAATGAAATACTAAACGTATCTAAAGAATTTACAAAATTTAATGAACAATCAGGTAAGTTTGAAATAATGCCAGGAGCCAAAAGAAGATTACGAGAAGTTGCAGGGGCTCTTGGAATGCTTCCTGATGAACTTGCCGCTATGTCCATCAAAGCCGCCGACTTTGATAAAAAAATGTCTCAAATAAAACTTCCAAGTTTTGCCGAAGGTAATGAAGAAACAAAAGAGTTGATTGCTAGCATGGCACAAATGAAGGATGGGATTGCAACGATAAACGTTAAAGATGAAAAAACTGGAGAAGTTTTGTTAAAACAAGTCGATCAATTGACTCCCGAAGATATTGAAAAATTAAAAGAAGCTCAAACTACACAAGCAAAAACTGTTGAAGAATTAGCATACGATCAATTAACTCAACTACAACAAATTAATAGTGCGATAGGTGGTACGAAGGCGGCCGTTGGTTTTGGTAGGGCAACCGCAGAACCTGTTGAAAAATTATTTACTACTATGATGAAACTAAATACAGATTTCTCGAGGGGCATAAATCAACCAATAACAACAGAGGGAACCAGAAAACCAATCAGTAGCGGATTAATGCCGATAGAAGATGCAATTAAAGCTTTACTTAAAGGAGACGAACAAGGAGCACAAAAAGCAATGACCGATTTAGTTACAAACCTTTCAAAATCGGAAGAAGAAGGAAGAACAACTGTTAATGATGCTTTTACTAAAACACTCGAAGAAATGAAAAATACATTCGTAAAAGCATACGGAGATCCAAAAAAAGTTGAGGCCTCAGGTGAAGTGACTGTAAAACATGAAGTTACTGTTAATGGAGGATCTAATACTGCGAATTTGAGTAAATCAGATTTTCAAAATGTGGCAGAAGTGGCATTTAATGATCAAGATTGGGCTAAAAGTATTTATAGTCGTATGATTGGATCTACATCCCCGACAGCAGACACTGGAACTAAAAACAAACCGTAGTAAGTGATTTATTTGTAAAAAAACACCTCTATTATCTATTTATAAAATAAAATAATGGCAGATAGTTTTTTGTCTTTTGGTAATTCTGAATTGTTTCGAAAACAGTTGTTGGTAAGAAATTTACAACCCTACAATGTTCCTGGCGCTTATACTTCACCAGGAAACCCAATAAATTTTGAAACAACTTTAACAGTAAGTAATGTTATTGACTCCCCAAATAACTATGTATCGAGCAATTTATTTGCATCGGAATTATATCCACTGAATGAATATGGACCTGACGGCGGGTTTGGTGAACCTATTGGTGTTAATGTTACACCTGTATCAGAGCCAAATCAAGGACCTTACTATCCATTAAACGGAGAACAAATACAAGGATTGGTTTTATTGAACGAATTTTATATTGAATCTGCTTATGTTACAAATAAATTCGGACCTAGTGGAGGATACAAAGATTTAATAGTCATTACAGACGTTCAAGTTGGAAATAATATTTACCAACCATATTGGTATCCTAACTATTTTAATTTTTCTTCATACTCACCATTTAATATTGTTTTTCAAGATGATCCAATAGGATCTAATGGACCTCTATCTGCAGACAGTTACATAGCAAAAATAGGTGCAGCACAATTGAAATTTGCATTCAATGAAAGAATTGCACAAGAAATAGAACAAGCAACGATTGGATCAATTAATTTAGACACAATTACGGATCCATTTTCAGCTAGTTTGTTGGCAACAGGACAACAACCATTATTTATTAGAGATTGGAGAATAACAGTTCCTGAAGGTCCAGTATTGGCAACAATTTCTTTAGCCAATAGATTAACAGGTACATATTTTCCTGTTTCATTTATACCAGGAGATTATTTTGAAGAAACAAATCCTTATACTAACCCACAACAAACCAACTCTGGATTAAATACTGTAAATAATCTTACAGGTGGTTTATTGGCTCCTATTTTAAATAAAACAAGAAATCCATCAGAAATTTTTGTCGCAAATACCGGTAACGGGACAAGATCAGTTTTGTTTGCAACTCTTAACTATAATATTTATAGACCCTCCTATAACATAGGTTTTATACAAGGGATTTCGGCTTTAGGGGGAGCTTTAGTTGGACAAGATACACCTGCAACAGGAACCTATTATGTAGGAAATTCAAACGCTGAACCAAGTTTGATTGATTCACCACCAAATCAAGTTCCAGTAAACCAATTCGGTGAACAACAAGCCACAATTGTTTATGGACCCCAAGAACTTGCAATCTTATACGAAGGAAATGAAAATCAATTAAATTTTGGGCTTAAAGGAAAATCATACAGTGATGGTGGAGGAACCTCAGGACAATTAGTTTGGACCTCACCCAAATATAAAGATAATGCAGGTTTTCATGCAACACTCGGTGGTGGCGTTGGATCTTTGGATGGTGAATATAATGAAATTTCCGCAGATTACTTAAGGTATCAATCAACCGACATTGAGTTCAAACCAGGATCTATATTATACCAAACTCAAAAATTAGTAGAATCGGCCGATCAAGTTCAAGGACAAACAAGATTGAAACATGTGGGCACAGCAATAAACCAAGTATCAAAAGTCTTCAACGACGGTTACAAAGAGTTGACTAAAGGGTCTAGAGTACTTTCATATGTCAATCAATCTGACGGTACTCAGGCTGGTTTGGAGTATTGTAGAATATTCCAAAAAGACACACCATATTACACTTATGCTGATTTACAAAAAGTTGATGGTATAACAACATCAGGTAGAAAGTTTGATTATTCTATATTTGATAACACGTATAATTTAAATATTGCACCACTGAGAAATCCTGGATCCACTAATATTGTTGATGGTAAGGTAAAAAAATATATGTTTTCTTTAGAAAATTTAGCTTGGAGAACATCAGACAGACCTGGTTTTACTTACGATGATTTACCTGTTTGTGAAAAAGGACCTAATGGTGGTAGAATAATGTGGTTTCCACCGTATAACTTGAAGTTTTCTGATGACTCGAAACCGGATTTTAATTCAACATCTTTCATCGGAAGACCTGAACCAATTTACACCTACAAAAATACATCAAGATCGGGTTCACTTTCTTGGACAATAGTTGTTGACTCACCATCTATGATGAACACAATTATCGAAAAACAAATGAAAGGTGCGTCAAAGGAAAGAATACAAAGTGTTGTTGATTCATTTTTTGCTGGTTGTACTAAATATGATTTATATGAGTTAGGAATTAAATTCAACACTATACCAACAAAAGATCTTTATACGTATCAACAAATACTTAATAACCCAAGATTAACAAGTGAAGAACAAATACAAGTTTATGAAAGTATACCCATCAACCAAGAAACAACCGTCGAAGGGGATTCGTCAGGATCAGACAATACTCAAAATTCTACTAGTACAGGAACTCAAACCCAAACAAACATTCAGTACGATAAAACTAATGTAGATACTTTTGTTGGATACGCATTTTATTTTGAAAATGATATTCCAAAAGGCAATCCAGAAACTGTTGCCGCCTCACCATACGATATTTATTATAATCAATATATAGGACTACAACCAACTTATCTACAACAAGCCCCCCAAACAGTTTATGTTGGAACTGATCCATTTTCAAAAGATGGAATACCTAACTTTTTTTCTTCGGTAATACAAGGTAATTTTGAATTTATACAAACTGACTTTTTGAATAAATTAAATGAAGTATTAGTTGATAAAAAAGGTAAAGTTACAATGCAGTTAGTTGGGTCGGCTTCAGCTCCCCAAACAATATCATATAATAAAAAATTATCTGAAAGAAGAAACGATTCGGTGAAAAAATGGTTTTTAGCTCAAAAATTAAAAGACGGTAATACTTTAGAAAAATATCAATCCGATGGTTTTTTTACCATGAACTTTGATTCTGCGGGCGAACAATTGGTCATACCAAAAATACAAGAAAAACCCAAATCCCCAAATGATAATGTTGATATAAGTGTTACAACATCACAAGGTGGTCCTGTATTAAACGCCTCAGTTGACTGTACAAAAAATATAACAACAGTCTCAACAAATAACCCAACATCGGGAGATGTTGCATCTTCTAGCAAAGCGCAGTGGTATAGTATACCGGCAATGTCTTGTAGGAGAGTTTCGATTAAAAGTGTAACAATAGAAGTACCAATTACTGAACAACCACAACCAAGTCAAGCACCACCAACCCCAACACCAACACCAGTCCCAAATATCTTGACAGGCCAAACCCAAAGTATTAAACCCGAGCCAAAACTTACAGTTGAACAAAAAATCAAAGAAGGAATATCGAAAAAAATACTAAGAAATCTTTTTACTGAATGTGACTATTTTCAGGTTATAAAAGAAAGTGACCCAATGATATATGATACAATAAAAGAAAAAATTAAATTTTTTAGCCCAACTTTCCACTCAATGACACCTGAAGGTTTGAATGCTAGATTAACATTTTTACAGCAATGTACAAGACCAGGACAAACAATTCCTGTAATAGGAACGGATGGTCGACCAAAATATAATGACGCACTAAACACTACTTTTGGTGCTCCTCCTATACTAATCTTGAGAGTTGGTGACTTTTATCACACTAAGATTGTACCAACTCAGTTATCGATTGCTTATGATCCCTTATTATTAGATCTAAATCCCGAAGGTATCGGAGTTCAACCTATGTTGGCAAACATAACCTTAAGTTTTAATATAATCGGTGGAATGGGATTAAAAGAACCAGTACAAGAACTTCAAAATGCGTTATCATTCAACTATTATGCTAATACTGAAATCTATGATGAAAGAGCCACGCCAACAGAAGACACTAGTAAACTAGACCAATATGTAGTCCAACAATTAACATCGGCACTTCCAAACCTTAGTTCACAACAGGCGGATAATATTGCAAATAATATCCAACCAAAAAAAGGAGGAACAACTGTAGGAGTAGTTGCAAGTGCAACTGAAATGGACTATGACTTTACATTACAATCTTTACAAGACGGACTACAACTTTATTTTAAGTCATATTATGAATGTATTGCTAAAATTAATAATGATTATAACTATGGTTTAGTTCAAATTGCACTTCAAGATAGGTCTTATACTGAAGGAGAACTTTCTGAATACACCAACGACAAAACTAAAACAATTCTTTTTGGTAAAAGTAATGTAGATTTGGGTTATATAGATGTGTTAGTAGTAGATGTTCAAAAAGACATTGAAAAAAATGATGACCCAATATTAGACTTTTTAAAAGGAGTAAGTCAAATGACAAACAAAATAAAAAGGGAACTTGAAACTAAATTACAAAATTATGCTAACGGAAGAAAAGGTCCGATGTCTGATATTGTTATAAATAACACTTCTAATCTAATAAAAAATCAGACTAGTTTAAATTTTATTTTTAGACAATTGGACGTTGTAAGTTCAAAATTAGATGGTGAACTTGGATCTAATAATGAACCCGTTACATATGATTTGAGTGGTGATACTTTTTTTGGACCGGCAACAACAGAAGGAACTCTTGCGAACTTGTATACAAAAAAAGTTCCCGAGGCTCTTTCTAAATTTGAATCTTTGTTGGTTAGTAATAATGTTACATCTAAAGATGGATTTTATAATAAAAAAAGATCTACCATAGAAAATGGACAAGACTGTAAATTTCAAAATAAAACTGGCGTTGGTAACCAATATCCTTTTGGAAATAGTTGTGCCTATAATAGGTTTTATATTGCAATGTCCCCATTATTCACAAAAGAAGATTTATATACGAAATTTATAGAAGATTTAACAAGCGGTAATGAAATTAAAGGAAATGCAACCGTAATTGAAAAATTAAAAGAAAGATGTTTAAGTTTAAAAAATAATTATACGGAATTTCAAAAAGGATGGAAAAACATTTTTGAAAATATTGAAAAATCACAAGAGTATGATACTTTGTCAAAATTTAAACTTCCAGACACACAAATAAAAAAATGTAATTTTGTATCACCATCAACAACAAATTTGAACGATAAGAACAAAAAATTGAAAGATTTATATAGCAGTGTAAATCTTAATGAAAATAAAAAAACCTTTAATGGTAAAGTAACATTTAACTAAAATGCCATTTCAATATTGGAACAGATATACTGAATTTTTAATAAACGGAGAACAAAATGTTGTACCATTTGTACCGATTCCGTCAAAAACATCTGATAAAAATTATATTTTTATTATCGGTCAATCTCGATTGGACAAAGTTTCACAACAATTTTATGGAACACCATACTTTGGATGGTTGATACAGGCCGCAAATCCACAATACTCGGGAAGTGAATACTCAATACCCGATGGTGCAGTATTGACAATTCCTTATCCATTAGTAGCTTCATTACAAGATTATAAAAACGCACTAGATAACTACTTTTTTTATTATGGCAGATAACGGTGAAAATATACTTGTTGAATTTGATTACGATAACATAGCTTTAATTGATCCCAACAAACTCGTTGATCAAGAAGGTAACGTAAAAGACCGACTTGTGAAACAAGAAGATTTAATTTTCTACGCCAACTTGGAGTGTAACGTCTTACCGAGAACAAAATTAGCAGTTGGATCTGCAATGAATGACCAACAGAGAACAATTTCTGTTGGTAAAATTAACTTTTTAAATCCTGGTCATAAAAAATTTTTAGATACCGCATGGTCTGATGAATTGACAGGAAAAAATACATTACAAGGTCAAGGAGTTAATCAACCTAAATTAACCTCTGTTAAAAATCCAAATAAAAGTGATGATTATTACATAACTCAAAACCTTTGGTCAAACGGACAACCAGGTGCAGTAGACAACGGTTTTTTGGGTATTACAAATATTAGATTTTCGCTTGGTACAGATTTTTTACCAGTCATAGATATTGAATTACAAGATGTAAAAGGAAGAGCTCTTTTTGAAGGAGGAAACAACTCCCCTTATTCGGCGTTTTTTCAACTACCTTATCCACAATTTACACTAACAATGAAAGGTTACTATGGAAAAGCCGTAAAGTTTCCTATAATGTTGCAATCATTTACTTCAAAATTTAATGCATCAACACATAATTTTGATATAACTCTAAAATTTTATGGATATAAATATACTTTACTTTCATATGTAAATTTTGGATCTCTTATGGCAGTTCCACATATGTATAATAATGTAGTAAATTTGGCCGCTGCCGGTAAAACTCAAGGATCACAAACAAAAGAAGAATCAATTCAGAGACCGCAAATTGTAAGTAGGGGATACCAAAAAATGAAAGAAATTTATTCGGATTATAAATCAAAAGGACTAATACCGGATAATTTTCCCGAGTTAACTCTTAATCAATTGAATTTTAGATTACAAAAATTTATCGACAATGTTTTGAATGATTTTGCTAAAGAAAATTTGGGTGTTCTTACCGAAATGACAAATTATACAAATGCACTTACACTATACCAACAAAAAGTTTTTTTATATGGTTCATCTTGGTTCAATACTTACATGGACACCAAAGTTCCGATAGTTTTAAATAGCGGACAAAATTTATATATTTTTAAAACAGAATATGATGCTCAAAAAAGAGAGACTGCAATAACTGAACTCAATGGAATTATTTTAGAGAACAACAAGAAACTCAATGAAAACAGTGTTTTCGGGGAAAAAGGTTCGTATACAGTTGGAACAAAAGTAGTTCAAAGTAAAATTTCTGTACCGATCGACATCAAAACTTTCACAAAAAAAGAACTTATCACCAATGTAGACATAGAAAAAAGTTTCAGAAATGTACCAAATTCACCAAAAGGACAGCTTTCACCGGCTAACACACCAATAACAAACCTTACGGCCACTGATATTGCATACCAAACTTATAAAAAAACACTTGAAGAGTTATTTAAATTGAATGATGGAATTTTTTATTTTTTCGAAGGCCCAAAATCTTTCATGTCAATAACAGACAACATTGGAAAATCCGCACAAAAATTTAGAACACAGATCGAACAACAAATTACTGAAAATTTGGCTTCTAAATTTAATTCTCAAGGTGAAGGAAGTTTGGGGTTCACACCTTCAATTAGAAATATTTTAGCGGTTTTTTATTGTCAAGGTGAGGCGTTTTTGAGACTTATGGATGAAGTTCACAAAAAGGCTTGGGAACAAAGAGAAAATCCATACAGAAAAGCCGCAATATTTGGTAACCAAACTACGGCACCAAGTGTTGACATCAAAGGATCAACACAAAATAATGAACCAATTTATCCTTGGCCTCAAGTAATTCAAGAAACTGTTGGCGACGATAATCAAGAAAAATTTCAAATTATTTATCCTGGTGCACAAAATGTTGCAAATTCATATCGAGCTTATAACCCTGAAATTTGGCCTGAAGTCGAATTTGTTGAACAGTTTATAAAAGGTTATACACAAAGACAAAATGATGCTGACAAATCAGGAGCTGAATTTAATGAACTTGATTCCCAACCATCAAGAATTTCACTCAATGGCATTGATTTTCCAATTTCAAATGAAGTATTTCAAAATAAAGAAGAGTCTAAATATTTTTATGAAATATATGAAAGGATTATTCTAAATTCATATTTTAGTAGACTAAACAGAAAATCAGGATATGATTTATCTATATACGAAGCGGAAGGTGATGATGAAGCCGTAAATATTTTAAAAAGTTTAGGACAAGATAATCCTTTTTTGGCTAAAACAATAAAAGAATATCTTTTGGATAGCAACAACTATGTTCCATTTTTAAGACACATTTCTAATCAAGGACAAGGTGAAAGTTGGCAGTCTTTTATAAGAGGACAATTTGTAACTAACTATATCAAAAATGACGTTGAAAATCCTAATGT